>Ga0210397_10001871_pt1 | contig 13400 bp, 14 predicted proteins | sample IncBWH2OmetaG_FD_160126 | JGI IMG/M metagenome (GOLD analysis project Ga0210397, IMG submission 160126) | Forest soil microbial communities from Barre Woods Harvard Forest LTER site, Petersham, Massachusetts, United States - Inc-BW-H-2-O ...
CGCAAGACTGGCGCTCTCTTCTTCCAGTACTTTAGTAGAAAGCCCCAGGGAGTTTGTGCGGTTATCATTTTCTAATTTAATAGTAGCACTTGATTCATACACCGGCTTCGCATATCTGATGAATATAAGCACACCTACAAGTGTAAAGACAAAAATTAAAGCCATTGCAAATAATGACTTTTTAAAAACTATTAAAAGTTTATAAGGGTCCAGTATATTTTGAACCTCTTCTTCATACTGAGCAAATTGATTTGTAGCTACTGGTTTTTGTTCTTCTGACATTGACATATTATTTCGATGCTGCTTTAATCAACAAAAACACCGTTGTAAGACTTGTTGAAATTGCCACAAGCGGGTATATATCTTGCAACGTTTCTTTAAAGACACGTCTTTTCGGTTCAATATATACAATATCTCCTGGCTGCATATCTGTATAGGCAAGTTTCAATCCTTCAATTGTATTCAAATTGATTAATTGTACATCCGGATTCTTTAAATCCCCTCGCAAAACGCGTATATTATTTGCCTTGCCGTCTAATTTAATACCTCCATATTTAGCAATCACTTCAATTAAATTCATATCCTCATATTCCAAAGGAATTACTCTGCCGCCCTCCGGACCAAATACAATAACTCTTTTGCTTAACAAAGTGGTTTTTACAAAAGGGGCAGAATAGTATGCCGCAAATTTCAATGCTAAAAGACTGTCGGCCTGAAAAACCGTAAGTCCTTTTAAAGGTACATTTCCAACCATCGGAAGATGTGCGCAGCCATCTGCATAGATCGTATATTTTACTGGTGTGGGAGCTTCTTTTTGTACAGGGCTTCCCTCTGTTAATGCATTATTGGGGTCTATTAATTTTTCTCCGTTATTGGTGTACACGTCAAGCGTTATTACATCATTAATCTGTATCGTATACGTACTTGTTGATTTATTACGGGCCTGTTCAATTGAATCAACCAAAATGCTTGCGTCTGTTTCAAACATTTTATATTGATAATAGGATTTACATGAAAAACACAAGCTTACTAAACATACAACAATCGATATAATTCCTATTTTTTTCATTCTAAAAATTGAGGCTAGATTCAATATCCCTTAAATACGGTAATTCCTGATCTTTTGTTGAAACAGTAGGGTTAATTATCCCCCAATCTATGTTTAAATCAGGGTCATCCCAACGTAACCCACCTTCGGATGCTTTGTGGTATAAATTAGTACATTTATACTGAACTTCACACTGTTCCAAAGAAATAAAGCCGTGAGCAAAGCCTATGGGAACATATAACATCTGCTTATCTTTATCGTCCAGTAATACCTTCGCTACTTTTTTATAGGTCGGAGATTTTTTTCTGATATCAACGACTACATCCAATATAGAGCCTTTTGTTGCTCTTACAAGTTTGCCCTGAGCAAAAGGCTCCTGTTGAAAATGAAGTCCGCGAATAACTCCTGCACTTGAGCGTGAATGATTATCCTGAACAAACTCCATTCCTAAGCCTGCTTTTGTAAACGTATCTTTATTGTATGACTCCATAAAGAACCCTCTTTCATCTCCAAATACTGACGGGGTGATTAATATCAAGTCTTTTAATTCTAACTCCTTAAATGTCATTTCAATCTTTTTTATTGTTATATACCTGCTCTGACAAACAAAAATACTCATTGAAAATTATTTTATCAGAAAAATTTTTCTCCGCACGTTCACGGCTATTAGAAGCTAATGTATTTAACTCAGAGATTGAATAATGAAACATGGTATTCATTTTCTGGAATAAATCATTTGCATCTTTTGCTTTGCATAATAAGCCATTCCATTCATGAATAACAACATCTTTACAACCTGCAACATCAGAGGCGATTAAAGGCTTCGCACAAGAGGCTGCTTCTAGCAGGCTCTTAGGGAGACCTTCCCGATATGAAGGCAAAACTACTACTGTGGCACGCTGATAATCCGATAAAATATCTGTTGAAAAGGGTTGATAAATCAGATTATGAGCAAGAGCCCAATCTGCAACATCTTTTTTCTGAATACCCAATTGTTTGTCTGAATCAACCGCACCTATAAGCTTACATTCAATTTCTGCACCGTGTATAAGATGGATTTTCTTTGACGCTTCGGCATATTCACAGATTCCTTTGTCATACAGAAGCCTTGCCACCATTAAAAATCGAAATGGTTTGTCTTTACATTCCTTGTTAATGCCGGAATTTTGAATGAAAAAGTCAACGTTTACACCCGACCCTCGAATGATCTGTGTCTTTTCTTTGTCTACTAATTTTTTCTGTATGAATAATTGCCGATCATCTTCGTTTTGGAAAACAACTTTTTTAGCAAATCGAAAACTAATTGTATAAAGCTTCTGAGCAATTTTAGAGACAAGGTTATCATGTAAAAATACTGTACCCAACCCTGTTACCGTATTAATGACTGATCTTCCGCAAAGTGCGGCGGCAAATGTTCCATAAATATTCGGCTTGATTGTGTATTGTAATATAACATCTGGTTTCTGACGTTTATATATGCGATATAGCTGCAATGCCAGCTTAATATCTAAAAACGGATTGTTCCCTTTGGCATTTACTTCTATCGGAATAAATGTCACGCTTATTTTTTTTAATTCTTCTGCAAAAGAGTCATACGGCGCAATACAAATTACTTCGTATCCTTTGGCCAAAAAGCCCCGAATTAAATTGAGTCTAAAATTATATAGATTCCAGGAAGTGTTAGCAACTAGAGCTATTTTCACAAATCAATTTCTTTATCCGTTTAAATATAGCGAATAATGGCGCATTTATTGGCATTTTAGCACTTAAAACCTTAGTTTTGAGATTCTAATACAACAAATTATATGGCAAAAGGATTTCTACATTTACACATTACAGTCACATCGATCTTTCTTTTTATCTATCTGGTAAAAGTTTATTTGTTGTCGGTAGACAAGACTGAATTATTTAATAAAATTCGGAGCAAAACGAAAATTGCTGACATGATTTTAGGCAGCTTAATCATCATTACCGGTGGTTATCTAACTTATATAAGTCCTGTAATTGAAACATATCTTATAGTAAAAATTATTTTAGTAATTATTTCTATACCGTTGGGTATTATTGCCATGAAGAAGGCTAATAAAACGTTGGCTATTGGAGTATTGGCAATTTACTTCTATGTATTTTTAGTGGCCAAAACAGACAGCCTTAAATTACAAAAAGAAGCGTTTGTTACACCTACACCTGCCGAAATTACTATTTCACCAGAGGTTCTTACTTCGGTTGTTAGTGAAGGCAAAGCAATCTTTGAAGTAAAATGTGCTGTTTGTCATGGGAAAGATGGCAAGCTTATGCTGAATGGAGCAAAAGATTTATCTGTTTCTAAATTGAGTGCTGCAGAAATTATCGAAAATATTAAAAGCGGGAAAGGCTTGATGCCTGGTTTTAAAGATGAATTTAATGAACAGCAATTAAAGGCCTTAACCATATACGTGGAGAGCCTGAAAAAATAATGATGCAAGAAGATGCGGGCTTCTCGACACATAAAGTTGCCGACAAAGCTGTCTTAGTTGGCCTATCACACAGACAGCAATCTCAAGAAAAAACAATCGAATATTTAGACGAACTTGACTTCCTGGCCCGAACAGCCGGCCTGGAAGTCGTCTATCGTTTCACACAAAAGCTTGACAAGCCTGATATCAGAAGTTATATAGGCAAAGGCAAGCTTGCTGATATAAAACTATATATACAAGAACATTCTATTCCAGTTATAATTTTTGACGATGAGCTTAGCCCTTCTCAATTAAGAAACCTGGAAAAAGAATTAATGTGTAAGATTTATGACCGGAGTTTGTTGATTTTGGATATTTTTTCTTTGCGCGCTCAAACTGCTCAATCGCGTACACAAGTTGAATTAGCTCGTTTGCAATACCTGCTTCCACGCCTTACCAATATGTGGACGCACCTTGAGCGGCAGCGTGGCGGTACAGGTACACGCGGTGGTTCAGGAGAAAAAGAAATTGAAACGGATCGACGCATTATCAGGGATCAGATTTCTTTATTAAAGAAACGACTGGAAAAAATCAATAAGCAAAGTGAAACGCAACGTAAATCACGGGAAGGAATTGTTCGTGTAGCACTTGTTGGTTATACGAATGTTGGCAAATCGACATTAATGCAAAAGCTGTCCAAATCGGATGTTTTTGCTGAAAATAAATTGTTCGCCACTGTAGATTCTACTGTTCGAAAAGTCGTTTTAAATGAAATTCCATTTCTGCTTACCGATACGGTTGGCTTTATCCGAAAACTTCCTCATGGCTTAATCGAAAGTTTTAAGTCTACACTCGACGAAGTACGTGAAGCAGATATTCTATTGCACGTAATTGATCTTCCACACCCTTCTTATGAAGAGCATATGCAAGTGGTACAATCAACACTTACAGAAATTAAAGCCAGTGATAAGATTGTGATACTTGTTTTTAATAAGGTAGATATTTACTTGCAGAATATTCAAGATGATCCGGATGCCCTTTCATTGCAAGAGATAGATAAAATGTATACAGGTAAAGAAAATCAAAATAGAGTCTTTATATCTGCTACTCAAAATCTGAATATTGATAAGCTAAGGGCCATATTAATTGAAAAAGTAACAACCGTACATTGCACCATCTACCCAAATTACTTGTTGTAAAGCGTGCAGGTTTTGGGTAATTTTGTTATATAAAATTGGCATCGTAGTTCAATGGATAGAATAGAAGTTTCCTAAACTTTAGATGCAGGTTCGATTCCTGCCGGAGCCACTATTAAAGCGTAAACCATAGCATTCGTCTGTGCTTTACGCTTTTTATTTTGTCGACTTTTTGAAAAAACTTAGTGCTTAATATTTTAAAACTCGCCCAGCTTGCTGTCCCAATTTCTATTAGTCGTTATGCTCTTTTTAATAAATCCTCTGAGTTGTATTTTGTCAAGCTTTGATGCTATTTTGTATTTTAAAAGCTCTGCACCTTTTCGTTCAGCATATTGATTCAGATTAACCTCTTCAAAAAAATCGCCCATATTATTTTTTATAAACCTCACCACTTTAAGTACGTGTGGGTCTCGGCAATCATCAAATAGCATGATACCCTTTTCGTTCAGCAATTGAGCACAATAATAATAATCAATAAATACGTCTTCAAACAAATGTGACCCATCAATATATATTAAATCGAACTTTACACCTTGATCTGCCCATTTTGGTAACTGGGCAGAAGAGAAAGCTTCTGAAAAATTCATATAATCACTTAGTCCCGACTTTTTCAGCAGTTCCAATCCACAGCTATCCCAATGGCTTATTTGAAAAGGATCTATTGTATAGTGTTGCTGATTGGGTTTTTCATTTGCACTTTTATGCTTCAAAGCAAAAAGCAAGGTAGAGATGCCGTAAGCCATGCCAATCTCCATTGTTTTAGCTGGCTTATTTTTATCCATTATACCTTGTATCGTTAATAGATTATTTATTGTAGAGCCGCCTATAATCTTCCTGCTTTTGCCGCTTTTGCCAATTGCTTCACCTTTAAGAATGACGTTTTTAACTTCTTCAGGTATTGTATTTATGCTCATAACATCTTAAAGAGTGTATATTTAAAATGCGGATTGCTTTATAAAGCAATCCGCATAATTTATTTTTCGTGTAACATACTCCTTTTCTTCGGGAGTTTTATTTAATGCTGTTTCCTGGGAAAACCTAGCGTATTAATCTCAGAGACAGAAGACAGAATCTAATATCTGCTATTTTGTATTTTACAGTTGAAATTATTCAACCGTTACTGACTTGGCAAGATTGCGTGGTTGGTCTACATTACAACCTCTCATTACGGCAATATGGTATGAAAGCAACTGCAATGGAATAACGGTAAGCAACGGCATTAATGCTTCGTGCGTAGCAGGAACTTCAATTGTATATTCTGCCATATTACGAATATGCGTGTCGCCTTCTGTTACTACAGCTATAACGCGGCCTTTTCTTGCACGTACTTCCTGTATGTTCGAAACAATCTTTTCATACGAATTATCTTGAGGTGCTATTACACACACAGGCATTTCTGTATCAATTAATGCAATCGGACCATGTTTCATTTCTGCTGCCGGATATCCTTCCGCATGGATATAAGAAATCTCTTTTAGCTTCAAGGCTCCTTCTAAAGCAACCGGGAAATTATAGCCCCGTCCAAGATATAAAAAGTTTTTAGCGTCTTTAAACTTTTCAGCGATCTCAATAATCTGTTCATTGCTTTTTAACGCTTTTTCAACTTTCTGCGGAATCGCCTCAAGCTCTGTCAACAAAGCGATATATTGGCTCTCTGTAATGGTGCCCTTTTTATTTCCTACAATAATTGCCATCATGGCAAGTACTGAAACCTGTGCCGTGAATGCTTTTGTACTTGCTACACCAATCTCTGGTCCGGCGTGCAAATAAGCACCTTCGTGTGAAGCTCTGGCAATAGAAGAACCTACAACATTGCAAACGCCAAATATTACTGCACCTTTAGATTTAGCTAATTCAATGGCTGCTAAGGTATCTGCTGTTTCACCGGATTGTGAAATGGCTATTACAACATCTCCTTCTCTGATAATCGGATTTCTATATCTGAACTCTGAAGCATACTCTACTTCAACCGGAATACGGGCAATATCTTCGAATAAATATTCAGCTACCAAACCAGCATGCCAGGAAGTACCGCATGCTACCACAATAATACGTTCTGCCTTTGTAAGCTTGTTTGCATATTGCAAAATTCCACCTAACTGCAAATGCCCGAGAGAAGCATTTACCCGACCTCTCATGCTATCTTTAATTGACTTCGGTTGCTCGAAAATTTCTTTCAGCATGAAATGCGGGTAACCGCCTTTTTCAATCTGATCCAACTCAAGATCGAGTGTTTGTACGTAAGGAGTTTGCGTTACCGCGTTAATATTTTTGATCGTTAATTCACCTTGTTTAATGATAGCAATTTCGTGATCGTTCAAATAAACAACGTCATTTGTATATTCAATAATCGGTGATGCGTCTGATGCAAGAAAGAATTCATCCTTACCTATACCAATAACCAATGGACTTCCCTTGCGGGCAGCAATTAACAAATCTTTATCGTTGTTACTCATTATAACAATTGCATACGCACCAACAACCATCGATAATGCTAATCGAACGGCTTCGTCTAATGTGCAATCATTGTTTTGTTTTACATCCTCAATTAAATGTATAAAAACCTCTGAGTCAGTTTCGCTTAAAAAAGTATGCCCTCTGGATTCCAGTTCGGTTTTTAACGTTGCATAATTCTCAATAATACCATTGTGAATTATGGCTAATTCTTTGTTTGAGCTGTAATGAGGGTGTGCGTTTACATCGTTCGGTTCACCATGTGTTGCCCAGCGTGTGTGCCCGATTCCGATGTTACTATGTATAGGCAGGTTTTTTATGAATTGTTCTAATTCACTTACTTTACCTTTTTTCTTATAAACAGAAAGCTCATTTGTCATTAATGCAATGCCCGCACTATCGTAACCTCTGTACTCAAGCCTTTTTAATCCTTTTATAATTATAGGACATGCTTCTCTATGACCAACATAAGCAACAATTCCACACATAAACTAATTATTTTACTTTTGTATAATATATTTCCAGACGCATTGGATTTATAGGTGCATTAGCGCTCTTGACAACAACCCTGTTAGCCGAAAATGCATTAAACACCGGAGTAATGATAAAGCCATCATTTTCCAATTTATTATAAATCAGAGATTGCGCATAAGAGGTAATTTCAAATGCATAATATTTTTTAACTGTGCTTGTGATGGTATCAAATGTCGGATAACCTGTTCCTAACTGATTAAACCCTGAACCCTGAATATACGCAGCTCTGCCGGTAATAGCATATTTATAGGTATTGTCGGGGTTTAATTGAAGCAGCTCCAACTGAGTAATTGGCGTGAAGGTATTGAGATTGCTGCCTTCATCCAGATGGACATATAAAATTGCCTTATTTATTATTATAGAACTATCGCCAACCGCATTAAATTTAGTCAATGTGGGTATTTGAACTTTAGTAACAATTCCGGTGCCGGATTGAACAAAACATACATTATTGGTAGCTGCATCACTAATAAAACTCCTGTTCGTTTGTAATGAGGCGATAGATGTAGCACTTCTGTCAGAAATCACTTTATTGAAAGATGGCGAACGGTATAAATTAAAAACAGCCGAATCAGGTACAAAGCCTCTTTTGAAAAATACAATAATCTTTGTATTGGCTGAATCTTCCACGTAATAACTGTCGCTATATGTCGCTGATATTACCGCACCACCACCAACGCCTGCATTAGCCGTAGTATTTGATACAGGTTTGATCACAATGCCATAAAAGTTTGAATTGAAATCAATATTGCTTTTGTCATCTGCCTGCGACAATAATCTGTTGGCAAAAGTATTTGTCAGCGGAATCCTTACTGTATTATGATCCATAGAAACCATGTGGCCAGCAGGCTTAAAGTTTGTTATCTGACCAACAAGTGTCGGGTCGTATGAAACAAAATTCGTAGTAACCTGATAGGGAACATACGGATCTAATTCTGTGGTTATCTCATGAATACCAATATCCTGCCCGCTTGTGCTGTCACCATATTGGTCCACATATGTTATATACAAATTTGCAGAATCAATATCAACGCCGGAATAATCAATATTCTGTTCAAATAAAGACAACGCGCAATACGCTTCTGCATATAAGTTGCCTGTATAACTATCACTGTATTGCCCAAAGGATAGGTAATTGGGCTCTGCACTGATTATGGAATCGTTAAGAAGAATCGTTTGGTTTATTACTGTAAAGGTGTCTGTAAACAAAACGCCTGCATTTTGATTAGGTGTTTTTGATCCTAAATTAATATCGCCTTCTTTTCTACAAGAGAATGTTAATATGGTTAAGGGAATTAAAAGAAAAGCTGGTGAGCTTAGTTTAGCCCACCAGTTGATTGTAAAAATTATAGTATTTCTCTTCATCCAACGTTTCATCTGTTGCCGCCAATAATTCTACTTTTTTCTGTTTTTCAATCTCAACAAAAAGCTTATTAATACTTTCTGTATAATCTGATTCAGTTTTTATAACAGCATCAGCATATTGTAAACCCATTTTAATAAATCCTTCGTAATCGCCTGTATGTAAATTCGACAACATGGTGTCTTCAATATCAAGCATTTTAACTTTACTGAACAAATCCTTGCCAAACTTGAATTTGATCGGATTGTTATGAACTGTAAATACAGATTTAGCATCCTTAAATACCGGATCTAATTTATAACGAGTCTTCAAATACAACGGTATCAAGCTCGTCATCCAGTCATTACAATGAACAATATCCGGAGCCCAGCCAAGCTTTTTAACTGTTTCCATTACTCCTTTGCAGAAGAAAATAGCTCGTTCATCATTATCATCATAAAATTTGTTTGCTTTGTCATGGAAAACGTATTTCCGTTGGAAATAGTCTTCATTGTCGATAAAGTAAACCTGTAATTTTGCATTTGGAATAGAGGCAACCTTGATAATAAGGGGTTTCTCTTCTTCACCTACAGAAATGTTTATGCCTGAAAGGCGAACAACTTCGTGCAAGCGGTTCTTGCGTTCGTTAATCAATCCAAAACGAGGTATCAGTATACGTACTTCCAAACCACGCTCTTGCATAGCCTGCGGTAGTTTGCGTAACATTTTACCTACTTCTGAATACTGTAAAAAAGGGTTGATTTCACTGGCGACGTAAAGGATTCTCAATTTAGACATATACCCTTTTTTAGATGGAAAATAAAACCGGACATATTACGGCAGGTCAAAATTACAAAAAATATATGACATTTTCAAGTCTATTATTAGAGCCCCCCTTGACTTTTGCCCGAAAATGCGCAGTTTTACAGCCCCATGATTTGCATTACTTCTATTCATGATTTGCGCCTTCTGATAGCAGAAGAAAAGCGAAAATCCCTTTCCATTGGATTTGTTCCCACTATGGGCGCATTACACAATGGGCACATTTCCCTTATAAAACAGGCCAAAGCTGAAAATGCGATCTGCGTTTCCAGTATTTTTGTAAATCCGTTACAGTTTAATAACATTGAAGATTTCAACAAATACCCCATTCAGCATTCAAAAGACATAGAATTAATGGAACAGGCGGGTTGCGATATCCTGTTTATGCCCGAAGTTGCTGAGTTTTATCCTTCACAACCTAAAATGACGATCGATATAGGAATTCTGGATCGTATTCTGGAAGGTACTCACCGCCCGGGCCATTTTAGCGGTGTTGCTATTGTTGTGTCAAAATTGTTTCATGTTGTATCTCCCGACAAAGCATATTTCGGACAAAAAGACATTCAGCAGGTAGCTGTAATCAATCAATTAGTCAACGAATTGAATTTTCCGGTTCAAATTATTGCCTGCCCTATTATTCGGGAAGCAAACGGGTTGGCCATGTCGTCCCGCAATATGCGCTTAAGCGAAGAAGGCAAAAAGACAGCCGCTCATATTTTTAAGGCACTTTGCCTTATAGAACAACAGATTAAACAACATAAACAATCCATTTCCGGCGCTCAACAGATTGGAAAAGAATATTTGAATCAATTTGAAAAAATTGAGGTTGAGTATTTGGAAATCGTTGAGGGTAATACGCTGGAAACAATCTCAGATATAAATAGTGTTTCAAAAGTGGCGGTTTGTATCGCTGCCTACGTTGAAGGTGTCAGACTTATCGATAATCTAGTTATTATTTTATAATTTTGACCGTTAAATCATTCTCATGAATATTGAAGTATTAAAATCGAAAATTCATCGCGTTAAAGTTACTCAGGCTGAATTACATTATGTTGGAAGCATTACAATTGACGAAGCGTTAATGCAGGCAGCTAATATTATTGAAAACGAAAAAGTTCAAATAGTAAATATTAATAATGGCGAGCGTTTTGAAACGTACGTGATCAAAGGCGCAAAAAATAGTGGTGTAATCTGTTTAAACGGACCTGCAGCCCGTAAAGTAGCGGTTGGGGACATTGTTATTGTAATTGCTTATGCATCTATGGATTTTGAAGAAGCAAAAAAATGGAAGCCTACACTAATATTTCCGGATGCTGACAACCGACTTAGTTAAAATATGAACGCAATATTAAAGAATACCACCAAGTACGTGCTTATGCTCGGCCTTGGTGGTTTGTTATTTTGGTATGTTTTAAAAGATCAGGATCCCAATAAAATTGCGGATGATTTCAGGCATGCCAATTATTTTTGGATTAGCCTTTCTGTTCTGATTTCTCTGGTTGCTTATTGGTCAAGAGCCGTACGCTGGAATTTATTGCTGGAGCCCCTTGATATCAAACCGCCCGCATACAAAACATTTTTGGCCTTAATGTCCGGCTATTTTGCAAATCTTTTATTGCCACGTGCCGGCGAGGTAGCTCGTTGTCTTGTGTTAAATAAAATGAGCAAAGCTCCATTTAACAGCACCTTTGGAAGTGTTGTTGCTGAACGCGTTTTTGATTTGATTGGATTGTTAATCGTAATTGGTGCAACTTTCATTTTTGAATTTTCCCTTATAAGCAGTTTTCTAACTGAGTTGTTTGTAACTAAATTCAGAAATCTTTTTTCCAGTCTGCAGCACATGTATCTGGTTCTGCTCATTCTTGCATTGCTCTTCATTGCAACATTTGCAGTGGTTTGGAAACTACGAAACAAGATAAAGCAAAATGCTTTTTTTCAAAAAGTATCCGCCTTTTTGAAAGGGGTATGGCAAGGCATTGTCGGAATAAAAGATCTGGAAAAGAAATGGCAATTTCTATTTCATTCTGTACTGATATGGGTTTGCTACTATTTTATGACTTATACCATATTCTTTGCATTTGAACCTACATCGCATTTAGGTTTCGGAGCCGGATTAGTATTGTTGGTCGTTGGCGCTTTGGGTATGTCTGCTCCCGTACAAGGCGGAGTAGGCATTTTTCATCTTTTAGTTTCTTCTGCATTGGTTATTTACGGAGTTTCAAAAAAGGACGGAGTCTCCTATGCCTTTTTGCTCCATACTTCACAAGCCTTGACGGTTGTAATAATAGGTGGAATTAGTTTTGTGATTTCTTTGTTGATTGAAAGGAATACGAATGCTGAAATTTCGGATATAAAAGAATAATAATATGCCTAATGCGGACAAAATAGTTTCTGCTGAAACCGGTGCTAAATTAGTTGAAAAGTGGAAGCTTGAAGGCGAGGTTGTTTTCACCAATGGGTGTTTTGATATTTTACATCTCGGCCATATTGATTATCTGGAAAAGGCAAAACAGCTCGGCTCTCGCCTTGTTATTGGTTTAAACACCGACGCTTCCGTGAAACGGTTAAAAGGCCCTGAGCGCCCTCTTAACAACGAATATGCACGTGCACGTATGCTGGCTGCGCTAGACTGCACAGATGCTGTCATTTTGTTCGATGAACCAACACCTTTAGAACTGATTACTGACATAAAGCCCGATGTTTTGGTCAAAGGAAGTGACTATACAGTCGACAAAATAGTTGGCGCAGATTTTGTCATAGAAAACGGAGGTTCCGTAAAAACAATAGACCTCGTACAAGGCTATTCTACTACCGGAATGATTGACAAAATAAAAAACAGTTTAAACCAATAAAGATATGTTTCCGATCATTATCGTTATTAGTATTGCTACCATGCTTGCAAGCTGGTATGTTAGTAATAAGTTAAAACGCAAGTTTGAAGAATACTCCCGATTCGAACTGCTTTCCGGTTTGTCCGGCAAAGAGGTAGCCGAGCAGATGCTGCGCGACAACCGCATTTACGATGTTAAAGTTATCTCTGTTGAAGGAAGATTAACGGACCATTACAACCCCTCAGATAAAACAGTAAATTTAAGTACAGACGTTTATAATGGACGCAGTGCTGCTTCTGCTGCAGTTGCTGCTCACGAATGCGGTCACGCATTGCAACATGCGCAAGCATATAGTATGCTCGAACTTCGTTCAACATTAGTACCTATTCAAAGCATCAGTGCAAATATCCTGAATGTGCTTATGATGGTCATGATCTTTGGCGGGATATTCTTTGCCGGTCCGGCTGCATTGCCTATCGTACTTCTGATAATCATTGCCTGTAACCTTGTATTAACTGTATTTGCTTTAGTAACCCTACCTGTAGAGTTTGATGCCAGCAACAGGGCATTAGCCTGGATGGAAAGCAGAGGTGTTACAAATACACAAGAACATGAGATGGCTAAAGACGCCTTGAAATGGGCTGCCAGAACATACGTTGTAGTTGCCATCGGTGCATTTGCCCAGTTGGTTTACTATGTAATGATGTATTTGGGCATGAGCCGCGACGACTAAGAAAA
>Ga0210397_10001872_pt1 | contig 13400 bp, 11 predicted proteins | sample IncBWH2OmetaG_FD_160126 | JGI IMG/M metagenome (GOLD analysis project Ga0210397, IMG submission 160126) | Forest soil microbial communities from Barre Woods Harvard Forest LTER site, Petersham, Massachusetts, United States - Inc-BW-H-2-O ...
CTTTGGCGGACATGACCGGCGAACCGTCGAGCGGCCAGCGGATTCCGACCGTCGCATCGTGCCAGCTCAAGATCTTCTCGGTGGCCGGATCGTGATGCGCGCTCATCTTATAATGAAGAACAACACCGTCGGTGAGTGCGAGAAAGCCGTGAGCAAAGCCGTCGGGCACGTACAACTGCAGATGGTTGTCGGCCGAGAGGTGAAAGCCTTGCCATTTCTTGTAGGTCGGCGACCCTTCTCGTACGTCCACGATCACATCGAAGATCTCACCGGCCAGCGCATTGACGAGCTTGGCCATACCGGGTTGATAGTGCATGCCGCGCAACACGTTTTTGCCGGATAGCGATACCCCGTCTTGCAGCCACTCATCGGTCACACCGATCGCTGCGTACTTTCGCTTGGAGTACGTCTCTTTGAAAAATCCGCGCTGATCCCGATAGACGTCGGGCACGATGATCTTGGCTTCCGCAAAATCGGTGGGTTGCGTCGTGAGCATGGGACCCTTCTATGCGGCGGACCATAAAGGTCCGCCCTACACGGTTGTTATGTCGGGCGGACCTTCATGGTCCGCCCGACGAGTCGTTCCTTACGGCGCCGTCATCGTCTGCGCCGATAGCGCTTGCTGCGCGATCGCATCGAGCGCTTCGAGATGCGCCGTCGTCAGTTCGTCCAGCCCGCCATGGCTCGCCGCAACCCGACAATCGTGCTGCAGCGCAACCAGTTCGGCGCGTGCGAGCGCTTTTGCATCGTCGGGCGTGCCGGTCATCGGCTTGACCCAGAGCGTCGCGAGACGCCGCGCGTACCGTGATTGGAGATTGCGCAAGACGACGCCATCCGAAGCGGCTCGACCGCGAGCGATATCGCCGAACACCGACGTTTGCGCCCAGTCGAACAGATCGGACAGACTCATCGTCCGGCCGCGATCGTACTTGAAGGACAAGTCGTCGATGCGCTGCAGCGTCAACGGCGCGAACGTCTCGTTGAGCGCGATGTCTTGATCGGTCGCCGCGATTTCGACGACCGCCACGTCGTGACGATCTGTGGGGTTGTACGCCCACGTCCCGCCGCCATTCAAGATGCTCGCTTCAGTGTACGTCAGCCTCGTCAATACCGACGGGTTGAAGTTCCAAGCCGCATTCGAGAAGAGATATTGGTCCATCTGCTGCCACGCGCGCACCTCTTGCGTGCGCGGAACATACGCGAGCGGCGTGGCGCCGCCAGGATCGCCGGCGCGGCTGCGCGACAGATACTCGCCGCCGATGTTATGCGCGGCCATCGTCGCGCAGCGCCCGTACTGGCGAAGCGGCACGAGAAAACCTTCCCGCGCGTCATCGTTCGGTCGACCGACTGACGGGAAGCGGCTGTTCACCGCGTCCATGATCGCGTGTTCGGCGTGCATCTCAACGCCGCACCACTCGAGCGGATCGTTCGTGAGGTCGAACTGTTGATTGCGCGGATCGATCGCGTGTCCGCTGCCGAAGGCGACGTCTTCATCTGAGGCAAAGCGGAACTGCGGATCGTTCCACGCAGACGCGATGCGGCGCAGCGCGCTCAATTCGTCGTGCGGCGTAGCCGCACCGGCGATGTAGCCGTAGCCGTACTGGATCGCATGGTAGTCGTACGGACCGAGGGCTACTTGGCTGTAGTCGCCTTGCGGCGTGCCCTTCGGCCAGACGTTCAAGGGCGCATACTCCATCACGGACGTCGCGACGCCGTTTCTTTCCGTGAACGATTTGCTCTGGAGTTGCGCGGCAGTATAGCCCATCGAGCCCATGAAGTTGTGCTGCAGCCCCATGTCGTGACCGGATTCGTGCAAGACCGTTGCGCGGATATCTTGCTGGACGAATGCCCGACGCGCGTTCGGATCATCCGGCAGTCCGCGCATCGGCGCGACAAAATAGGTGTACGATGTGTTGTCGCCGGTGCCGACGACGGCGTCGACGTTGATGCCCGCGTTGATCTCCTCGCCGGTGCGCGGGTCGTTGACGATGAGCGCTTCGGCGCCGTATTGCGGCGACGACGTGTCGATCCAGCGCACCATGTTGTGCCGCATGTCGGCGGGATCCCACGTCGGGTCATCCGGCTGATCCTGCACTTGAATGGCGTTCAGGATTCCGACGCGCCGGAAACCGTCGTTCCACTGCAAAAGCGCGTCCTTGACCGTCTGGCGATATTCGACCGGAATGTTCTTGCTGATCGTGAAGACTAAAGGATGCGTCGCCACGGATGGCTTGCCCGGCGTGGCCGGAGCGAAGTTCCAGCGCGAGATGTACAACGTCTGGCGCGAATACGTCTGATCGTTTCCAAAGTCGAGATATCCCGCTTCGAAATAGCCGACGCGATCGTCCGCGATGCGCGGCATGTAGTTGTCGCTGGGCGGCTGGACGAGATTGTATTCCATCCGCACGGCGATGCTGCGCGGATCGGGCACGTTGTCGATGAGGTTTGGATCCGAGCTCGCCCAGGTCTGGTCGACTTCGAGAAGATCGTTCTCGGGGAACGCGGCGGTCTTTGTGAAGAACGAGCGGGTCGGATCGAGCCGGTAGCCGTGCGACGGATCGCCGACCACCTGCTGAAAATTGCCGGCAAGGTCTCCGACATCCCCGAGAAACGCGCTGGCCGAAATCAAGACCATTCCGCTTGCGTCCGACGCGACGATCGGTTCGGTCGCAATGACCGAGGTCGGAAACGATTCGTCGATAGACACGGATTGCGGTGATCCTGCGGGCGCGAGAAAATTCGTGTTGGGCCAGAAGATGATGATCTTGCCGCCCACTTTCGAGAACTCGATCATCCGCGCGGGCGCGACGTACGGCTCACCCGGCGCAGGCCCGAAGCCGCCAAGCCCGGTGGAAGGCACGGACGTCTCGATGAACTGACGATCGAGCTGGCTCGCCGCGATCGCCAGATAGACCTTGTCATCCTTGGTGATGATCGGGAACAGCCCGCTCTGCACTTGCGCGCTCGCGACGAACTGATCGTACGGCTGCGGGCCAGCCCCGCCGCCCGAGCCAGACGCGTCGGGCGCCGGGCCGCCAGCCGCAAGCGCGCGACCGGCGCTCGAGAACGCGAACATTATGATTGCAAGCGCAGCCATGCGCGCAAAACGAAAAGACATTGACGCCTCCTGAAAATTCAGAACCCGCGGCACGGTATCGCATCGCGGGTTCTTTTGTATGGTCCGGGCTACCTGTGCTTCACTTTCCGATGACCCCGAACGCCGCGCCCTGAGGATCCGCCAAGATCGCGAAGTGGCCCATGCCTTTGACCGCTGTCGTACCCATGAGGGCGCGTCCTCCGAGCCGCTTCGCCGTCGCGACAGCTCTTGCGCAATCCGCAACTTTCCAATGCGTGATCCAGCACGGCCCCAATTTACTAAATGATTCCGGCCACATGCCGCACACCATCTCCTTGCCAAGTCTGAACGCGAAGTATTTGTTGCCGCTGAAATCTTGCTCGACGATCTTCCAGCCGAGGAATTTCGCATAGAACGAGCCGGCGGTTTTTGTTTTCTTCGTGTTCAGATCGTGCCAGTTGACGGAGCCCGGCACGTCTTCGAGTTCGGCGCCGGCTGTGGACCCCGGCTGCCAGATAGCGAACTCCGCGCCGGTGGGATCTTTTAGAAAGGCCATGCGGCCAGCGTCATCGATTTTAACGGGCGAATCGACGACCTTTGCGCCGAGAGCCTTCGCCTTTGCAAACGATCGAGCGACGCTTTTCACGGAGACGTATGGTATCCACGCCGGCTTCGTCTTCTTCTTTTTGTCCGCCGCGGTCATTGGATAGAGCGCGCCGACGGATTTGCCCTTGGCTCTCAAGACCGAGTACGGATCTTTGCCCGGCCCGGGGGAGAAGTCGGTCACCGTGCATCCGAAGACGGCAGTGTAGAATTTCTTGGCACTCGCGACGTCCGTAGTGCCGAGATCGGTCCAACAGAACTCTCCGGGCTTGTAGCTTCTTCTGACGGTCATGCGATCTTCTCCATGACGATCTCTTCAAGACACTCGAGGCTTTGACTCCAACCTTCCTCCATTCCCTGCAGATACATTTCGGCGCCGGGTGTAGTCATGAGAATACGGTTGTGGACGCTGACATGCGTCTTACCATCGCGCTCGACGAACGTCACCGTCGTCAAGATCTCGAACAGCGGATTGTCTTTGTCATCGAGCGGCGTGTTCGAGAACGCAAGGCGCTCCGGTTCGACGATCTCGCGATAGACGCCGATCATGGGATAGATCGTGCCGTCGGGACCCTGCATGTGGATGCGGAACGCGCCGCCCGGGCGCACGTCGAGTTCGCAAACCGGGCTCGTGAACCCATGCGGTCCCCACCAGCGTTGCACAAGTTTCGGGTCTGTCCACGCTTTGAATACGCGCTCGCGTCGAGCGTCGAAGATATGGTTGACGACGACATCCTGTTGCGAACTATTTTGACCGGCCACGTCGACTCGCTTTCTCTCCGTCCTCACGAAGCAGAAGATCTAGGCGTTCAAGACTCTCTTCCCAAAAGCGGCGATACCCGTCTGCCCAATCGGCGACTTGGCGGATCGCGTTTGGTCTGAGGCTGCAGAGATGCTCTCGACCGCGGCGTTTTTTTGCGACGAGCCGAGCGCGCTCCAGATATGCCACGTGTTTCGAAACGGCTTGCTGCGTCATCTTATGCGGCTTGGCGAGCTCGTTCACAGTCGCTGGCCCGCGCATCAGGCGATCGAGGATCATCCGGCGCGTGGGGTCCGAAAGGGCTGCGAACGCGGAGCTGAGAGTATCCACAACCATATAGTTGTATATTTGAGCCGAAAAGTCAAGCCCCAAAATTGGACTCTGATGCGGGAATCCTCGCCCGGTCGCAGAGTATCATGTCGGAGATGCCTCTGCAAAACCGGGTCACGCCGTTCGGCGAAATCGTCGCGCTCGAAGGACGCGGCCTGCTCATGGGCAACCGCGGCATCTTGCACGACGATTCCAAACGCATCGTTCACTACGCAAAGCTCAGGCGTTGGATCGCATGCCGGTTGGAGTTCAAGGGGATCCGCCGAGTTGTCATGACCCCGCACCGATACACCGAGCTCTTCTTCCTCGACGAGGCGACGGCGTTTGGCGCGGGCCATCGGCCATGTGCCGAATGCCGCCGCGAAGACTACCGCCGGTTCTGCGCGGCGTGGACCGGCCGCTTCGGAGAGCCCTCGGGCGCTGACGCGATCGATCTGCAACTTCATGGAGATCGGCTGATCAGACCCCGCACCAAACGAACTTACGCGGCGGACATCGCCGATCTCCCCGACGGCGCATTCATAGCGGATGACGGTGCCGCGTGGCTGGTGCGAGGCGACGCCTTACTCGCATGGTCGCAACAAGGATATAACACCCGGCGCAAGCGGCCGCCGCATCGAGAGGTCGAGGTACTTACCCCGCGATCAGCCGTCGCCGTTCTATCCGCCGGCTACCGAGCTGATATCCACCCAAGCGCGGGTTGATACTACTTTTTGCGTGCTTTGGGCCGAGACGCGCGAGCGGTAGCCGGTTTCTTCCGCTTCAACTCGGCGCGATTGTGAGCGGCGGCGGCGAGGATAAGCTTTTTCAGAGCGCGCTCGTTGACTCTATCGCCCTCGAAGAGATCGATCGCGCGCCATTCTTTGCCGCCTAACCCGTTATTGAAGAGCTTGTCCGGATCCGGAAGGCCTGCGCCGTGAGCAAATGTCAGCTTTACCTTATCCTTGTGAGCGTTGCCGATGCAGATCGTTCCATCGCGCGACCAACGCGGCGTGCCCATATATTTCCATTCTTCGATTATCTCGGGGTCGGCTTGAAGAATCACTTTGCGAACAGTGGCGAGCATTTTGCCCCGCCAATCCTTGAGGTCTGCGATTGCCCTGTCGATAATTTCAGATGGTTTCATCGTCCATGAATATGTCTATTTTTGCCACACGCCCTATTCTCAACGGGACGCCGTCCGCACATTTGCGATCAACCAACGCCTGACCAAAACTCGTAGGATTTTGGCGACCGTGCAGGCCATGCGCGAGCCGAGATCTACTTTTAACTCGCTTAAAGCACGCATTTGATGTTACGGAACGACGGAGACGTCGCTGTCAACCAGGCTCGTAGAGACTTTGCAGGACGCCGGTGGTCGAAGCACGTGAGAACGGACTCGACTGGCGAATTCTTATGCAACCCTAGCGGGTCGACGAGCAATAGGGAAGAAGCTGTTGGCCCGATTGGAAAAGTCCGTGACTTGACTCCGAACATCTAACAACGTCACTCGGACTGGAGTTCAAACTGTGCTAGATCCGCGACTCGCAACCATTGAATCTCGTTTGCGAAATTGGCGAGATATTTGGGAAGACCAGGTCGCGTCATTTAATGTCAATTCGCGTGGCTTAGAATTACGAGGCCCCCAAGTCATCTTACTCTATCTATTTGACGAGTTGCGACTTGGTGGACTGCGAAACAAGGCGAACCGGGCTTTCATCTGTGAGGAACTTCGATACTATATTGATTCGGATGAAATGCTCTCGAAGTCGGGCTTAGTAATTCTTTTTAAGCGCATTCTCGAAGAAATCCGTGAGATAAGTAAGACGCCTGACAAGATAGTTGTGTCCGCGCAACTCATTGAACTATGTGATCAGTCGACTACTGAATTCTTAAGAGGAAAGTATTTCGACGCGCTCTTGGCGGAACTCGTGTGGTGGATTACTGATCTATCGAAAGATTATAGGCCTGCAAAAATAGCAGTTTTGACAAGAAATGCAATCGTTGCAATGATGTTTCAAGGCTTCGCTCTAAAGACTATAGGAGAAATCCCGAGTCGGCTCCTTGATAACGTAACGCAAATTAATGACTACGTTTTTACTAGATTCCCGGCGATAACGACGTCGATGCGCCCTTTCTTTGAGGGCACGCGATTTGACCGAAAGAAATACTCGGCGGCATTAAAGCTAGAAATGGACGGGCTTACACCGACTCAGAGGCTGAACGGGCTTCGGACCCTTTTTCATGCGTTCCCACGGCGATACAATTACATGCTGCGCGTCGCGGGGCTCACCGGACTGCGCCCGCTCCAGGTCGGTGAAGTGCAATTTTACTCTCCAAGACTTAGGCCGCTCATTACATGCAATCATGCGAAGGATGAACTCGACCTTAGTTCGGCGCCAGGATATATGAACGCATCGATAACGCTGGAAGCACTCGATCCAATCGCCGGTTTGGCCGAGGCTGTCGAAAAAACAGCCCGTGCGGTTGATTTGATTCACTATTTTCTAAATCCGCATACGCTCATCGTCGTATCCGCAGACAATTACGTAGTTGCAGACGAAACTTATCATAGTGTTGCCTCAGGGTCTGGCACAGATACAAGGAATCCAGATGCTTTCGACGGCCTACTCGTTCTAAGGACCGATGGGCAATTCGATAGGGCAGCGATAGATAGCCTGACGAAGCTGGCTGAAGACCTGCAAACTAAGGGGCGTTGGCTCAACGGAAAGTTCGAAGCGGAAATGGCTTACAAATATTACCGAAAGGCTGAGGAGTCAGTACCACTTGAAGACAAAATATTGAATTACTGGATCTCCGTGGAGAACGTTCTCTCAACGAAGGGTGAGCGTCCGTTGTTGCGAGGGGAGGATGTCTCGATAGAGGCAACTTGTCGGGAAGTATTGTCGGCTCTCGGTGTACTCGCAAGGTGCCGTGAAGTCTTTTGGGATCTCTACTTGTTTCTGAATAACATTTTCAGGAACCAAGAACTTGGAAATCTCAGGCCCGGCGTAAACATCGGTCGACGGGAAGCCGATGAATTGGGTCTCACGCTACCGCTAGGCAAAAGTTTGGAGATTAAGGATTTCCTCGCGGCCGCGAAGCGCCTCCAACCGAATGTTTCTAATGTGCTAGTCAATGACGTGATAGAATACAGCGTTGCATTCTACGCTGATCCGACTTTCGCACTAAAGGAACTAAAGAGAACTCGGCAGTCGGTTCGCGACCTTGTCACGGTGATCTATCAATTTAGGAATCGATTGGTCCATGAGGCGACTGTCAATATGCGAATGCTCCCATATTTCACTCAAAGACTGCGGACTTTCAATATCGGATTGCTGTCCATCATCACACGAGCAACCGAGCGCGGAGGAGTTGTTGAGGCTATAGCAGATGCAATTGTTCGGGCGGATTTGGTGGTCGATCGGCTCTCGTCGAAGGAGCCCGTTGACCTGCTAAATGTATTTGCGTAGGATCAGAAATCCGTCCTTTCTGGTGAGCGAGATATTTTGATCTTGGCGAAGTGGTCACTGTTGCTTGATTTGATTCCTGAATTTGCTTCCGTTCATGTGAAGTCAGCTGCAAAGGCATACCTAGCGTAGTAAGGATCAATAACATGGCCGGCGGCGTGCTTGTGAATATCGCGTACGATGAAATGTTTCAGGGCTCAGCGAGTCTGTCAGAACTCGAATACTTAACATCCGCATGGCCTTTGGAATCAACTCTGGATCTGATCGGGCGACTTAGTGCCCTATTGCGCTTCGGTCAGCTAGACTACCGAGCGCCGAAGTTTCAGCACCAATTCGTTGAAGCGCTTCGACTCAACTGTCACCGTACGCGCTTGGACGAATTTATCGATCAGGGCCGCACTTTGTTCTATCCGGAACAATTGGCGATACTCATAAAGCAAGTAGTTAAACATAGCAGAGCTGCAAAACGCCCTCAAACCTTTGGCGACGACTTTTGTCGGGCCTTGTTGACAATATCAAGTCTTCGTTCCGCCAGTATCCAAAGAACGCATAGCGGTACTCCGTCAGACCTTGTACCGACGGAAATAGCGGGGATGTTTGGATTTGAGGATCCGTACCTAAACAAACTCCTCGTATACGCATCGTTCTTCCGTTGGGCATCAACCGAGGAGGCACGAGGACACCCGGCGTTTAGCGATGTCAACTCGGACGTAGTGGATCTCCTTGAAATGTCGTGGGTTGACTTTATGGCTGTTGGCTATGGGGAAATCTTGAGATTTAAACAAATCACGTCGTTCGAAAATCTATCAAACTACAGTTACCTTCTGCCTCCAGAATACCTTAATACGATTGCAAGTCCACAGGCCGTTGAAAAGTGGTTGCGGATCAACACGGTTGATGTTGCCGAATTGTCAACCCTTCTGGACACAGCGGGGTCGGACTCCCATCTTGGTGCGACGCTGTTCCCACTCAAACAACGACCATTCATCCGGCTTCCGAGCGGCAACCTTTGTTGCCCATATATTCCATTTTTAGAAAACGCGTCGACCTCAGGGCTCTATTACAGGCTCGCGGATGCTTATCGCGAGAAGAATCCGAAACGGTCAAACCTTCTTCGCACATTTTTTGGCCACTATCTTGAGCTGCATGTTTTGTCTCTCTTTTCACGAGTCTCGAAGGAGCGTCACTATGCAATTGACGGTGACAAGACATATAGAATCGGTCGCGTGGAGTACCACGGAGCCGACGTCGTGGTCTCCGACGGACGCGACGTTGCTTTTATCGAGGTGACTGCCACGCGATTTCGTGAAATCGAATCACTGATCGAGCTGCGCGATGAATTCATCGAAGAAGACATAGCTAGACTAATCGAAAAGATTGAGGAATTGGATGAAGACATCCGTCATTTCCGCGAAGGTCATCTTGAATACGAAGGGGTTAGTCCAAGGTCCCTCCATCGATTGTTCCCAATAATCGTAACATCGTTTGCCGTGCCACATTGGGTCGGCATCATATCACAGATTCGTGAAGCCATCAAAAGGAATAGCTGGCTCCAAAACACTGAGACTCTCGAAATAATTGAGGTACAGGCCCTTGACTTACTGGAAGGTGATCTTAGCGCGACGATAAGCATATTTGATCTCCTTACCGCCAAGCAATCGATGACGAAGACGTCTCCATGGAGCTTAATGAACTTCGTGGCGCTTCGGGGCAAAGAGATCGGTTTGGGGGAGCCAGTAGCTAAGCCCAATGCGCTAAATGAAATTGAGGACGAACTGCGTAAACGCTATAACTCATGGGGCGGTATGCAGATTGTAAAGCCGCCCTCAGGTTCACCACCTACAGGTTAGACGGCAGCTACGTAGGTTAGAATTACCGTGAAAATTCGTGAAATCGGAGAACTCATTTGGGCGGCGCTGGATCGACTCTTCCTGGTCGACTCAGCCCTTCTTGAATGCGAGCACAACCGAGACGGCCGCGACCCCAAGGGAGTGACCCCAATCCAAGAGGTCGACGCGACCGACCTGAGAGCCATAACCGTATTACCCGATATTATTGCGCATTGTCGCGCAGTTCCGAACAACTTACTTGTAATATTGAAGCAAAGAAGATTGAAAACTCGGAAATCACGCGTGACCTAAAAAAACTCCGGTCTAATAAAAGGTGTCTTGGATACGAATTCGCCGCCTTTCTTCGCCTTGGCCGCGATCGCCGGACGACGACGCTTGAATTCTTATAGCATCTAATTTAAAGTCATGACTAATTCGAGTTTGCTTCCTTGAACTTGGCCCTACGCTTCCTCTGCCGAAAATCGGTTTTTTTCAAAGCCCCAGGATTCCGAATCGAAACACTTGGGTCCCGGAAATCAAGTGGCTCGACAAGGTTTTAGTTGCATCCCCTACACCCCGCGGGACATCATGCGTTGACATGTTAACCTCCTAACTATATAATAAACTCGTAAATCATTAGGAGGTTAACTAATTCAGATGGTAGAGCCCGAAAGCGGTCCGACCCCGCTCAGCGACGAGATGAAAGCCATGAAGGCAGGCTTGCTGCGCATGAGCCAGCGCTGCGAGAAGTTCGACGTCGCGGCTGTCTACGCGCTGATCTCGCTCAAGCGGATGTCCGCGGACCTCGACGGCTTTGTCGACAAGATGTGCAAGACGTTTGATTTCTCCTCAGGCAGGCTAAACGTGCTTATGGCACTTTTCAGCGCTGATAACCAGTCGATGGCGCTCTCGGAGATCGGCCGCTATCTGGTAGTTACCAGGCCGAATATAACCGGCTTGATCGACGGGCTCGTCAGCGATGGCCTGGTCGAACGCATCGATCATCCAGATGATCGGCGACTCATCATCGCCCGCCTGACCGAGCATGGGCAAGAGTTCATGCGTTGGTTCGTCCCTCAGCATATCGCCAACGTCTCCGAACTGATGGGCGCGCTCAACCAAGACGAACTCCGTCAGCTCGCCCACATGATCGAACGACTTCGCGAGCGCATGCGCACTGCGAATTTCAAACCGTACGGCGAATTCAAGCCGGAATCCAAGATCGCGGCAGGCTAATGGCCACCAATTCGACAGAGACCATCGCACCTCCGACTCAAGCACGAAATGGAGCATCGATGAGCGCCGAAGACCAGAATTCGGGCGGCGTTGAGACGACCGGCCGCCGGCGCCGCATCCTCATACCGGCCGGCATCATCGTCGGGCTCGTGCTTTTGATCTTCGGCATCTCGTATCTCGTTTATGCAAGCCACCATGTCTCTACCGACGACGCACAAATCGAAGGCGACGTAACCACGGTCGCGCCGCGTGTCAAGGGCCAGATCACGGCGGTCTACGTCCACGAGAATCAATTGGTGCACAAGGGCGACTTGCTGCTCACGATAGATCCCCGTGACTTTGTCGCGGCCGTCGCTCAAGCGCAAGCCGCTCTCGAACAAGCACGCGGCGCAGCGCAAGCCGCCGCGATCGGCGTTCCGATGCAGTCGGCTCTGACGATTGCGCAGACGAGCCAAGCGCAGGCGGGCGTCGCGCAATCGCAGAGCGCGGCGGTCGGCGCTTCCGCAAAGATCGGCACGGCTCAGGCGGCGGTCTTGTCGGCAGACGCCGGCGTGGGCGTCGCAAAAGCTCAATTGGATTCGGCGAACGCCGCTTTGACCAAAGCCGCGAACGACCGCGACCGCGCGAAGACGCTCATCGCAGCGGGCGCCATCTCGCACCAGCAGTTCGACGCGACAGAAGCCGCCTACCAATCGGCCGTCGCCGCCCAGCAGTCTGCGTCCATCTCGGTGACGGCTGCGCAAGCAGGCGTTGTGCAAGCGCAGAGCAATCTCGAACAGGCGCAAGCCGGCGCATCCGCGGCCGGCGCGCAGATATCCGCAAGCCAAGCGCAACTCGCTCAAGCTCTGACCGGAAACGATCAGAACAGGATCAAGAGCGCGCAAGCGTTGACCGGGTCCGCGCAGCAGAGCGCGGCGCAGGCTGCATTGGATATCGCGAAGCTCCAGCTTTCGTACACGCGAGTCATTGCGCCCATCGACGGCATCGTCAGCAAGAAGTCCGTCAACGTCGGAGATAATGTAGCGGTCGCACAGCCGGTCATGGCCATCGCGGCGCAGACACACCTCTGGGTCACGGCAAACCTAAAAGAGACGCAACTCGAGCGCGTGCGCGTTGGCGACCCCGTTGCCATCAGCGTCGACGCATATCCGCACATCAAATTCACCGGCACGGTGACGAGCATCGCCGCGGCGACCGGAGCGACGTTCGCCCTGATCCCGCCGGACAACGCGACCGGCAACTTCACCAAAGTCGTCCAACGCGTGCCCGTTCGTATCATGATCGATCCGGCGTCGGATCCGAACCACTTGCTCCGCCAGGGATTGTCCACCGAAGTGGCGATCGACACGAGCTCGCAGCGCTGATGGAGGCGCGCGCAAGCGCCGCCTCCAACTCGCGCCTCATCGTCGGCAACAAGTGGCTCATCACGTTGCCGGTCATGCTGGCGGCGTTGACGGCGGTCCTCGACGGCAGCATCGTAAACGTCGCGATCCCGAATCTGCAGTCGTCGTTCGGCGCGAGCGTCGACGAGATCGACTGGGTGATCACGGGTTACCTGATCACAAACGTCGCGATCATCCCGACCACTGGTTGGCTTTCGAGTCTCATCGGCTTGCGGCGCTATTTCATCATCAGCCAGGTGGTCTTCGTGGCCGGTTCGATCGCGTGCGGCTTCGCGTGGAACCTTTGGTCGCTTGTGATCTTCCGAGTGATCCAGGGTGTCGGCGGCGGCGCGCTCATCCCGATCACGCTGACGATCTTACTCGAGGCGTTCCCGCCCGAGGAATTGCCAATCGCAGGCGCGCTCTACGGCATCGGCGCCGCACTTGGCCCTGCGATCGGCCCGAGTCTCGGCGGTTGGCTCACCGACGCGCTATCGTGGCGCTGGATATTCTTCGTCAATGTGCCGCTCGTCGCGCTTTCGATAACGCTCAGCTATTTGTTCATCGGCGAGAATCGCGAGGTCTCGCGCGCTCGCGGCAGCGCGCCGATCGACATCGTGGGCCTCACCACCGTTGTGCTCTGGCTTTCGACCATGCAGATCGTGCTGCAGAACGGCGAGAAAGACGGCTGGTTCGAATCGCCGTTTATCGCATCGTTGACGTTGATCTCCGCGG
>Ga0210397_10001875_pt1 | contig 13390 bp, 6 predicted proteins | sample IncBWH2OmetaG_FD_160126 | JGI IMG/M metagenome (GOLD analysis project Ga0210397, IMG submission 160126) | Forest soil microbial communities from Barre Woods Harvard Forest LTER site, Petersham, Massachusetts, United States - Inc-BW-H-2-O ...
GCTGACCACCAAGACCACCCAGCTCACGCTCAACCCCGACGCGGGGCAGCAACTGGTGCCGACCGAGCCGGCCGGCACGGTCGACAGCCTGCTCGACACGTTCGTCGGAGGCACGCCGAGCGTGACTGCCTACGTGCAGAGCGCCCCTCTTACCCTGGCCGACCTGCCGAACACCAGCTGGAGTCTTGACCCGGCGTACCAGCGGCAGGCGGGCATGCTGGCCCCGGTGTCCGGCTCATCGATATCGGTCACCGGCGGGCAGCAGATCGCGCCGGGGCGGCCGGTCGGCCTGTCCGGGAAGTACCTGCGGATCCAGGTACGCAGCGGCACCTTCACGGCGGCTGGCCAGTCCGGCAGTTTGGCCGCCGCGGCCGGGCAGGTCTTCGTGACCGGCAGCTTCCCGCCCGGCACCGACCCGGCGACCGGCAACCCGCTGTGGACGGTGACCACCCTCAGCGGGATACCCGGGACGCTGAGCGCCGCCTCGGGCGACGTCACGCTGCAGCCGGCCGCGACCGCCGACCCGAAGGCCGGTGAGGCAGCCGTGGTGCAGAGCGTCTCGGTCACCGGCGACGTCACCACCCTGACCCTGGCCAGCCCGCTGACCGGCATCTACGACGCCAGCACGGTCACCGTGAACGCCAATGCCGTGCTGGCCGCGAACGGGCAGACCGTCCAGGAGATCCTCGGCTCCGGGGACGCGGCCAACCCCGCCTTGCAGTTCACGCTCAAGCAGGCGCCGCTGACGTACCTGCCCGCCCCGAACGGGACCGGCTCCGTGTCCACCCTGCAGGTCTGGGTCAACAACCTGCAGTGGCGCGAGACCGCGAGCCTGCTCAGCGCCGGGCCGTCCGACCGGGTCTTCGTCACGAGCACGAACGGGGCCGGCTATACGGTCGTGCAGTTCGGCAACGGGGTCCAGGGCGCGCGGCCGCCGACCGGCATGGCCAACATCCGCGCCATCTACCGGACCGGCATCGGCAGCGCGGGCATGGTCAGCGCGGGGCAGCTCAGCCAGGCGCTGGACCGCCCGCAGGGACTGTCGTCGGTGACCAACCCGAGCGCCGCGTCCGGCGCAGCCGATCCGGCCACGGCCGGCCAGGCCCGGGCCAGCGCGCCGCTGCCGACGCTGACGGTCGGCCGGGTGGTCTCCCTGGAGGACTACCAGAACTACGCGCTCGGTTTCGCCGGCATCGGCATGGCCCTGGCCACCTGGACGTGGTTCGGCGACATCCGCGGCGTCTTCCTGACCGTGGCCGGCGTGGGCGGGGCCGTGCTCAGTGACGACGATCCCGTCGTCACCGGCCTGGCCGCCGCGATCCGGCTCGGCGGCGACCCGCACGTCCCGCTGCGGATCGTGTCGTACCAGCCCGTCTTGTTCAGCTTCGGCGCGGCCGTCGTGATCGACCAGGCCAGCTACGCTCCGGCTCAGGTGCTGGCGCAGGTATGGCAGGACCTGACCGGCGCGTTCGCCTTCGGCCAGCGCCGGTTCGGCCAGGCCGTCGCCGCGAGCGGGATCATCGAGATCATCCACCAGGTGGCCGGGGTCACCGCGGTCCAGCTCCAGCCGCTGGCGCGGAGCGGGACGACGCCCGGCTCACCCGGCCCGGCGATGCTGTGCGCGAGCGGGCCGCAGCCGCCGACGGGCGCCGAACTGCTCCAGCTCGATCCCGCGACCCAGGGCCGGATCGGGGCCTGGTCGCCATGAGCCTGGACGCCAAGGCGCTGTACGCGCTCCTCCCGGCCGTCTACCGCACCCGCGACGCGGCGGCCGGCGGGCAGTTGCAGGCGCTCTTCGCGGTCATGGCCGCTCAGTCCGCCGTCGTCGAGGACAACATCTCCCAGCTCTATGAAGACCAGTTCATCGAGACGTGCGCGCCGTGGGTCATCCCGTACATCGCCGACTTGCTCGGCTACAACTCGATCTACGAGGTCACCGCGGCCAGCTCAGACAGCCGCGCCGAGGTCGCCAACACGATCGGCTACCGCCAGCGCAAGGGCACGCTGCTGGCGCTGGAGCAGCTGACCGCGGATATCACCAGGCGAGCCACCCTCGCGACCGAGCAGTTCCGGCGGCTGATCACGACGGTGAGCATGCGCCACGTCGACCCCGGTCATGAGGCCACGATCGACGTGCGCAACGCCCGACCGTTCGGCCTTCTTGATACGGCGTTCGACGTGACCAGCCGCACCATCGACGTCCGCCGCATCGCGCCGCGTTTCCGCGGCGCCACCGATCCCGACACCACGCCGCTCGGCAACGCGCTGCACGGGCCGGGCCGGTCCAATATCGCGGACGTCGCGGTCCACCTGTGGCGGTGGCAGAGCTGGCCCGTGACCGGCCAGGCCGCGACCGCGCTCGGCGACGGCCGGTACCGGTTCAGCCCGCTCGGCCACGACATGCCGGTCTTCTCCGTTCGCCCTCCGCGCGATGCCTTCAGCGCGCTCACCACTCGGGCGGACATCCCGCTCCCCATCGGGCGGTGCGAGCTCGCCGATTTCTACGGCGCGGGGAAGAGCGTGCAGCTCATCGCCGACGGCACTGCCGTCGACCCCGGCCTGGTCTACGGCGCGAACCTCGCGGACCGGCCCGGCGGCTCCTGGTGCACGGTGGCCTCCGGCAAGATCGCCATCGACCCCGAGCTCGGCCGGATCCAGTACGGCCCGGGCCTCACGCCGCCGCAGCGGCTGCAGGTCAGCTACTATTACGGCTTCCCCGGGCCGATGGGCGGCGGGAACTACGACCGGACCGCCGCGCTGGCCCAGCTCGATCCGGTCCACGCGGGCTTCTTCGCCGTCGTCGGCTCAGCCGGCTACCCGACGCTGGACCGCGCGATCACGGCCTGGAACCAGCAGCCGCCCGGCGCGACGGGCGTCATCGTGCTGCCCGGCTTCGCGACCCTGACCGGCACGGCCGCGGTGCAGCTGCCGGCCGGGAGCAGCCTGGCCATCGTCGCCGCGCAAGCCGAGCCCACGGCGGGCCCGGGCGACGTCACCTGGAACAACTCACGGGTCACCGTGACCGGCGATATCGCGGTCACCGGGGTGGCCGGGGTGGCCGCTCCGCCCGGTACGCCGAACCCGCCGCCGGCGGGCCAGCTCCTGATCAGCGGCATCTGGGTGGCGGGCCAGCTGACCGTGGACGGGGCCGCGTCGGTGGTCCAGGTCGCCGACTCGACCCTGGTCCCCGGATTGGGGCTGCTCCCGGACGGCGAGCCGCTGTCGCCGGGCGACCCCAGCATCGTGGTCAACGCCCAGGGAACGTCGCTGTCCCTGAACCGCGTGATCAGCGGGCCGGTCGCCGCGGACGCCAGCGGGGCCACGCGGATCTGCGACAGCATCATCGACGCGACGTCGCCGTTCCTCGTCGCTTACGCGGGGCCCGACCTGGCCAGCGCAGGAGCCGACCTGCACATCGAGGGCAGCACGGTCATCGGCAAGGTCAGCGTCCGGACCATGACCCTGGCGTCGAACACCATCTTTCACGCGCACCGTGGGCGCCACGACCCCTGGCCGACGGCCATCTGCTCCAGCCGCCGGCAGGCTGGCTGCGTCCGGTTCTGCGTGCTGCCGTTCGACTCCGTCACGCCGCGCCGCTACCAGTGCCTGCCCCCCAGCGCCGCAGCCGAACCAGCGCTGCAGCCATCCTTCGTCACGTTCCGCTACGGGCAGCCGGGCTACGCGCTGCTCAGCGGCGACGTAGCCATGGCGATCTGGACCGGCGCGGACAACGGCTCGCAGCCTGGCGCCTATCTCCAGATTCACGAGACCGGGGCGGTCAGCAATGTGATGCTGCGCGTGCCCGAGTACCTGCCCGCGCTCATGGAGAGCGGGCTCTTCATCCACCCGGACCGGCAGGAAGGATTCCTGCTCGTGCCGACCGGCTACGGCTACTACCCGCGGCGCTACGACCAGCCGGCGGACACCCCCGGAATCGGCGCTGGGCTGATCTAGCGCAGCGCCGGAGAAAAACGGCAAAGGACAGGGAGAATGAAAGGTGACTTCAGCCGGATAAGGTTCAACCGCGGCAAGAACTACACGGCCGTGCTGGAGCAGCAGGGGCGCGTCGCCCTGGATGCCGACGCGAACGAGCAGCAATTCATCGACGCGTACGAATCCCAGACGCGGACCATCGACGCCATCGGCCAGTACGGCGGCCCCGCCGGCGACGCCGGCTTCGCGATCACCGTGCCCGGCGACAACGAGATCCACATCGGCCCCGGCCGGTACTACGTCAACGGCCTGCTGTGCGAGAACCCTGGCGACGTTACCTATGACACCCAGCCATACCTGTTCACCACGCCGGGCCAAGGGGACGCCCCATCCCTGCTCTCCCAGCTGAACGCGGCGGCCGGGAGTTCCGTCATACAGGTCTGGCTCCAGGTGTGGCAACGCCTGCAGACCGTGCTGGACGACGCGTGCCTGCGCGAGCCGGCCCTCGGCCAGGCCGACACCACGGCGCGGCTGCAGACGGTCTGGCAAGTGGTCGCCGACGTGGTACCCACTCCTGCGGCGCAGCCGGGCAACAGCGGCCCTGCGCCGTCTTGCTGCCAGGCGATGTACGCGACGCCCGCGCCCCCGCCGAGCACCGGGACGCTGAGCGCCGACACCGCAGGCCCATCGGCCCAGTGCGGCTGCGGGCCGGTCGCGGCCGCCGGGTACCAGGGCATCGAGAACCAGCTGTACCGGGTCGAGATCCACACCGGCGGCCCCGAGGGCCAGGCCTCCTTCAAATGGTCCCGGGAAAACGGCTCGGTCGTCACGGCGATCAGCAAGGTGTCCGGGTCGACGGTCTGGGTCAGCCCTCCGACCCCGGACACCAACCTCGGCTTCCAGGTGGGGCAGTGGATAGAGCTGACCGACGACACGGTGGAGTTCGGGCAGCCACCGAACGGGCCGGGGACTTTGTACCAGATACTGAGCACGAGTCCGACGGACACGGACCCGTTCTTCACGCTGGACGTGCCGGCGAGCCAGACCCTGACGGTGGACCCGGACAAGAACGCCCGCATGCGCCGCTGGGATATGTCCGGGCCCGCGGTCACCTCGGCGGGCATCCCGCTGTCACCGGGTTCCCCGATCGGCCTGGAAAACGGCATCCAGATCACCTTCGACCCCCAGCCGACGGGTCCCGCGCTGAGACCGATCGGTACCTTTCGCAGCGGTGACTACTGGACCATCCCGGCGCGCACCGCGACCGGGCAGATCGAATGGCCGCCCTGCGGCAGCGACGAGAACGCGGCCCAGCACCCGACCTCGATCCAGGTGTACCGGGCGCCGCTCGCATGCATTCACTACGTCGCGCCTGCCGCCGGCGACCCTCCCGGCACGACGATCGACGAATGCCGGAAGATCTTCAGCCCGCTGACCACCATCGCCCCGCCGACTACCGTCGAGGCCCTTCACGTCACCGGTATCAGCTGGGCGAACGACGACATCATGACGCTGGACACGCTCATTTCCGAGGGCCTCACGATCACCCTGGACCAGGCGCCGACGCAGGACTGTCCCCTCAGCGGCTCGAACGTCATCGTGACCGTCGAACTGGCCGATGCGGCCGCGGTCAACGACATCAATGTGCCGCTGAACCCGGACAATCCCCGAGCACCCCAGCCGCCGACCACGAACCTGCGCACCGTCATGGTCATCGACACCCCGGTCACCGCGAACCTTGCGGCGAACCCCCCGACCCTCACCTGGCAGGTGCCGCAGGGAGGGAGCGAGGCGCAATCGATCCTGATCGACAACCTCAATACCTATCTCCTCCAGGGCGCCCCCGCGCAGCAGTGGGCCAGGGTGCGTATCCGGCTGATCGGCCAGATGATCTACGCCAAGGTTTCGGCGGGGGTGGCCTATCTGGATGGCCGGGCCCTGGGGCAGCCCGGCGTCCGGCAGGACGGCTCGACGCGGCGGATCGACCTGAAGCTCCCCTCCGGCACCAGCAACACGGCGGCCAGCGACTTCGAGGGGTGGTTGTACGTGGCCCCGATGCTGCAGGTCACGGCGATGCTGGTCACTCCCGAGGCGGTCGCGGTGACGGTCGACCGCCTGAACCGGGTGACGGGGGTGGTCACCACGACGTCCCCGGCGGAGCCGGTGAGCCCCACCGCCGAGATCGTGCTCAACTATGCGCCCCTGGAGGACACGACGGTCACGATTATCTTGTCGAACAACGACGGCACCAGCACGGGGGTCGGGACCGTCGTCGGCGTGCCGGCCACCGCGACGATCGGAGCCGGCCAGGCGTCCGCCACCATCCCGATCAACGTGGTGGGCAACCCTGGCGTCGGCACGCTCAACTTCAACATCGCAGCCACGGTCGGCGCGAAGCTCGGCGCGGAATACCTCGCCAACGGCCCGTTCTCGGTCACCGGCGTCGCGCCGCCGCCGCTGCTCACACCCACCCCACGCCCGATCGCCGACTAACCGGAACTCACGCGGGAGCCGAAGCGTGCGCGCAGTCTGGTCATTCTGGAGCAAGCCCGGCCAAGCCGGCCGGGGTTTCCGCTGGCGTGAGCCGATTCACCACCTGCTGGCGTGGGGGCTGTCGCTCCGGCTCGCGCAGGCGCACTATCGCGAGACCGTCCTGGTCACCGACAGCCCCGGGCGGGCGCTGCTCATTGACCGGCTCGGCCTGCCGTTCACGCATGTCTCGACCGAACTCGACCGGCTGCGGGAGGTGGACTCCGGCTGGTGGGCGCTGGGCAAGCTGGTGGCCTACAGCCTGCAGGACCGGCCGTTCGTGCACCTCGACACCGACGTCTTCCTGTGGCAGCCGCTGCCGGACCGGCTGACCGGCGCACCGGTGCTGGCCCAGCACCCCGAGGCCGACGACCCGGATGGCCTGCAGGCCATCGAGGACGCCTTCGCGCGGGCCGGCCTTGGGCTCCCGGCCGAGTGGGAGTGGTCACGCTCGCGCTGGCCGCGGCGCTCCCGCCAGGCCAACTGCGGGATCATGGGCGGCACGGACACCGGGTTCGTTCGGCACTACGCGCGGCTCGCGCTGGAGATGGTGCTCGAGCCCCGGCACGCTTCGGCTTGGGCTGGTCTGGCTGACGTCGAACGCTTCAACTGGACGATGGAGCAGTTCCTGCTGACCGCGTGCCTCGACTTCCACCGCTTCGACCCGGGCTCGCCGTACCGCGGGGTACACCTGCGGTACCTGTTCCCGTCGTTCAGCGCCGCCTTCGACCCGGCCCGGGCGGCCGAACTCGGATTCACCCACCTGCTCGGCGGCGCCAAGCAGGACGCGCAGGTTACCGCGCGCCTGGAGCAACGCCTCCGGCGCGAGGACCCGGCGTACTACCGGCTCTGCCAACGCATCGCCGGATCGGCCAGCGGAGGCCTGCCATGACACACATAGCCAGCCGCGCCCAAGGCCCCGCGCCACAGATCACACCGAGCCCGCAGCGGGAAAACGCACCGCGACGATCGGCCGCGGACCAGGCTCGGAAATCGGCGCCGCTGCTGCCGGACATCAGCCACATTCCTGTTGATCCGGAGAATGCACCGGCAGCGGCATGGCCGACGCCCATCCAGCGCTACGGGACAGGCGGGTCACGCGATTGGTCACCGCACGACGAACCGAGCGGTGTCCGCAGCGCTCTTCGACGCGGTACCGCGGGCGGCGGCGCGCCGCTGCCCAGCCCAACCAGGACCGTCATGGAACGGGCGTTCGGTGCAGACTTCGCCGCGGTACGCGTGCATACGGGCCCAGGTGCACAGGATGTAGCGGCAGCGATGCATGCCCGCGCACTGACCGCTGGGACCGATATCCTGTTCTACTCCGGTGCTTACCGGCCGGGCAGCTATGTCGGCGACCGGCTAGTCGCTCACGAACTCGCTCACGTAGTTCAGCAAACGCACGGCCTGCCCAGCGCTCCCCCTGATAGCGGCTACGCAGGCTCCGCGGGGCGAGCCGCCGGCCTGACCATCGGCCACGCCAGCCTCAGGGCGGAATACGAAGCTGATAATGCCGCGACCCTCGCCGTCAAGGGCACGCCGATGCCCGCCCTTTCCCGCCAGCCCGTAACCGTGGCGCGCCAGGACCTCGACGCCGCGATCCCCTCCGGCACCCGGCAAGCGGACTTCGCAGGCGCCAATGCGGCAATGGACGCGAATAAGTGGGATGAGGTCGCCTTGATCGTGAACGGGTTCAGCCCGCACGACCTCGCGCAGTTCCTCGACCCGCTGAAACCATGGATGCTGGCGTCCATCTATGCCGGCGCGATCGCAACGGGCCTCGGCCCCAAGTCAGCTGTGGCCTTGGCCACGCACGTTAGCTATCTGGATATGAATTACGAGAACGAGCTTCATCAGCGCCACTGGGCAGAAGCCGCTTATTACCTCAATGACTTCAACGAAGCTGACATTAGGAAACGCCTCGAGGCCCGCAACGACGATGAGGTGTCGAGCCTGCACGCGGGTGCCGTCCAGCGCGAGGATCTCGGCGAAACCTCGGCCGCCGCTCTGGTGACGGGTCGAGTCCTGGCAGTTCGGGCGAGAAACCGGGAGGTCGCGAAGCTCAGGGAAGAAGGACAGCTCACCCTTCCGACCTCCACTGGTACGACTGCCGAACCCGGGAAAATCGGCTTCATAGAGATTGACGCAAGAGGCGAACCAGGGGTTGACCCGAGCGATCGTGAGGCACTGGATCTCGGCACAGACTGGTCGGCCGACCCGGAGTACATCGACAACAATATCGTCGGAGCGTGGTACCACATCCTGACCAGCGGCAGCGAGTTTCAGGTGGAGTACCAGGACGGAAGCTTCATCGATCTTGACCTGGAAAAGATCCGCGCTGTTGCTTCTTCGCGTCCTGCTTCGCCGCCGCCGGGACCCCTGGTCGCGGCCCCGGCACCAGGAGTCACGCCTCCGTCACCCCCACCTCCGCCAGTAGTGCCTCACCCTCCCCGGGAACCGGCTGGGAAGCCGTCCGAGCGCACGCCATCAGGTCCGCCGCGGCGCGCGGCCGGATACTTCCGGAACAGGCGCAACAATAGGATCTATCCCGACCGGTTCACCGCGGGCTCTATTCCCACCATCGGCTGGCTCGCTGATGAAATCGAGCGCAAGCAGCCTGAGGCGCGAGCAGGAACCATCGACGCCCTGATCAATGTGGTCGTGGCAGCGCACGGCGCAGGCAAGGGTGCGATCAGTTCCTCAAGTGCGATTGAAAGAACCACTCCCACGCCGCGGTCGAAAAGCTCAGCGCTCGACGAGTCTGAGCCGCCCACGAATGAACCACCTGGGACCAGGCCGCCTGGAAATGGGCCACCAGGGAATGAGCCACCCGCATCTGGCTCACCTGGCGGCACTAAAACACCTCGTCCTTTGAGCCGACGTCCACCGGACCGTACGGCAAGCGCCCAAGCCCGCGCCGCACGAGAGGCTGCCGCCCTGAAACCGCCGCCGCTCACTCGCGAGCAGGAGGCCATACGTGACGCCCTGAGGAAACAGCACAAAGACCTGACTGTGCAGGTCGCGAGCGAAGCGGCCAAGGGCGCTGTCCAGGGTGGAGCCGAGGAGGGCGGAGCAGGCGCCGATGTCCGACTGCTTTCGGGGGGCTGGAGGGAGGTCACCGTCCATTTCGGCGACCTGAAGAGCCTCGGCGGTCATCTCCAAGATAAAGCGATGCAGGCGAGGACCACCGAGATCTATCTTCAGATCAACACGCCTGGCGCTACTCAGCAAGAGGTCTTGAGCATGATCCCCGAGCTGCGAACGTCCTATAAAGAATTGACTGGCAAGATCGTGCGCATCTTCGGTCCGGACGGCCAGCAGTGGTGGTCGGGAACCTTTGGGAGCCTCTCAGGCAGAGGCATCTAGCTTTTCCTGCTCGATGAAGCTCGTTCACGAGTCTTTACTGGATCCGATGTAGCCAACTGTTCCGACGCGGTGACCGCCGGCCCATGCCGATATGTGCCGATCGCCGGCATGTGTATCTGGATACTGCCCTTGACCTCCTTAAGGGTGGTGGCATTTTCGTCGGAAGGGCCTGGGCGATGCTTCCTGCGGATCTGGCTTGGCATGGTACTGGCGGCAATTCGAGCGACGATCCGGGTGGGCGAGGCACGCGTCCGGCGCGGGTGTTCGTGGGGCGCGGGCCGGAACTGGCCGCGCTGGGCGCGGCGCTGGCCGCGGCGCGTGCGGGAGAGCCGCAGGTGGTGATGGTCCGGGGGGAGGCCGGGATCGGCAAGTCCTCGCTGATCCTGGAGTTCCTGGAGGGCCAGCGGGGACTGCCGGTCATCACCGTCAGCGGCGAGACGGCCGAAGCGGTGCTGCCCTACGGGGTGGTTCGGCAGCTGGCGGCCGAAGCGGCCGCGGTATCCCCCGGCGTGCCGGCCCGCCTGGAGCTGCTCTCCCGCGGGCCGAGGCCGGGGACGGATCCGCTGGCGGTCGGCATGGAGCTGCGCATGCTGATCTCCTCGCTGCCGGGTGAACAGGCGGCCGCGGTTGTCATCGAGGACCTGCAGTGGGCCGATCTGCCGTCGGCGAGGGCCCTGCTGTTCGCGTGCCGGCGGCTGAGCACGGACCGGGTGCTGGTGCTCCTCACCGGGCGGCCCGGGGCGACATCGCAGCTGGGTGAGGGGTGGGTACGCTTCGTCAGCGGCGACCGCCGTTCGTCGGTGCTGACGCTCAGGGGACTCGACGCCGGGGAGCTGGGTCTGCTGTGCCGGCGGCTCGGCCGGACCGAGCTCTCCGAGCGAGTACTAGGGCGGCTGGCCGAGCATACCGGCGGCAACCCGTTGCTGGCGCGCGCGCTGCTCGACGAGCTGACCGATGACGAGCTTAGGGCCGCGGGCGGGTCTTTCCGAGCGCCCAGGTCGCTGGCAGGGATTATCTTGCCCCGGTTGGCTGCGCTACCCCAGTCGGCGCGTGAGCTGGTCGTAGCCACGTCGGTGCTCGGTGAGCATGCCGCCCTGGCCGATGTGGCCGCTCTGGCCGACACGGCCGATCCGGCCGCGGCGCTGGACCGGGCGACGGAGGCAGGTTTGCTGGTCGAACGGGACACGCCAGCGGGCCGGGCGGTCTCGTTCCCGCATCTGCTCATTCGCCAGGCCATCTATCACGATCTGGGGGCCGAACGACGCAGACGACTGCATCTGCGCGCGGCCGCGATCGTGGACGGCCGGGAGGCGCTCGCCCACCGGGCCGCCGCCGCGGTCGGCCCCGATGCGGAGCTGGCGTCCGATCTCGGCGCCGCGGCCGCCGCCGCGGCGGATGCGGGTCAACTGCTCCTGGCGGCCAGATACCTGCAGCAGGCCGCGGCGATGACCGTGCGCGGGCCAGACCGGGACGAGCACGCGCTGTCGGCCTTCGAGTTGCAAGTGCGGGCCGCCGACGTGGCAGGGGCCGAGGCCGCCCGGCCCGGGATCGAGCAACTGCCCGCGAGCGCCCGGCGGGACACCGCGCTCGGCCAGCTTGCGCTGCTGGCGGCGCGTCCCGGGGATGCGGAGGCACTGCTGCGGGCGGCGTGGGATGTCCGCGACCGAGCAGACCACCCCGGTGCGGGCGGGGAGGCAGCACTCGGGCTCGGCATGCTGCTCAAGATGTCCGGCGCGCATGCCGAGGCGGCGGCCTGGCTGGACCGTGCGCTGGACAGCGGTACCGGCGGCGAGCCGTGGTACGACGCCGCACGCTGCGTCCGGTCGTTCACGTTCGTGCTGACCGGTGACGTCGGCCGTGCGCTCGGCCTGTTCGCTGATCTGCCCGAACGGTCGGCGTTGGTGCCCTCGGCACGGACCGACGCGCTCACCTTCCGCGGCGTGGCCCGACTGTGGGCCGGTGATCTGGCCGCGGCGGCCGAGGACCTCGTGCTGGCGGTGAACCGGATCGGCACCGGGGTGCAGGTCCGGTTTCCCTGCCGGGCACCGGCCTTCCTGGCCGCGACGGAATTCAGGCTGGGCGACTGGGATGACGCCCGCGACCATGCCGAGCTGGCGGTGGCCCTGGCCACGGACGCGGATCGCACCTACGACCTGGCCCTGGTGCACAGCGCGGCGGTTCCGGTGGCCGCCTGCCGCGGCGACTGGGCCACCGCGGACGGGCACGCGCAGGCAGCTGAGCAAGCGGCCCGTACGTTCGGCGGTCTGGCCGCGATCCTGGCTGCCTCGGCGCGCGGCATCCTGGGCCTCGCCCGGGACGACCCGGACGAGGCCCTGCGCGGCGCGGACCTGGCGCTGGCCGTGCCGCATATCGACTACTACGATCCGGTCGCGTTCTGGTGGCGCCCGGCGCAGGTCTGGGCGCTGATCCGCATTGGCGAGCTAGCCCAGGCCGAGGCGACCCTGGCGGCGACCGAGGCCCAGGCGGGGTGCCGGGGGGATGCGGCGGCCTCGACCCGGGCCGCCTGGCTGCGCGGGTCGCTGGCCATGGCCCGGGGTGACCTCGACCGCGCCGACGAGATCCTGCGGACCGCGCGCTGCTCACCGGGCGGGCGGCTGCTGCCGTTCTACCGCGGGCTGCTGGGCCTTCAGCACGGCCGCTGCCTGTCCCGGCTGCAGCGATCCGGGGCCGCTATCGATGCGACCCGTGCTGCTCACCGGGTCTTTAGCGCCCTCGGGGCGCATCCCTTCATCTGGGCCAGTGAGGCGGAGCTCGCGAGCACGGGCCTGCGCCCGCGCTCGGGCGGCGACGCCGACCTGCCCGGGCTGACCTCCCAGGAACTCCGAGTGGCGCGACTGGTGGCCTCCGGGCTGTCCAACCGGGAGGCCGCGGCCCAGCTGTACCTGAGCCCCAAAACCGTCGAGTACCACCTCGCGCACGCCTTCGCGAAGCTCGGCGTCCACAGCCGCCATCAGCTCACCACCCGGATCCGCGACCGCGAAAACCCAGGGGAGCACGGTTAGGGAAGAACCCAGGGAAATTCCGGAGGCCGGCCGGGCCGACGAGCCGTAGCCTGCGCTGGTAGGCATGTGCCGACGAACGGCACATACGGTGGCGAGCCCTCCGAGGTGGAGGCTGATCGTGCGGCTGGTCCTCGATATCACCAGGACTCGCGATGGCCGCTACGAGGGCCGCGTGACGGTGCCGGAAACCGGTGTGCAGCACGACTTCGCGGGCATTCTCGAGCTGCTGGCGATTCTCGAGGAGCAGGTCACCGGTCAAGATAACTCCTCCTGATACCGAACAGCGGCCGGCGGTAGGGTTCGGGGCTGTGCGGATTCTCGTTCTTGGCGGTACGTCTTTTGTGGGCCGGGCCATCGTGGAAGACGCGCTGCGGACCGGCGCCGAGGTGACCTTGTTCGGCCGGGGGAAGACCGGGACCGACCTGTTCGATGACCTGACCCGGCTGATCGGCGACCGGGATACCGGCGACTACACGGCGCTCGGCGCCGGCAGCTGGGATGCGGTCGTCGATGCCAGCGGCTACGTCCCCGCCACGTGG
>Ga0210397_10001876_pt1 | contig 13386 bp, 12 predicted proteins | sample IncBWH2OmetaG_FD_160126 | JGI IMG/M metagenome (GOLD analysis project Ga0210397, IMG submission 160126) | Forest soil microbial communities from Barre Woods Harvard Forest LTER site, Petersham, Massachusetts, United States - Inc-BW-H-2-O ...
TCCACTGGTAAATCCGGCACTTCCGACGTATCACATGCTGGGTACATTTAATATGGATCTGGCTCGTTTATACGGATACATTCACCAAAGCCTGAACAGTAAATTCGCAATTGTACATGCACTTGACGGATATGATGAAGTGTCGTTGACAGGCGCATTCAAAGTGATTTCCAATCAGATGGATCGTGTGCTTGAACCGGACGATTTAGGTTTGCATCAATATAAAGCAGCAGAACTTTCCGGAGGTAAAACAGTTGAAGATGCTGCAAAGATCTTTATTGAAGTATTGGAAAATAAAGCTACCCGTGCACAAAAAGAAGTTGTGCTGGCAAATGCAGGTTTGGCCATCTCTTTAGCAAAACCCGATATTTCTTTATTTGATGCCATTGCTACAGCCCGCGAATCCTTGGAAAGCGGAGATGCATACGAATGTTTTAAAAAAGCAGTTAAGTAATTATACGATAGCAAAAGTACACAAGCAGAAAAAGGCGAATGTATTTTAAAGCGGATTAAATAACAATATGAATATTCTTGATACCATAATTGAACATAAATGGAAAGAAGTTGCCGATAGAAAGGCTTCTGTTTCTGTAGAAGAGTTACGCGCATCCCCTTTATATAACAGACCAACTCTTTCGTTCAAAAAATATCTAAGCAATCCGGCATTAAGTGGTGTTATTGCTGAACACAAACGCCAATCGCCTTCAAAAGGAGTTATCAATGCAAATGTTGATTTGAAGCAGGTTGTTACCGGCTATCAATCAGCAGGTGCAAGTGCCTGTTCGGTATTGACAGACACAAAATTCTTTGGCGGAACAACAGAAGATTTAATTCAGGCAAGAGCATTAATCCAGATTCCGATTTTGCGCAAAGACTTTATGGTAGACGAATACCAGATAGAAGAAGCGCGTGCGATGGGTGCAGATGTGATTTTATTGATCTCGGCATGCTTAACACCCAATCGTATAAAAGAATTATCGGAGTATGCACACAAACTGAATCTTGAAGTTTTATTGGAAGTGCATAATGCGGAAGAGCTGGAAGGAAATTTAATTGATACAGTTGATGTTATTGGTGTAAATAACCGCAACCTGAAAACCTTTGAAGTAAGTATACAGACATCGATTGAGGTTGCAAAACATATTCCGGACCGCTACATAAAAGTTTCAGAAAGTGGCATAGACGATCCGAAAACAATTATTGAATTGAAAAAACACGGATATACGGGTTTCTTAATTGGTGAATCATTTATGAAAACCAATGATCCTGGTGCAGCATTGAAAAAATTAGTTGCTGAGTCTAAATGATTAACAAATAAAGCCTATAAGGTTTTATTTGTTAATCAACCAATCTGTGTTAAGCCAAAACCTTATAGGTTTCGAATGCAGTAGAAAACTCAGATGTGCAGAGGTGGTGGTAATAAAATCTCATAGGTTTAGATAAAATAAAACAATTAACTGATGAAACTAAAAGTTTGTGGTATGAAGTATCCGGATAATGCGAGCGCAGTGGCAGCACTGATGCCTGATTATATGGGCTTTATTTTCTACAAACCTTCAAAAAGATATTGTGGTGAAACATTAACACCGGAATTTGTAAAAACATTGCCTGCATCTATTATAAAAACAGGTGTTTTTGTGAATGAATCATTGGAAGAAGTGTTGAGCATTTGTTCAGTATATGAATTTAAAGCAGTTCAATTACACGGACATGAAACACCGGATTTTTGTTCTGCATGTAAAAATGCAGGTTTACAGGTAATAAAAGTATTTCATGTTGGTGATAAAATAGATTGGTCGGTTTTAGAACCGTATAAAAAAGCTGCGGATTATTTTCTGTTCGATACCAAGACACCAGAATATGGTGGTAGTGGGCGTCGTTTTAACTGGAAACTTTTACAGGAGTACGACAATGAAATTCCGTTGTTTTTGAGCGGGGGTGTTGATGAAAGCATTTTAGAAGAACTTGATGCACTAAAAAATGTGAACATCTACGCACTTGATATTAATAGCCGTTTTGAATTGGAGCCAGGATTAAAAGATATCGAAAGAATAAAGAAATTCAAAGAAAGCATACTAAGCGTAGGGCAGAAGGCTTAAAGCCTAAAGCTTTTCGCCACATAAATAAAAATGTTATGAAATTAATTATTTATAGGCCATTAGTACGATGGCGATTCTAAAAATTTATAAATAGAAAATACACAATCAAATTTATAACACTCGCTTTAAGCATTAAGCTTTTAGCTCTAAGCGTATAGAAAATGAATTACAACGTCAATAAAAAAGGATACTATGGAAATTTCGGCGGCGCATTTATTCCCGAAATGCTGTATCCGAATGTAGAAGAGCTTCGCGAAAATTATTTAAAAATCATTAACGACGAATCTTTTCAGGAAGAATACAGAGACCTGTTGCGCAATTATGTGGGCCGGCCAACGCCTTTATATTTTGCAAAACGCTTGTCTGAAAAATACAATGCATCGATTTATTTAAAGAGAGAAGATCTGTGTCATACAGGTGCACATAAAATTAACAATACTATCGGTCAGATTTTGATCGCGAAACGTATGGGCAAAACCCGTATCATTGCAGAGACCGGTGCCGGTCAGCATGGTGTTGCTACAGCTACAGCCTGTGCGTTAATGGGTATGCCGTGTGTAGTGCACATGGGTGCAGTAGATATTGAAAGACAAAAACCAAATGTAGAACGTATGAAAATGCTGGGTGCTGAAGTAGTACCTGCCATGACAGGAAGCCGTACGTTAAAGGATGCAACCAACGAAGCATTGCGCGATTGGATCAATAACCCGGTTGATACATTCTACATCATTGGCTCTGTTGTTGGTCCGCACCCATATCCTGATATGGTTGCTCGCTTACAAGCTGTGATCAGTGAAGAAATCATGGATCAATTAATAGACATTACCGGCAATCCGGATCCGACACACGTGATTGCTTGTGTTGGTGGTGGAAGTAATGCGGCAGGCGCATTCTATCATTTCCTGGATCACGAACAGGTAGAACTTATTGCAGTGGAAGCCGCCGGCGAAGGCGTATATTCAGGCTATTCAGCAGCTACTACATTTTTAGGTAAACCAGGTGTATTGCATGGAAGCAAAACATTATTGATGCAGACAGAAGACGGACAAGTGGTAGAACCGCACTCTATCTCTGCCGGTTTGGATTATCCGGGCATTGGGCCCATGCATGCAAATTTGTTTGAGACTGGCCGTGCAAAATTCTTCAGTGTTACAGATAAAGAAGCATTTCAGGCAGCATTTATGCTGGCTCGTACGGAAGGCATTATTCCTGCGCTTGAATCAGCCCATGCTGTAGCAGCATTAGAAAATCTGAATTTGAAAAAAACAGATATCGTAGTAGTTAATTTGTCTGGCCGGGGTGATAAAGATATGATGACTTACATCACTCGAAAAGAAGAATACTTAAAACAAAACTAATTATGGAAGCAGCAATAAAAGTTTCGAATAGATTAACAGCGTTGTTTCAAAAGAAAAGTAACAACTTATTAAATATATACTTTACGGCAGGATACCCTTCATTGAATGATACAGTAACCGTTCTGAAAGCCCTTGAAAAGGCAGGTGTAGACATGGTTGAAATTGGTATGCCGTATTCTGATCCGGTAGCCGATGGGCCCGTGATTCAGCAAAGCAGCCTGGATGCTATTAATAATGGCATGACAATTAAAAATCTGTTGGCGCAATTAAAAGATATTCGTAAAGAAGTTACCATCCCGATTTTGTTGATGGGTTATTTCAATACGGTAATGCAATATGGTGTAGAAAAATTCATTCAGGAAATCAGTGAAATTGGTATTGATGGCATTATTCTTCCGGATCTTCCACTGGACGAATATCAGGAACATTATCAAACATTATGTGAGTCACATAATATTTCCAATGTATCGTTAATTACACCTAACACATCAGATGATCGCCTACATATGATTGATAATCTTACTCAAGGTTTCATCTATATGGTTTCTACCAATAGCACGACTGGTAATGATGCGAAGAAAACGGAAGATAATCACGAGGCATATTTTAACCGGATTAAAAAAATGAATCTGAAAAGTCCACGGATGATCGGTTTCAATATTAAAGACAAAAAGACTTTTACCGATGCCTGTCAGTATGCAAATGGAGCAATTATCGGGTCTGCATTTGTCCGGATGCTTGCCAATAGCCATTTGCTGGAAGACGATATTATTCAGTTTGTGAAAAACATAAAAAATTAAAAAAGTTTTTATTAATAAATAATTTCAAAAAAAGGCTCTGGAACAATTCCAGAGCCTTTTTTAATTCGATAAATGCAATTCAACATCTTGAAAAGTGCTGTATAAATAAAAAATTTAAAAGTAAACATTAACAAAAGATAACCTTTGTAACTTTATTTCAGTTAAACACTCCATAAACAAGTTTTTAATATGAAAAAAAAAGTACTCACTGCCATAATTTTTATATCATTTTTCAATCTGTTTGTAACTGCCACAGATAGTACTTTTATATACGGTACATGGAAATTGCAATCCTACCATATATATACAAATGGTAAAGGAATGGATACAACGTATTTTACTACGGGACATATAGAGTTCAAAAAAAATCATACGTACGAAACAGAGCGGTTTCAAATGTGTTTTATGGAAGGGAATAATTATACCTGTCCACCGAACACTTCCGGTACCTGGGAGTTTATTTCAGGAAACGTTTTAAAATTAACTTACGGCGAGCGCGAACTGATTTGTGACGGGCCATGTCCGGATATTATGTCAAGACATGGTGTATATGTTAAAACCCTGAATAAAGAAACAATGATGCTGAGAACGGAGTACTACAATGGTCCCCGTAAGCACCGTCTGGTAATAGATGCTTATTTGATAAGAAAGATTGAGTAGTAGCTTTTTTTTTATAACTTTAATGACAAGAGCCTTTTGTCGTTATTGTTTTAGCTATGATCGTTATCGATTTATTTATAACAGAAAAATGTATCCGGGATTCAGTAGGGCCCAACTACGATCTTGATGATGCTAAAGTAGAAGACTGGATCGATACAATTATTTCTTCTATTGGTGCTCATGGGAGTAAAAAAGAATACAGCATTCTGATTCATGTTCCCCAGTCTCTTTCAGCTCTTGATTTAAGTAATGTCTCTGCAAAGCTCCGTGAATTTCATCACGTACACACAATTGAGTTAAAAAACGAATTAATGGTAATGAGAACCCAATCAATTGATGCACTGATCAAAGGCGTGCCTATTATGATTGCGGCACTCAGCCTTAATTTTTTTATTGAGCGTCACAAGAATCAGCTTAGCTATTTTGAATTTATTTTAAAGGAATCCATGTATATATTCGGATGGGTAAGTATGTGGAAACCTATAGAACTGTCCCTATATGATCGATGGCCATTAAATAGAAAACTTAAGTCGTACGATAAAATGTTAACTGTTCCAATTTCAATCAAAGCATCTTAAAAAAATACTACTATGAAGAAAACCGTAATAAGCATCTTTTTGCTTGCAGCATTGGTTGCTTGCGAGAACAAACCCAAAGAAACACCTACAGATAAAAACGGCGATAGTTCAGATGTTGTTCTGAATGATTCAACAGCATTAGGTGTTGTTAAAGAAATTGAACTTATTCCGCTAAAAGATTCGCCTGAATTTGCAGATGCTATTCTAGATTTAAATAGTCCGGATGATGGTGCGGTGTTAAAATCGAATGCCGTTAAATTTTCTTATGATATTAAAAACTATCAATTAGCGAAACCAACTACCGAAGGCTCCTGCGCAATTAACTGCGCTAATTCAGATAAAGGGCAGCACATACATTTGATCTTAAATAATCAACCGTATTTAGCAAAATATCAACCATCGTTTACAGATAGTTTGGCAGATGGCCATTATATAGCGTTGTCTTTTCTTTCCCGTTCATATCATGAAAGTTTAAAACATTTCGGCGCATCGGATGTGAGACAATTCACAGTAGGTAAAGGCCCGAAAGAAAAAGTTGACTTGTCTAAGCCAATGTTATTCTATAGCAGACCGAAGGGTGAATACAAAGGGAAAGATACGGAGAATGTTTTGCTTGATTTCTTTCTTACGAATACAACCTTATCTGAAACCGGGAACAGAGTACGTGCCACCATTAATGGAAAAAGTTTCATTATTACAGATTGGAGAGGCTATGTAATTAAAGGATTACCACTTGGCGAATCTACAATTAAATTAGAATTGCTGGATGCTGCAGAAAAAGAGATACCTGGCAAATACAATGTTGTTGAGCGTAAAATTACCTTAACAAAATAAGAAAATTAGTCTAACACCTCTCTCAAGATACCGATGGAGTGTAGTTCACCGAAGGATTCGATTTGATTCTTATAAAAACCTATAATGATATCCAAAGCCTCCCTTCGGTGAACATTTGTTGATGCAAAGCTTTCAAAATAAGTATGCTTCATACAATTTTCTATATAAACAATAATTTCTTCAGACGGTTTATATAAACTATTCTGCCAAACACTTTTTACATCTTCGGGAAAAAATCCCAGATAGAAAGAATAGCGAAGCATAAAAGATACATGAAAATTCAACACATTTTTTTCAAGCCTATCCAAAGCATGAAACGAGTGAAATAAAAAATCAAATAATTCCTGATTGGCAGTTTCTTCTTTTAATGTTTTCAATAAAATTTCCGAAATAAAAATAGAAATGCTTGTTTTATGCATATCAAACGGAATGGCAAAATAAGGTTCTGCACAGCGCATTTCTGAGATTCGCTGCAGACCATGATTACTTTTATGGTATACAACCAGATCTAATAGCGTGAGTGGTTGAAATAAAGCAATTTTATTTTTTGCTTTGCTGCTGCGTACACTATTTATGATATAGGATTGAAGTCCGAATGCTTCCGTATAAATTTTAGCGATGATAGAAGTGTCGCTGTATTTTATGTAGTTTAAAACAATTCCTTTTGTTTTATGAAGCATTAGTGAACGATAGCTATTTTACCAACGTATTTTTCTTCCCCTTTATCTGTTGTTGCAAAAACTAAATACATACCTGTCTCTGCTCTTATTCCTGCATAATTAACCATGTTCCATGTTGCAGTGCCACCGTTTGAACGCGTTTCGTAAAAGAGTTGGCCTTGCATGTCGGTAATTTTAACCATCACATTATCCTGTAAACCCTCTATTGCAATGTACCCGCCATAATCAGGCTTTACAGGATTCGGGAAAATTTTTGCCCCGCTAAAATCAGTGTTACTTGCAGTAGCATTTGAGCGGTAAGAGATAATTCCTTTGTCAGTAGCAATAAATACTTCGCCTGTTAACGCATGAATTTCGATGGCAAGAATGTTGTTCGAATAAAGTGGACTATTATCAACAGTGAAGAAGTCCAGCACATTACTGAACGTGTCATCAAACAGCCACAACCCTTCACTGGTACCAACCCATTTTCTGTTTCCGCCGTCGGTTTTTATACACGTAATATATTTATCAAATAATACGCCAAAGCCATTATATAAAGGCTTTACAAACGAGCCGTTAAATGCTGTTGAAGGATCATAAAAACCTGCGAGACCTCCATCACTGCCAACCCAGACAATTCCTTTTCTATCAATTTCAAGACAAGTAATTATCGTACCGGGAATGTTATCACTTGTGTTAGAAGCAAAGTACCGGTACTGATTGGTTGATTCATTGAAAACCATGAGCCCTTTCAATAAACCATTATTTCCGAAACGCATCCATTTATTTCCTAAAGAATCAATTTTCAATTGCAGCAAGTATTTACTTCTGTTTACAGTATTTGATGAAGGGTCGCTTATTGTATAACCTTTCCATACGCCTGTTTTACTTTTAGAGAAAAGACTGGGTGCGTTTACAGGAGCAGCAAAAGTTGCTATCCATAAATTACCTTTGGCATCCATATCAAAACCAGTTACAGAGTTAGTTTTTAACGGGCTGTTTGTTTTATCATGGTTAACAAATGTATTGGGTTTCTTAAAGCTTAAAAGACCATAACCGAAGTGGCCGATATAAATAGTATCATCAAAAGGGTTATAGAATGCAGTAATATTATCAAGCAGCGAATCAGGGTAGTTACTATCGTATCTATAATAATTCACCCATTGGTCTTGATTTTGAAATTCGTAGAACCCATCAGCTTTATATATGTTTGAATAAGTATTTGTATATCCGCCGCAATTCACAAGAATCGTATTGTTATAATAATACAGGTTAAAAGCAGAGGTGCCATACGGGCCATTAAGATAATAGGGCGTATAGCCTGAGTTGGTTTTTTTGATTAAGCCTTGCAATGCATCAGCAAACCAAAGTGTTCCCGATTGGTCGTATATGGCGTCATGCACCGCGGTAAGACTATTTTGATTCTGGCTTAAAACAATAGACGTATATGTTGTAGGATTTTCAATAGCATATACTTTTGTATCGGCAGACAACAATAATTTGTTGTTGGATGAAGTTAAATTCCAGCATGTAGAAGCAGGGTCAACGGTTAGTCCGATATCTTGCCAAGACGTTCCATTTAAAACGGAGACTCCCTGACCGGATATACCGGCATAAATATTTCCGTTTAATTCACCTATAGATCGGGCATTTGTTGTAGATATGTTTGAATAAACATGCCAATTGGTAAAGTCCATGAGGTTTATACCCGGCTTGCCGTATGGTGCACTAATAATGCCATATTCAGTAGCTAAAAAAACAGAATCCTGATTTTGGTTTAAGACACACCCATAAATAATATTGGGTTGACCACCTGATCTAAGATTTAGCCATGATTCTGACACTTCATTTTTTACAAGATCAATAATTGTTACACCATAATCACACGATACAAATACGACATCTTTGTAAATAGTAAAGTTGTTAATGTTTTTTGATCCGGCAAGAGTGGATCTATAGATCACATCGAAATTGGAAATTTTTCCGTTGTATAAAATATCAATATTGCCATTTGTATATCCAATAAATCCATAATTTGTAGCTGTACTGAAACGCATAACGGAAATATCACTTTGAGTTAAGCCATCAATTTTTGATAACATGGCTAAGTGATTATCTGAAATATCAAATGTAAAACTGCTTTTAGGTGATGCCGCGTACAACTTATCGTTCAGTATGGATAAAGTTGTAGCCGAGTTTGTTGGTAAATGTGTGCGCCATGTTCCAATAGGGATATTAGAATTGGTTTGCCCAAATAAGCCTAAAGTGGAAGATAAAAGAATCAAAGAAATAAAAAGGCGCATATTTAGGTTGATTTTAGACCTTTATTATCAACGAATTTACAATTAGTTTATGGTATTCAAATCAATTTTATTTTGAATCTGCATATTTAAGAAAGTTTTTTTCAAAAATTGATTCTTCTGGTGTAACTTTGATAAAGTATACAGTATTAAATATAAGACATCAATATGAGCCAACTTCAACTAGATAAATCAACTATTCAGTCTTATGGAGTTGCCCTATCTGAAAAACTTGTAAATGATTTTTTTAATTCAAAAGAAGTTATAAAGGGTGAAGACATTGTTCGTTTTACTGAAATTGAACAATTGAATTTTTTTATTTTAATGAATTTATTTGATCGTTGGAAAGACGAAATAAATCGATTAAAAAGCCCCTATTTTAATTACGAAGAAGAAGAAGTTGCATTAGCCTTAAAAACTTTTGTAAATAAAGTATCCAGATATATTTCAGTGCGCAAAGAGTTTTTTAAACCGCTGGTTCAAAAAGGAATTATTGATACACTTACTTATTTGCTTAATCCTGTAGAATTCATTGAACAGGAAATAAATAGAGCAGGGCGGATTTCCAAAGCTGATCTGGCAGACAAACAAAAATTCTTTAAGCTATATAAAGATTCTATTCAATTATGGATAGATAAAATTCATTCTTTTCCAAATGAGATGGTTGATGCTAAGGATGTGATTGAAGCATATAAATCCATTGCACCTCGTCAGCATTCTGTTCAGTATTCAGATCCGATAGTAGATAAGTTTAATCAACTTCTGAAGCTTACACTTTCCGTTGCACCATTTCAACAGGCCAATGTTGAAAAGCTTGTGAAAATAGGAGTTCCGGATGTACCTGTTAAAAAGGATTTGGCTACGCAGACTGAACCGGTTACTAATAAACCTTCAGAAAATGTGTTGAAAGAACAGCTTGCCAAACCACAGCTTACCATTAATGATAATTTAAAACAGTCTAATCAGGTAGGCAATTCAATTGCGGAAAGATTAAGCAAAAGTAAAATTGAAGATATTAAATCGTCAATTCCGCTTAATTTGAAATTCCTATTTATTAATGTGTTGTTTGATGGTAAAGTAACAGAATACAATGATGCGTTGTCGCAAATTGAAGAATGTTCGGATTTTGAAATGGCGCAGCAGACATTAATGGACAAGTATGGTAAAAAGAATAAATGGGATTCTAACCCGGAAGAACAAAACGAGTTTTTTAAAATTATAGAACGCAAGTTTTATTGAATCGATAAAAATACGATTGTAGAAACAAAACAAAAGCGCCGGATGATATCATCCGGCGCTTTTGTTTTTGATGCCTCAGCAGTGTTTCTATTTAGATTTGGATAAATTAAAACACTGACTGTTCATTTATTTGAATTTTTTCCAGCATAAGGCAACAATAAAGAGCGGCAATTTTTACTCATTTTCGAACTGAATCTGTAATCACAAATATTGCTTATTAAAAGTTTTCAGCGTTGTTTTATTTTATTAGTAATCAATACAATACATATAAAAAACGGATGGTATTTTTTGAAGCTCTTTCGGTGAGAATCTACGCCCGAAGAACTGATTTTTGTACTATATCAAGTTTTATTTTAACCACTATCAAACATTTTTTTGATATATTTTATCAAAATAGCTTACATTTTAATGTCATTTTTTTAAAAAAGTATTGTTTTTAAATAAAATGGGGTTAGTTTTGAGGTATAATTGAGGAATTGATCAATTATGAAGAAAATATTCTAAAACTAACCCTTTTGAATCATGTTAAAGAAATTTGCACCACTTATTGTACTTCTAGTAGTTTGCGTACTAGCACTATTTAATCAAGGACTTCCTAGTTCAATCCCAACCGAAGGTTTAAATTCAGGCGATACAGCCTGGTTGCTTACTTCAGCAGCCTTTGTATTACTTATGACTCCTGGTCTGGCCTTTTTCTATGGCGGTATGGTGAATCCTAAAAACGTGATTTCAACCATGTTGCAGAGTTTTGTTGCAATGGGTATTATCAGTATCCTATGGGTAGTAGTTGGTTTCAGTATGGCATTTGGAGACTCTATCGGAGGTTTTGTAGGAGATCCTAGAACATTCTTTATGTTTAATGGCGTACTAGAACATGCACCATGGAGTTTAGCAACAAGTATCCCATTTGTATTGTTTGCATTCTTCCAATTGAAATTTGCTGTAATCACTCCGGCACTTTTCACAGGTTCTTTCTCTGAAAGAATTCGCTTTACGTCTTATATCATCTTCATGATCTTATTCTGTTTATTCATATATGCTCCAATTGCTCACTGGACATGGCATCCGGATGGTTTCTTGTTTAAAATGGGCGTATTAGACTTTGCAGGTGGTACAGTAGTACACATTTCTGCTGGTTGTGCTGCTTTAGCAGGTGCTTTATACTTAGGTAAAAGAAAAGATAAAAATCACCCTACGGCAATCAACGTTCCATACATCTTATTAGGTACTGGTTTACTTTGGTTCGGTTGGTTCGGTTTCAATGCAGGTTCTGCAGTTGCTGCTAGCCCACTTGCTGCATCTTCATTTGCTGCTACAAACGTTGCTGCTGCTGCTGCTGGTATTGCATGGTTATTTGTTGAAGCTGCTCGTGGTAAAAAACCATCTGCAATGGGTTTCTGTATCGGTGCTGTAGTTGGTCTTGTTGCCATAACTCCTGCTGCCGGTTTTGTAACAATCTCTCAGGCATTATTCATTGGTTCTGTAGCAAGTATGATTTCTGCAGGTGCTATTATCTTATTAGCTAAAACGTCTGTTGTTGATGATACATTGGATGTATTCCCTTGCCATGGTGTAGGTGGCATGACTGGTATGATCATGACTGGTTTATTTGCATCAACAGCTGTTAACGTTGCGGTAGTTGAACAAGGTTTATTGGTTGATGGAACAACAACATTATTCTTCAAACACCTTATTGCTTTAGGTATTGTAGTTGGTTATTCATTAATCGGTGCTTATATATTATTATTCATCACAGATAAAATCTCTCCTTTAAGAGTAACTGCTGAAGAAGAAGAATTAGGTTTAGATACAACTCAGCATGATGAGAAATTCGTAATCGCTGATTTAGTTAAATAATTAATTTCCTTAAACGAACAAAAAAAGAGAGGCTCAGAAGGCCTCTCTTTTTTTGTTTATCCAATGCACATTCAAAATTAGTATCTTTACTACATGAAAATTGTAGTTATAGGTTCCGGAAACGTTGCTTTTCACTTAATTAAAGCTTTTACATCAACAACTGATGTAATGCTTTTTGTGCATGCCAGGAATAAAGCATCGCTTGATCTGCTTAAACTTGAATTTCCTTCTATAACACAGCTTTCGGGATACGATCTTACAGCTGTTGAGCCGGATCTCGTTTTGTTAAGTGTGAAAGATGATGCCTTGAATGCAGTATTTCAACAGTATACCTATCCGGCTGATACATTAGTTGCTCATACTTCAGGTATGCAAACATTTGTTGATACAAGTTATCATCAGAATCTGGGGGTATTTTACCCATTACAAACATTTAGCAGATCTAGCTTAGTTGATTGGAGCAATACACCAGTATTAATAGAGGGAACATCTGAAAAAATGTTGCAAATACTTGAAAAGGCAGCAAATACAATTCAGGCACCTTATTTTGAAACAGGTGTAGAGCAGCGGAAATACATACACGCCGCAGCTGTGTTAACGAGTAACTTTACAAATCACCTGATCGGGAAGGCGGCAGTATTTCTGGAAGGTAAGTCGATTGATTATCATATTCTTCAACCATTAGTTGAAGCAACCATACGGAAAGCATTTACAAAGCATCCTTTTGATGTACAGACGGGACCGGCTATTCGAAACGATGTTTCAACAATGGATATGCATGAAACATTATTGAAAGAGGATGTACTTCTTCAAAAAATATATCGGGACATAAGCGAAAGCATTCGGAAAACGACTAATTTAGATTCGGAATAATTAATAGATATGGCAGAATTTTCAGAAATAAACACATTCATTTTTGATGTTGACGGAGTACTTACAGATGGCTGTGTAATAGCTTATGAGTCGGGGGAACAGGTGAGGCGCTTTTATGTAAAAGAT
>Ga0210397_10001878_pt1 | contig 13378 bp, 7 predicted proteins | sample IncBWH2OmetaG_FD_160126 | JGI IMG/M metagenome (GOLD analysis project Ga0210397, IMG submission 160126) | Forest soil microbial communities from Barre Woods Harvard Forest LTER site, Petersham, Massachusetts, United States - Inc-BW-H-2-O ...
GAGTTGGTAAGAAAGAGTGACTGGATTGACATAGATCTCTTTACCGCTCAAGTCGTCGAGGCTCGCAATCTGCGGCGCGTTCTTCGCAGTCACAACCACCAGTTTCGCGTACTCGCCCCATAGGATCGGCGTCGTGAAGTCCATTTGTTTCTCCCGTTCGGGAGTCACGATAATGCTGGTGGCGACAAGATCCCCTGACCCATCGTTCAGATACTTCCCCAACTGCGCCGGTGACACCGGAATGAACACGACTTTGAGTTTCTTCGCCCCGGTCTTCAGCTTTTTGTTCAGGTAGCGTTCCATCTCTTCTGCTATATCGGGAACCGCACCCCGTGGCCGTCCCTTGTCGTAGAAAAATCCCGTCTTGTTGTAGAGGACCAGCATGCGCAGCATGTGGTGCTTCGCCAGTTCGTCCCAGTCGCCTGTCCAGTGACCGAAGCTCGGGGGCAGGTGGAGGGAATATCCGGGAGCCGCGCTGTCCGCCGATTGTAGCGATTCATCCGATGTCGGTGCGGTCACCGTTTCGGACGGTTCCGGTTCGTGCGTCGCTGGTTGTTTGGAACTGCAACCAGGAAAACCTAGGAGCCCGACCACGACTGCCTTCGAGACGTAAGACCTCCATGGGCGTGATGATGACATGGATCGTTCTTTCGTACTAGGGAAACTGAACCTCGGAAACGTCTCCACTCGCAACTCTGGTGTCTCGAGACCGCATACATCGGGGATGGAACTGCCGCCTGTGCTACCTCCTGTACCGTTCGGGGGTTTGCTAGCAGACTTGGCTCAACAAGATTCATAGGACAGGGTGCGGCTTTTTGCCACTAGGTAAATCCCTAGGTTCGCGAAAATCGACATCGCCAGCTGTCCGACACGAGCGTTTACTGCTGTACCGGAAATCACATCGAATGTCGGTGAAGTGACGCTTCGATCATCAAGTTGGTTGGTACCGACCCGTTCTCTCACGGTTTTTCCTGAAATGACCGGTTTGGCGAAATAATTCGTCCAGGCAGCGCGTGATATTTCTATAGGCTAGAGACTGTTACATACCAGGTTTCGAAGCCCCGCACCCTGTCAGAACTGACAGGTTCCTAGAGTATCTCGCAGAGGTTTAGACTTTCCCTAAAAATCGTGGAGTGAGCCGATACTGGTGGGGGGCCTATAACCGTCCTAATGATTAACGAATCCACCGCTGCTCGAATCGCGCGCCGTGAGGCAGTCCTGGATTTTCCAATCCTTGGCAAGAACGGATGATAAGATTCCACCCGACAAGGCGGACATCGGAACTGCGGGAGACCCGAATTAGCTGGCTGCTCACCTTCGCCGGTCTAATTGGCGCGCTCCTTTCGCCATCGTCCCCTCTCTACGCCCAATCCCGAGCCGCCCTACAAGGCAGGGTCGTGGACCCGACTGGTGTTGTAATGGCTGGGGCAGGTATCACTGTGCGTAATCGTGCAACCGGCTTGGAACGAATTGTGCAAACCGACGGAGAAGGTAATTATCAGGTGGCAGCCCTCCCGGTGGGCGCTTATCGTATTGAGGTCCGCGCGTCTGGTTTCCAGTCCCAAATTGTGGAGAGCCTGATGGTCGAGGTTGGGCTGACAGCGGTGCAAGACTTTCAACTCCGACTCGGCGATGTTTCTCAGGAAGTGACCGTCACTGCCGCATCCCAGGCCGTGGAGCGGACAACGATATCCGTAGGGCATGTGGTCGACCCGCGAGAGGTTCAGGAGACCCCGCTCAACGGGCGGCATTTCCTCGACATCATGCTGCTCAGCCCAGGGTCGGTGACGCCGCCACAAAACGGGTTCTCGACTCCACCCATGCGCGGTCTCGGAGCTCTCGCGATCAACACCGCCGGCAATCGCGAAGAAACGGTTAATTACTTGGTGAACGGTATTACCCTCAACAATCTGACCTACAGTTCGATCAGCTTCCAACCCTCGATCGACACTGTCCAGGAGTCGAAAATTGACAACTCCACCTTGAGTGCCGAATACGGGCAGAGCTCCGGGGCAGTTGTCAACATTGCCACGCGCTCCGGTACTAACGACCTCCATGGCGAGTTGTTCGAGTTCCTGCGCAACGATGCGCTCGATGCACGCAACTTCTTCGACTTTGACTCCGATCATCCACCGCCCTTCCAGCGCAACCAGTTCGGCGGCAATCTGGGTGGCCCCATCATTAAGAACAAAGCATTCTTTTTCTTCTCTTATGAGGGGCTGCGCCAAAGCCAGGGACTCGAGCTGAACAGTGTCGTACTCAGCGATGCGGAGCGTGCTTCTGCGCTCGACACCGCGATCGTGAAGTTGATCCAGTTGATTCCACGAGCGAACTTTTTGGATTCGTCAGGCACGCCGCGTTTCATAGGTTCGGCAACCGCTCCGGTCGAGGTCGACCAGTGGACGGGGGACGTAAGCTACAACCTGGCAAAGAACAGCCGACTGCATGGATACTACGACATCCAGCACAACGACAGTACTGAGCCGAATCTTTTCGGCAATACCATCCCCGGCTTCGGCCACCGTTTGTATGCGCGGCGGCAGATTTTCACGCTGAACGAGACGGACACCTTCGGCTCTAACGTGGTCAACGAGGCACGCTTCGGATTCAATCGTCTTTACGCGACCAACACTCCGAATGCACAACTCAACCCTGCCGATTATGGCATCCTTGACGGCATCACCCAGCCCATCGGGTTGCCTCAAATCAACGTTGCCGGCGGCAGCCTCAACTTTGGTGGGCCGGCACGTTTCCCGTCCGGGCGCGGTGATACAACCTTTGTCATCGCAGATATCATGAGCCTTCTATCCGGACAACACTCGCTCAAATTCGGTGGCGAGTACCGGCAATTCCTCAACAATAATTTTAGGGTCGGCACGGGCACGTTCAATTTCCCAACCGTCGCCGACTTCCTCGCCGACGCGGCGAACTCTTTTAGCACCACCTTGGGCAATCAATCGAGCAGCATTGCCGAGGGCGCTCTCGGCTTTTTTGTGCAAGACAATTATAGGATCCGTCCGAACCTGACGTTCGAACTCGGCTTGCGCTTCGACTGGAACATGACGCCAAGCGAACGCTACAACCGCTTTATTGTATTCGATCCGCAACGTGCCTCTCTGTTGCGCGTGGGCGTAGACTTTGATGACATTTATCACCAGAACAGCAGGAATGTTCAGCCGCGCGTCGGTTTCACTTGGGATCCCCTCGGGCTCGGTAAGACGGTAGTGCGCGCGGCGTACGCAATCTTGACGGACCAGCCTATGACAAGCGTGGTAATCCCCACGAGCACGAACCCGCCGCTCGCCACCCCGCTCACCGTTACAGGGACGGTCCAGTTCGAAAACGCCATTAACCTTGCTCAGGCGGCCGGACTTGCCCCCCAGACGGTCGATCACGGCTTCGACAACGCATACATGCAGTCGTGGAATTTCAATATTCAGCACGAACTGACACCGGACCTTTCGTTGATGGTTGGCTACTTTGGATCGAAGGGGACACACCTGATCATACGGCGCAATATCAACCAGCCAGTGGATGGTGCGCGGCCTTACCCATCGCTGTCGACGTCGAGCCCGATACTGCCGAGCACGCCGCTGGGCAACATCACGCAGGCAGAAGGGACGGGCAACTCCAGTTACAACGCCCTCTGGATGACGGGGAACCAGCGACTTGCGCATGGCCTACAATTGAACGCTTCCTACATCTGGTCGAAATCGCTCGACTACAACTCGCTTAGCTCGCAAGGCGTCGTCGTTCAGAATAGCTATAATCTACGAGGGGATCATGGGATCTCGGATTTCGACGCGCGCCACCGCTTCGTCGTCAGCGCGATCTACGAGTTGCCATTTCGCGGCAACCAGTATGTTGAGGGTTGGCAGGTCGCCGCGATCGTCCAGATTCAGAGCGGGAATCCGGTGAACATAGTCACCAGCAACGTGACGGTCAACGGCGTGGCCAACACACTCCGACCTGATGTGACCGGCGCTATCAACATTATCGGCAACGTGGAGCGTTGGTTCGACACCTCGGTGTTTACCGCCGTCGACCGCTTCGGTGACCTCGGCCGTAATGTAGTCGAAGGGCCCGGCTTCAATAACACGGATTTTTCGATCATTAAGGACACCAAGCTCGGAGAAAGGATTCTTGCGCAGTTCCGGGTCGAGTTCTTCGACGTTTTCAACCACGCGAACTTCGGTCAGCCAGGCAACGTCGTTGGAACTCCGAACTTTGGTCGTATCACCAATACGCGCTTCCCAACAGGGGAATCCGGATCATCGCGACAAGTCCAATTCGCCTTGAAACTGGTTTTCTAGTGAGTAGGACAAAACGGACAGAGGATGGCGGCTTCTGACAGCGAGGAGTGATGGTTATGTCCCGGGAACATCCAGCTCGAATTAAATCGAGTGTGATGGACTCGATGGTGTGGTTCATCGGGCTGGTAGTTTTTCTATTTCCCCAAGGGGCGCCCGTCAAGGCAGCTGCAGCTCCCAAAAGGATCCTCGCGCTCTATTGGTACAACAAAGACTTTCCGAGCAATGCTCCGTTCGATCAGAGTCTTCAGGCCGTTCTGAAATCAGCACCGGCCGGGAGCATTGAATACTACACGGAATACCTGGAGTCAGATCGTTTCCCCGGAGAGAACCAATCTAAGGCGTTACGCGATTATCTGCGCCAGAAGTATGCCAGCCGCTTTATCGATGTAGTCGTCGCGGTTTCGGATGTACCGCTGGATTTCCTGCTCAAGTATCGCGATAGCCTCTTCACGAAAACTCCAATTGTGTTCATCGCGATCAAGCGTCCCGCCACAAACGAGACTTCCGGGCCTGGCCTGACGGGGATTGTTCTGGGGGGCGGGTACAAGAAAACTCTCGATCTGGCGCTGAGATTACACACCGGTACGAAGCAGGTGTTTATCATCAGCGGGACGCTCAACCATGACAAGACATATGAGACGTTGTGCCAGGAAGAGCTTCAGGGTCTTGACAGCGGAATATCCATCAATTACTTCACCGACCTTTCGGTGGACGAATTGATTTTCAAAACAAAACATTTGCCGGAAAGATCCGTGGTCCTTTACATCTGGGAGCAGTCACAGAATGAGGGCAGGCTTTTGGAGTCCGCGGATATTCTGGCAGCGATTGCCCCTTCGACGACGGCTCCAATCTACGGGGTGGCCAACTGGCAGGTCGGTCGAGGAGTAGTTGGCGGTTATCTTCGCACCTTCGAGGCTGATGGGACAAGAGTGGGGGAAATTGCGCTACGGATTGCGAATGGTGCGCGGGCCCAGAACATCCCGATCGAGAGCGCCACGAAAGCACCCATATTCGATTGGGGCCAACTTCACCGCTGGGGTTTAAAGGAAAGCGCACTTCCGCCCGGCAGCGTGGTCCTCAACCGGCAGACAACGGTTTGGGAATCTATCAAGTGGTACATCCTTGGCGCCACTTCTCTGCTTTGTCTTCAAGCGCTGATCATTGGTGCGCTGATGTGGCAACGGGCGGGTAGGAAGAAGGCAGAAACCGAAATGGTTCTTTCCAATAACCGCCTTCGCGAGAGTGAGGAGCGCTTCCGCCTGGTCGCAAATACTGCGCCCGTTTTGATCTGGATGTCTGGTCCCGACAAGTTGCGCAGCTACTGTAATCAGCCGTGGCTGGAGTTTACCGGTCGGCCCATTGAGGCGGAACTTGGGAACGGTTGGGCAAAGGGTGTCCACTCTGAAGACCTAAGGGGCTGCATGGATACCTACACTAACGCGTTCGATCGGCGTGAATCTTTCAAGATGCAGTATCGACTCCGGCGTAGCGACGGAGAATACCGCTGGGTCTTCGATATTGGCGTGCCGAGATTTGACCTGCACGGCTCGTTTGTCGGATACATAGGCTCGTGCAATGACGTCACCGAGCACAAGAGAGCAGAGGAGGCTCTGGCGAGTCTGAGTGGTCGGTTAATCGACGCGCAGGAGGAGGAGCGCAAGAGGATCGCGCGCGAACTGCATGACGACTACAATCAGCGATTGGCGATGCTGGCGCTCGATTTAGAAAACTTAGCTGAAAACATCGGGGATTCCTCTGTCGACGCAGCTCATCAACTCCTGGAATCCTATGAGCGCGTCAGTGAGCTAGGTGCTGATCTGCACTCCTTGTCACATAGATTGCATTCTTCCACACTGGAGAGTCTGGGACTGGTTGCGGGCGTGAAGGCTTTCTGCAAGGAGTTCGAGGAGCAACAAGGAATACAGGTCGACTTCGCGCACGAGAACGTTCCGCACGATATTCCCGAAGATGCGGCGCTCTGTATTTTTCGCATCGCTCAGGAGGGACTTCGGAACATCAAAAGGCACAGCGGGGCAGACAGAGCCGAGGTTCGCCTTGAAGGCCTGGAAGAGACGCTGCATCTGTCAGTTACTGATCCGGGAAGGGGTTTTGATGTGAACAAGCGTTCGCCGCAAAATGGCATCGGTATTCGGAGCATGAAGGAGCGATTGCGAAACCTGGGAGGGCATCTTGAAGTTCGCTCGCGACAGATGGCAGGAACTAGGATTGATGCGTGGTTGCCCTTCAATGCCGCTAGCCGTCTTGCGAGTTAATCCGGGGATGCAAGTAGGTCTAAGAGCATACTGTGGGAAGTCTCAACCGCTCTACAATCCTCCGCCGCGTACTGATTGCGGATGATCACTGCGTTGTAGCGGAGGAGATCAGTGGCAGCCTCATCGAGGCACAGGAGCAGGAACGTCACCGGATTGCACGCGAGCTTCACGACGACATCGTCCAACGGCTTGCACTTCTCTCGCTAGAACTCGAAGGACTTCAACTGGATCTGCCTGACTTAGCATCTGAACTTCGCGCCCGAATAGGCACACTACAAAACGAAAACACGCGCATAACGAACGTTCTTCAATTGATATCGCACGAATTGCATTCTTCGAAAATGGATCACTTGGGAATCCTTGAGGCGGTGAAGAACTTCCGCAAAGAGTTCAGTGAACGCCATAAGGTGGAAATTGATTTTCAGAGTTACAATCTACCTACTTCGTTCATAACGGAACTTTCTCTCTCTCTATTTCGAGTTCTACAAGAAGCCCTGCGCAATGCCGCCAAGCATAGTGGAGTAAAACGCTTCGACGTGTGTCTGTGGGGAAGCACGGCAGCGATCCACCTCACCTTCAGCGATTCTCGGCGCAGGTTTTGATAGAGACACCGCAATGAATGTTGCTGGGCTTGGACTTACGAGTATGCATGGAGAGCTTTCAATCAACTCGCACCCGAAGGGTGGTACGACGATCCACGCTTGCGTTCCTTTCGGTTCAAGCAGCGATGCTGCGCGCGCGGCAGGGTAGGAATAGCGGGTTCCGCCGACAACTTCACAAGGACTCTTACCCTGAATTAGCGGTCTTTTGCTGGAACGGAAGGAAATTAGTTGCTTAATCGCCCTCGGAGACTCGTGCATCTGAGGCTCCAACGAAATCATGATCAGAAAATTTCCTACTGACAAACTGCTCGCCCCGAAGAACGGCGTCTACAGCAGTCAGTAGCTCGCGTCGCGCATCAGTCTTATAAACGTAACCCTTTGCTCCCTCGGCAAGGGCTCCTTGAACCACAGAAGCAGAGAGTTCTTGACTCACAAAGAGTATTTTAGACCCAGGGGAGAGCGTGCGGACTTGTCGAGCGACTTCGATTCCATTTAGAGTTGGCAGTCCGAAATCCAACAAAATCAAGTCCGGCTTGAGTTCTTCTGCCTCTTGAACCGCTTGTAGTCCGTCTGTGACCTCTCCGACGATCTGTAATTCCGGTCTTTTTCCAAGCACGGAACGAGTGAAGTTCCGAAAAGGCTCCGAATCCTCGACCACAAGAATTCGGACCGAAGATGTCTCCAATTTGCCCCCTTTAAAGAACGTCCAAACCCGATTCGGAGAGCTTGTTGCTCGTTTTTGTTCCGCAGTTCAGGTTTTTCTCGCACACGCGTGCACAAATTAGCAACTCATCTGGCAGGGGGTCTGATAGGGAAAGAACCTACACCTTCGAATCGTCGTGGCCCCATCACGTCGCAACTCAGCTGAACAGCAAAAGCCGCAACTGAGACACGACATTATTGCGACCGTCAAGAAGAGTAACACAATGCCGCGAGAACCGGCGTCGCCACCGTCAAAGAAAGACGTTTGGAGGATGCAAACTCTGATCCGATCCTTGACGTCCTTCGTACCGCTCTGCGGAAGTTCAAGCCCCGGACAAGAAGTATAGCCGGCGTAACATCGCGGCATCGTTATGGAATCAATAACACTCATTGCCTTTATCGCACGCGCGCGTGGACGGACAGGACGGTACTAAGCGGCCTTCCAAGCCACCAAAAACTGCTTTCATCGAGGTTTACGCCACCGCACCATTCGGAGTGGCCCTTTTGCCCGTCGAGTCCCCATTTAGAACCTGGCGGACCGGACAATCGAGTGCGCTGGTTTGCAGCCCGGAGCTTGGACCTGTTTTCAACGGACTCCCTACAGAAACAGAAAATGCGGGCTCAGGTTTACCTTGCCTGAGTCGAAAGGCCACCGGGTATTGTGGTCGAAGTGGCGAGGCGGTGTGCTCGCTGGCGGTGGCAAACTAGACGATTATGGACTGGGGCCGAGAACATTAACGCCCAAAAGCCCTCGACCAATCGACCGCGTTTCTCTTCCGGCACAGAGTCGCGTCTGACCCGCTCAAAATGCCCAACGAAGGGAGAACGTCGCATTGTTGGCGTGGAAATAACGGGGGTCGGTGGGTCCCACAAACGATTGCTCCCCGTACTGGTAGTAATTCCATGCGGCTTTTGCGGTGAGGTTGTGGCCAATGTCGATCGCGATATTCGCCAGCGGCTGGTAATAATTGTATTGGAGTGAACCGGGCGCTTGGAGGACATTGAACTGTGGTGTCTGGCCATTAACGCTGTTGATACTGTAGCCCACTTGAGTCGTAATGCGAGCGTGCGGCTTAAACATAACCGATGCCATGCCGTATTGCGTGTTACTGGTGTAATACCCATTCGTGAGCAGTGGATTCTTGCTGTCGTTATAACCGTTCGCAGTGCAACTGCCCGCATTCGCTACTACGGAGAGTGACGTGTCGGAGTCATTAAAGCAAATGAGGGCATTCTGCTGGGAATCGTTGTAGTTGTAAGCGAAGTCGAATCCAAAGCGTTCGCGGGGCGTAAGGTTCGCCGTGAAGCCATAATTGCGATTATGTGCACGGTAATCGGTTAATGCATCGCCATTCGAAGCTCCCCAAAGATTGATTGACATTCCGAGTACTGCCCAGGGTTTTGGAGTGTAGTTGCCCTGAATGCGGTAGCGGTCTTGCTTGCGCGGTCCAATGCGGACGATGGCGTCGCTGTTGTTTGTGTGCTCCCAATCGAAATTGAATCGCATCGTCAAGGTAGGTTTTGCCCAGAATGCGAGCAGCGGTGTGTATGAGTGGACGACAACGCGGTTCTCGTCTCCAGTCGCGAAGTCAACCACCTGATGAAACAGCTGGTCGCCATATCTGAACCCGATCCGGCCCCCGAAATGCTTCGACGCATCCCACACGAAATCGATCTCGTTTGTCGTCCAGTTCTGGTTGAATGACAATTGGCTGGAAGTATCGGTTGCGCTCGGTGTGGTCGCGCTCATTGGAGTGAGCAAAGAGCAGGTTGAAGTATTCGTGCATGTCCAGTCGGTTTCGGTGGAACTAAAGCTCTCCGGGATTCGGTAGCTCCAGAAGCGAAATGTATCGACGAGGCGGAAGTGCTCCGAAAAACGCCAGGTAGCGGTGAAGTCGGCTACATTCGAAACGCGCTTGGCCTGGCCTGGGCCCGTGACTGTTTCCTGGCGAATGCCTGAGCGCTGGATGAGTCCGTTGAAAGACTCATTCAAAGGAGCGTCCATCTCGGCCGAACTGTAGGCGTACGATGCGGTCAACTCCAATCGTTGGAAGTAAGTGCTGCGTAGACTTAAGCGCTCGGTCGGCGCGGAAGTATGGGTGCGATTCGTGCGGTTGTAATCGAAGTACGCATTGCAGGCGGTATTGGTCAGTGTTCCGGTGGAGTCAATCAGAGTGGTTGCCGGCGGAGTAATGGCGCAGGGATTTTTGTTGGCCGTGTCTATGGGGAGCCCCAGCTCTACGGTGCCCGGCGTTCCCGGCAAGAGAGCTTGGGAGAAGGGGGCTAACTGCCAAGCCGTATCTCCCTGGTAGTAATCAAGGAATTGGTCGTAGCTGACGACCGTGCGTGGCAGGATCTTCAGGTCCGCTCCAAAGCGGTAGGAGTTGAGGGTAGTATTCCACGCTTGGTAAAGCAGTGCGTCGGTACCCTCATGGACGCTGGAATACGACGGCCCGGTCATATTGTTCCGCGTGTATCCGATGCGGAAATCAATCTTCAACTGGGGCAGCACCGTCAGATCGAAGTCGCTCATCCGCCGGCGAGTTCCGAAGTTGTGAGGTGAAAAATTAACGGGAATATCTGGGCTCGACGTCGAAGGATTAAGGGGATTGGCAAGAAGGTTGTAGTCGAAATCCGTCTGATCGCGCCGGAAGTTTGCCCTGAAGTCGTACCAACTGATCTTCTCTATGCGGGCACGGAGCCCGTTATTGGGGTCGCCTCCCCAACCATAGCTATTGACGAATAAGTTGTCGAAGATCACGCCGTCGTGGTTTTGCGATTGCATGGAGAGGCTCTGCTCAAAAAAACGCGGTCCGGTACGCAGATCCACGAGTGTGTTGTACATTTGTTCGCTCCCGGTTATGTCGGATATGCGATAACCGAACTCCATCGACTGGTGAATCAGATAGCCGCCGCTTTCCCGGCCTTGTGGCTGCGCCTGACCCTGGCCTGCTGCGTTGCCCCCGGCCGTCTGAGATATTGCCGCGATGGGCAAGAACATAACGATCACAAGTGGTTGCCTCCGAAGCCAGTGTGAAACCATGACGTACCTCTTCATCTGAAAAACACGTTGCTTGAGTTGGACCCGTGGATCGCTGCGTGGCACATCGTGCATGCCTGGTATTTGGTGGATTGATTATGGGAAGGTCCGGCGGGGCCTTGCACCGGGAACGTATGGCACTGCAAGCAGAGCAGGTTCACCTGGCTCACACGCAAGTAGCGCGGATTGGTCGAACCGTGGGGAGTGTGGCAACTGCCACAGCCCTCTGTCTTCACAGGCACGTGCTCGTAAACAAACGGTCCCTGTTTTTCGGCATGGCACTTGACACAAATCGCGTCCCCACTGGGCAAGGTCCTCGCCTGGCGGAGGGTGGTCGTGCCGTGGACGTTGTGGCAGTCACTGCATTGGATGAGGCCTTCGTCTACCCGGTGGTGATACGGCTTCGCGAAGTCGGCCTTCGCGGTTGCATGACATCCGTAGCAGAGACTGGGTTGTGCTCGGACGAGGAGGTGTTCCTGCTCCTTGGCGTGGTGTGGTGAGTGGCAGTCTAGGCACCCAACATCGTTGTTCGCATGCGCCGACGCAGAGAAGTGTCGCTGCTTATGACTCTCACCGTGGCAAGTTAAGCAGCGCGCGTTGGCGTCCTGCTTCGACATCGACTTGAAGCTAACGATTTTGGTTGCATCCCCGCCGCCCTCGACGTGCGCAGATCCGGGACCGTGACACGATTCGCAGCCGTGACCGTCGTGCAGCGTTGTCTGGAAGTGCGGAGTGTTTTCGAAGTTGTTTTTGTAAAGGTCCTCATGACAGGTCTTGCACGTATCAACGCCAACATATTGCCCTGTCTCTTTCGGGGGCGACGTGAGGTTCTTTCCCTGCTGGCTGGCAACCAGGTTTGGTTGAATCAACAGCAACAACAAGATCGCCGGCGAAGCCGACTCCCGGAGTTGTTTCGACATTTTTCTGGTTTTCACGGCCGGACCCTCATTTCGCGACTGTCTGCAAATAGCTCAATCACTGTTTCTGCAGATTCGAAATCCGCTCCGATATCCCGAGTGTTTTCAATATTTCCGGTGTCGCCTCATCCATTGCGAGTGGCTCATGGCAACTGTTGCAGTCCTGGGCGATGGTCTTGCCATCCCCGGCTGTGTGCGAGCCATCATGACAACGGAAACATCCGGGAAAGTCCGTGTGGCCCAGGTTGTTCGGATAAGTGCCCCATGAAACCTTCAGATCCGGGAAAACGTTACGGTTATAAATGGCAAGAACGGCCCTGCTCGCCTGCTGGATGTCTTCAGAACGTTTTGCATACAGGTCGGGATAGTTCTGCTGATAAAAACTAACGAGCGCCATTGGCAATTTCGCGGCCGCTTCGGTATTCGTCACATAGTTTGCCTTGAGCAACTCCACACTTTGTTTCTTGATGTAGGGCAAGGTCACCGGGATGTCACCGAGGCCGAGCGCTTTGTCCATTGCTCGTTCTGGAAGGTCGAAAGTGTGCGTTGGACGGTTATGACAATCCACGCATTCCATATCAAATTTTGGAAGCGCATTCGCAGAATCGGGCGAGGCTTCCGGACTGACGAAGGCCCGGACCACTCCTTTGTCATTCCGATATTCGACCCACGGAATGGTCTGGCGCTTAGCGTCGGCGGCCGCAAAACGGATGTGAACGCCAGGACCCAAGTGCGCACCGTGAATTCCGGAGATCCGGTTTCCACCCACCAACATGAGGAGAACGGTGTCCGATCGTGTGTTTGCTTCGTCGTCGGCATACTTGCCGAAAACACGCAGACGCACACCACCGAACTTCTGGGGCCAATGACATTCCTCGCAGGTCTCTCTCGCGGGTACGAGACGATCGCTTTCCAGAGCGGAAGGAATTGGTCTTGGATATGTGTTGAGTACGGTCTCAACGAGCTGACGAATTCCGCTCGTCTTACTGCTGATCCAACCGGCTGGACCTGGCGCCACATGACACTCGACGCATTCGATCCGGGAGTGAGGCGAATTCTGATAAGCGGCCAGTTCAGGGTTCATGGTGTGACAAGTCGCTCCGCAGAATTGTGCCGTCTCCATGTGCTTGACGGCCCGATAGGTGACTTGAGTACCAATAAAGATGTTCAGCAGTGTTGTGGCGCCGAAAAACCAGATGATCCGCTGCAGTGCAGTCTTGCGATCGAAGGCAACCTCCGCTAGCCCTTTGCGAATCTGGCGCTTGCTGAGATAAATACCGATTGGGACTAGCGCCAATCCGGTAAAGAAAACCGCCGGAAGAACGAGGAAGACTACGATGCCAACGTAGGGATTATCGACGTGTCCGCGTACCTGTTGCGGCAGCACAAAGAGCCACGAAATCAGAGCAGTCGCAAGCAGAGCCACGCCCAGCAGACTTAGCCAGTGCTGAGTCAGTACGAACCATGCCGGCCTGTTATCCGCGGCACTCATAGAGTCGCAAGGAACAAAAAACCACGTTCCGTAAGCTGG
>Ga0210397_10001880_pt1 | contig 13366 bp, 10 predicted proteins | sample IncBWH2OmetaG_FD_160126 | JGI IMG/M metagenome (GOLD analysis project Ga0210397, IMG submission 160126) | Forest soil microbial communities from Barre Woods Harvard Forest LTER site, Petersham, Massachusetts, United States - Inc-BW-H-2-O ...
CCGGACGTGGCCCCACCGGTCCAGCACGATCAGGCAGCCGGACCCGGACACGCTGCCACCCTTGGTGGGCAGCGAGCCGACGATCACCCAGCCGCTGCGCAGCACGGTCAGCGCGGTGGTCAGGCCCACCCCGCCGGGGCAGCCTCGCAGGTGCCGGCTGACCTTGGCGAACAGCGAGACGTGGCCGTGCGGGGTGATCTGCACGATGGTGGTGCCGGTGCCCTGCACGTTGGCCTTGTTGTTGAAGTTGCTGACCAGGATGTTCCCCCGCCCCAGGTGCCCGGTGCCGTGCGGGATGACGGCCACCCCGTAGGGGTTGACGTCACCATTAGCCGGCACCGTCGAGGCCAGCGTGGTGATGTGATGCAGTGGTGCGACGAACGCCGGGAAGCTGCTTGCACTCGCAGCCCCGGCGCCCAGGCCCGTAGCGGCCAGCAGGCTGGCCGCCGTCGCGACGACCGCGGTCAGGCCTGCCGCGTACCGTCTTGTCGCTTTCATTTCAATAACGCTCCCTTCCGATGGAAGATGTCTCCACCTATGGGCACGTTGCCAGGCGCCCGCCGGTTCGGATCGCGACGACTCAACAGCTGGTAACAATTACCATCGTCGTGAGCCGGGCCGGGGTCAGCGCCGTACATATGGATATAACGGCCAGGGGTGGCGGAGGTGGGTGTGGCACGACGTGGGGGGCTGGCTCTCGCCGTCTGCGCGGCTGCGCTCCTGCTCACCGGGCCGGCGGCCCAGGCGGCGCCGCGCGCGCAGGAGGGCCTGCCCGGGCCGCGGCCTGGCTGCCCGCCGCAGCAGGGCGTCGTCGCGCCCGCCGCCGCGCCGTGGGCGCAAAGGGAGCTCGGCTTCGCCTCGGTCTGGAAGCGGACCAGGGGCGGCGGCGTGACGGTCGCGGTGGTGGACAGCGGCGTGGACGCGAACCCGCAGTTCGGTGACCGGGTGATCCCCGGGCCGGATCTGGTCGCCGGGACCAAGCCCGGCATCCCGCCCGGCGCTGACTGCGTCGGCCACGGCACCGCGGTGGCCAGCATCATCGCGGCCGCGCCGGTGCCGGACGTCTCGTTCACCGGGGTCGCGCCGGCGGCGCGGATCCTGTCCGTGAAGATCAGCGGCACGGACACCTTCCCGACGTCGGTGACCCCGCAGGGGATCATGGACGCGGTGCAGTTCGGCGCCGACGTCATCAACCTGTCGCTGGCCACCCCGGACGACGTCCAGGGCCTGCGGAACGCGGTCGAGTACGCGCTGCGCCATAACGTGGTCGTGGTCGCGGCGGCCGGCAACGACATCGGGCAGGGCGGCACCGATGCGAACGACGCGAACGACGGGACCGGCCCGTTCTACCCCGCCGCCTACCCGGGCGTATTGGCGGTCGGCGCGATCGGGCCCGGCGGAGTGCTGGCCGGCTTCTCCGACCGGTACACCCCGGTCGGGGTCACGGCGCCCGGGGTGAACGTCACCAGCGCCTACCCGGGCACCTTCCCCGCCGCCTACGACGCGGTGCAGAACGGCACCAGCTTCGCCGCCGCCTTCGTGTCCGGGGTGGTCGCGCTGGTCAGGTCCGCTCACCCGGGGCTGAACGCGGCCCAGGTGGTGGCCAGGATCGAGGCCACGGCGCACGGCGGGACCGGCCCGGGGACCGGGCACGGCATGGTCGACCCGGTCCGGGCCGTGACCGCGGTGCTGCCGGCGGAGCAAGCCGGCGCCGCCGGCCGCCAGGCCAGCGCCGCGCCGTCCGGCCTGTCCACGCGCACGATAGCCCTGGCGGCGATCGTCGGCGCGTTCGGCCTCGTGGTCGTCGTGCTGACGGCGGTGCTGGTCATCCGCCGCCGCCAGGGAACCGGGCCGTCAGGACGGCACGCGGGCTAGGGCCACGGTCACGGCCGTGTCGCCCAGCGGGTGCGGGTCGCCGCCCACCTCGGCGGCGGGCCGGACCTCCAGGCCGACGGCGAGCGTCTCGGCCGCGATGAACCCGGCGTGGGCCCGGACCGCGTCCGCGACGGCGCCGTCGGCGCCGATGTCGAGCCGGATCCGGTCCGAGACCGCCAGCCCGGCGTCCCGGCGGGCCTGCTGCACGATCCGCACCACGTCACGCGCCGTGCCTTCGGCCGCGAGCTCCGGGGTCACCCGCAGGTCCAGCGCGATCAGCCCGGTGTTGCCGGGCAGCGCCGACGTCGAATCCGGATCGGCCGCGGCCAGCCTGAGCTCGTACTCGCCGGGCTCCAGTTCGACGCCGGCCGCCTCGATCCGGTCGCCGGCCTGGGTCCACGAGCCCGCCTTGACCGCCCGGATGACCTGCTGCACCTGCCCGCCGAGCCGGGGTCCGAGTACCCGCGGGTTCACCGCCAGCTCGAACCGGCCGAGGCTGGCCGGCTCGGCGGACAGCTCGACCGCCTTGACGTTGACCTCCTCGGCGATCAGCTCGGTGAACGGGGCCAGCGACCCGGCCGCCGGGTGGGCGATGGTCAGCGAGGCTAGCGGCAGCCTGACCCGCAGCTGGTGCGCCTTGCGCAGGCCGAGCGCGGTACTGCAGACGATGCGGACGAGGTCCATCGCCTCAGTCAACTCCGGCTCGTCTGGATCAGGGTTCCAGTCCGAGACGTCGGGCCAGTCTTCCAGGTGCACCGAAGTGCCACCGGTCAGCCCCCGCCAGATCGCCTCGGTGATCAGCGGCAGCAGCGGCGCGGCCGCCCGCGTCACGGTCTCCAGTACCGTCCAGAGCGTGTCGAGCGCGGCCGGCTCGCCGGCCCAGAAACGGGTCCGCGACCGCCGGATGTACCAGTTGGTCAGCACCTCCAGGTGGTCCCGGAGGGCCTGGCAGGCGGCGCCGACGTTGTAGCCGTCGAGCAGGGTCTCGATCTCGGTCACCGCCGCACGGGTCTTGGCCAGGATGTACCGGTCCAGGACGTGCTCGGACGATACCGAACGGGCCGCCTGATACGCCTCGGCATTGGCGTATAGCGCGAAGAAATACCAGGAGTTCCACAGCGGCAGGATGGCCTGCCGGACCGCGTCCCTGACCCCCGCCTCGGACACCGCGATGTCGCCGCCGCGCAGCACCGGGCTCGCCATCAGCAGCCAGCGCATGGCGTCCGAGCCGTACGTGTCGAACACCTCGTTCACGTCCGGGTAGTTGCGGCGGCTCTTGGACATCTTCTGGCCGTCGTCGCCGAGCACGATGCCGTGGCACACGCAGTCGCGGAACGCCGGCCGGTCGAACAGCGCGGTAGCCAGCACGTGCAGCGTGTAGAACCAGCCGCGGGTCTGCGGCGTGTACTCCACGATGAAGTCGCCCGGATAGTGGCCGTCGAACCACTCGCGGTTCTCGAACGGGTAGTGCACCTGGGCGAAGGGCATCGACCCCGACTCGAACCAGCAGTCCAGCACCTCGGGCACCCGCCGCATCATCGACTTACCCGTCGGGTCATCCGGGTTGGGCCGGACCAGCTCGTCGATGCCGGGCCGGTGCAGGTCGTCGGGACGCACGCCGAAGTCGCGCTCCAGCTCGTCCAGCGAGCCGTACACGTCGGTGCGCGGGTAAGCAGGGTCGTCGCTCTGCCAGACCGGGATGGGGGAGCCCCAGAACCGGTTCCGGCTGATCGACCAGTCCCTGGCGTTGGCCAGCCACTTGCCGAACTGGCCGTGCTTGACGTGCCCGGGTACCCAGGTGATCTGCTCGTTCAGCTCGACCATCCGGTCCCTGAACGTCGTCACCGCGACGAACCAGCTCGACACGGCCTTGTAGATCAGCGGGTTGCGGCACCGCCAGCAGTGCGGGTAGGAGTGCGTGTACGTTTCCCTGCGCACCAGGCTGCCCTGGTCTCGCAGCTTCGCGGTGATGCCGGGGTTGGCGTCGAAGACGTGCTGGCCCGCGAAGTCGGTTACCACCGGGGTGAACCGGGCCTGCTCGTCCACCGTCAGCACCGTCGGGATGCCGGCCGCGTTGCAGGCCAGGGCGTCGGCCTCGCCGTAGGCGGGCGCCATGTGCACCACTCCGGTGCCGTCCTCGGTGGTCACGTCGTCGGACAGGATCACCCGGAACGCGTTCTCGGTATCAGCCAAGTAGGGCAACAGCGGCTCGTACCGCCGCCCGGCCAGCTCGGCCCCGGTCAGCGTGCCGACGATGGCGGCGTCCTCGAGTTCCCGCTCGTAGGCGGCCTGCCGGTCGCGGGCCAGGATGTACCGCTCGCCGTCCTTCTCGACGACCACGTAGCTGATGTCCGCGCCGACCGCGCAGGCCAGGTTGGACGGCAGCGTCCACGGCGTGGTGGTCCAGGCCAGCAGCCACTCCCCGGTCTCCAGCTTGAACCGGACGGTCACCGACGGGTCCTGCCGCTCGGCGTAGGTGTCGTCGTCCATCCGCAGCTCGTGGTTGGATAGCGGGGTCTCGCAGCGCCAGCAGTACGGCAGCACCTTGAAGCCCTGGTAGACCAGGCCCTTGTCCCACAGCTGCCGGAAGGCCCACATGACGCTCTCCATGTAGGGGAGGTCGAGCGTCTTGTAGTCATTCTCGAAGTCGACCCAGCGCGCCTGCCTGGTCACGTAGTCCTGCCACTCGTGCGTGTAGCGCAGCACGGACTCGCGGCAGGCCTGGTTGAACTTCTCGATGCCCATCGCGACGATGTCGGCCTTGCCGGAGATGCCGAGCAGGCGTTCGGCTTCCACCTCGGCGGGCAGCCCGTGGCAGTCCCAGCCGAACCTGCGCTCCACTCTTTTGCCTTGCATGGTGCGGAAGCGCGGCACAAGGTCTTTGACGTAGCCGGTGATCAGGTGCCCGTAGTGGGGGAGGCCGTTGGCGAACGGCGGCCCGTCGTAGAACACGAACTCGTCGTCGGCCGGGCGCTGCCGGATCGACTCGCGGAACGTGTCGCCGGCCTCCCAGTAGTCCAGCACCTCGCGCTCGAGCGCGGGGAAGTCCGGCTGGGCGGGAACGTCATCGTGCCCGGTACGCGGGTAAACGGCCATCGGTGGTCCTCGTCTGCCTGTGGTGGGGCGCGAGGACGACTCGCCCGCTCCCGCGCGGGCGTACCGCGGTACCACCTCGCTTGCCGCCTGCCGGCGACCGCTCGTCAGCCGGCTGTGACGGGCCGGACCCGCCCGGTTCTAGTCAGGCCCCACGAATGGGGCCCTTTCTTCCGGGGGCTCCCCGGTGATAGCCGGATCATCGCCTTAGGTCTTCAAGCCTAGCCGGTGCCCCGGGTATTCCGCGCAGGTTATTCTGCCGCGAGCCAGGCGTCGATGCCGGTGAGCAGCCGGGCCCGGACCGGCTCCGGGGCGGCCGACGACTGCACCGACATGCGGGCCAGGTCGGCTAGTTCGGCGTCGGTGAATCCGTGCGCCTGACGGGCGATCTCGTACTGCGCGGTCAGCCGGGTGCCGAACAGCAGCGGGTCGTCGGCGCCGAGCGCGACCGGCACGCCCCCCTCGACCAGGCGCCGCAGCGGGACCTGCGCCGGGGACGCCGCCACGCCGAGCGCGACGTTGGACGACGGGCACACCTCGCACGTGACCCAGTCGGCGGCTAGCCGCTTGACCACGGCGGGATCCTCGGTGGCCCGGATGCCGTGGCCGATCCGGTCCGCGTGCAGGTCGTCCAGGCAGGCCTCGACGCTGGCCGGCCCGGCCAGCTCCCCGCCGTGCGGGACCAGGAGCAGCCCGGCCCGTTCGGCGATCCTGAACGCGGCGGCGAACTCGCGCGCGGCCCCCCGCCGCTCGTCGTTGGACAGGCCGAACCCGGTCACGCCCCGCCCCGCGTACTGGGCCGCCAGCCGGGCCAGGGTCCTGGCCTCCAGCGGGTGCTTGGTCCGGTTCGCCGCCACGATCACGCCGATGCCGACCCCGCTGGCCGCCGACGCGGCCGCGGCCGCGTCCAGGACCAGCTCGATCATGTCGGTGATACCGCCGAACCGGCCGGCGTACCCGGACGGGTCAACCTGGATCTCCAGCCAGCCCGAGCCGTCCGCCCGCTCGTCCTGCGCGGTCTCGGTCAGCAGCCGGCGCACGTCGTCCGGGCCGCGCAGCACCGAACGCGCCGTGTCGTACAGCCGCTGGAACCGGAACCAGCCACGCTCGTCGGTGCCGCTCAGCCGCGGCGGCCAGTCCTCGGTGAGCGCGAGCGGCAGCCGGATTCCCCGCTCGCGGGCCAGCTCGACCAGCGTCCTGTGCCGCATCGACCCGGTGAAATGCAGGTGCAGGTGCGCCTTGGGCAGGGCGGCCAGCGGCCTCGGCGTTATCTCGCCTCCGCGAGCAGCTTGGCCATCCGGCTGATGCCCTCTTCCAGGTCGGCGTCGCCGAGCGCGCAGGAAAGCCGGAAGTATCCCGGCGTGCCGAACGCCTCGCCCGGCACCACCGCCACCTCCGCCTCGTCCAGGATCAGCCCGGCCAGTTCGGCCGAGGTCTGCGGTCGCTGTCCGGCGATCTCGGTGCCGAGCAGCCCCTTGACGCTCGGGTAGCAGTAGAAGGCGCCCTGCGGCTCCGGGCAGATCATGCCGGGAATCTCGTTCAGCATCCTGGCCATCGTCTGCCGGCGCCGGTCGAACGCCGCGCGCATCTCGGCCACCGCGGACAGGTCTCCGGACACGGCGGTGAGCGCGGCCGCCTGGGCCACGTTGCAGACGTTCGAGGTGGCGTGGCTCTGCAGGTTCGCCGCCGCGCTGATCACGTCCTTCGGGCCGATCATCCAGCCGACCCGCCAGCCGGTCATCGCGTACGTCTTGGCCACGCCGTTCAGCACCACGCAGGTGCCGGCCGTCTCCGGCGCCTGGACCGGGATCGAGGAGAACGTCGCGCCGCCGTAGACCAGGTGCTCGTAGATCTCGTCGGTGACCACCCACAGGCCGTGCGCCGCGGCCCACTCGCCGATCTGCCTGACCTGCTCGGGGGAGTAGACCGCCCCGGTCGGGTTGGACGGCGACACGAACAGGAGCACCTTGCTGCGGGGAGTCCTGGCCGCCTCGAGGTCCTCGACCGAGGCCAGGTAACCACTGCGCTCGTCGGTGCGGACCGGGACCATCACCCCGCCGGCCAGCGCGATGGCCTCGGGATAGGTGGTCCAGTAGGGGGCCGGCACGATGACCTCGTCGCCCGGGTCGAGGAGGGTGGCGAACGTCTGGTAGACGGCCTGCTTGCCGCCGTTGGTGACCAGCACCTGGCCGGCCTCGACCTGGTAGCCGGAATCCCGCGCCGTCTTGACCGCGATCGCCTGCCGCAGCTCGGGCAGCCCCGCCGCCGGGGTGTACTTGTGGAAGCGCGGCTCGGCGCAAGCCCGCTGCGCGGCCTCGACGATGTAGCCGGGGGTGGGGAAGTCGGGCTCTCCGGCGCCGAAGCCGATGACCGGCCTGCCCGCCGCCTTCAGCGCCTTGGCCTTGGCGTCCACGGCCAGCGTGGCGGATTCGGAGATGGCGGACACGCGTGCGGAGACTCTGCTTGGCATGCGCTCCATTCTCCCATCTGCGCTCAGTGCCCTGCGCATCATTTACCACCGGCACCCGGGCGGTTCGACGGAAGGGCGGTTCGGACGTACACTGCATGAACCGGCAGCCGGGCTGTCGTAGCGGCAGCGTGCCCGCGGTGTTGGTAGAACGGTGTTGGTAGCGCGGCGTTTGTGACACGGTGTTAGTAGCACAGTATTGGTAGCACGGTGTTGGTAGCACAGGGCAGTAGCTCAATTGGCCAGAGTCCCGGTCTCCAAAACCGGTGGTTGGGGGTTCGAGTCCCTCCTGCCCTGCGAGTGCGATCCGGCTAAACCGCCAGGCCGGCGGACCTATAGGTGAGGATATGGCAACTCAGACACGCGGTGAGGCCGCGGAGAAACGGAGCGGATCCGGGGGCGCGGCCAAGCGCGAGACCCGGACCACCCCCGCCCTGTTCTTCCGGCAGATAGTCAGTGAACTTCGCAAGGTAATCTGGCCCACCCGGTCGATGCTGGTCACCTACACCGTGGTCTGCCTGGTCTTCGTGACCTTCATGGTCATCGTCGTCACGAGCCTGGACTACGGCTTCACCAAGCTGATGTTCGCGCTGTTCGGCTAGGCGGTTCCCGGGCGGCGCCGCCGAGCGGAGCACGCGCACGCCAGAGCGGCGCCAGAGCCGGACCAGATGACCGTAGCCAGACGAGGCGGACCCCGACTAGGCGGTACCGAGGAAAGAGAGAGTAATCGTGTCCGAGACCCAGCATGGTCCCGTGGTGACGGACGCGGCAGGACCCGACGCGGAAACCGGGGAGGCTGATGACGTGAGCGAATACAGCGAGGAAGCTAGCGGGCTCAATCCTGCGGGCGAGGCCGCTGACGCCGCATCGGCCGATGGCGTGTCCGAGGACGTCGCCGACGTCGCCGACGTCGCGGCGGAGGACCAGGAAGAAGGCCTGGAAGAAGGCCTGGAAGAAGGCCTGGAAGACGAGGAGAAGCCGGACGACGCGCGCGAGGAGTTCGAGCGTGAGCTCCGCATGCTCCCGGGCGACTGGTACGTGGTGCACTCCTACGCCGGCTACGAGAACCGGGTGAAGACCAACCTGGAGAGCCGCATCCAGTCGCTCAACATGGAGGACTACATCTTCCAGATCGAGGTCCCGGTGCATCAGGTGACCGAGATCAAGGGCGGCAAGCGGCAGCAGGTCCAGGAGAAGGTGCTCCCCGGCTACATCCTGGTCCGGATGGACCTCACCGACGAGTCCTGGGCGGTCGTCCGCAACACCCCCGGCGTGACCGGGTTCGTCGGCCTGTCCAGCAGGCCGTCGCCGCTGCAGCTCGGCGAGGTGGCCTCCCTGCTCGCGCCGGAGCCGGAGCCCGGAACCAAGCAGGCCGAGGCCGCCCGGCCGTCCACGGTGGAATTCGAGGTGGGCGAGAGCGTTACGGTAATGGACGGCCCGTTCGCCACGCTTCCCGCCACCGTGAACGAGATCAACTCCGACACCCAGAAGCTCAAGGTGCTGGTCTCGATCTTCGGCCGTGAGACTCCGGTCGAGCTGTCGTTCGACCAGGTGACCAAGATCTAAGAAACTAAGGACGCAACTGCCATGCCGCCAAGAAGGAAGAAGCTCGCCGCCCTCGTCAAGGTGCAGCTGCCTGCCGCCCAGGCCACTCCGGCGCCGCCCGTCGGCACCGCGCTGGGCCCGCACGGCGTGAACATCATGGACTTCGTCAAGCAGTACAACGCGGCGACGGAGAGCCAGCGGGGCAACATCATCCCGGTCGAGATCTCGATCTACGAGGACCGGACGTTCACCTTTATCACGAAGACCCCGCCCGCCCCCGAGCTGATCAAGAAGGCCGCGGGCGTGGACAAGGGCAGCGCCGAGCCGCACAAGACCAAGGTCGGCAGCATCTCCGCCGCCCAGGTCCGCGACATCGCGCAGACCAAGATGCCGGACCTGAACGCGACCACGATCGAGGCCGCCGAGAAGATCATCGCCGGCACCGCCCGCTCGATGGGCATCAAGGTCGAGAAGTAAGCGTTATAACCATCCAGAACGTAGTGGCAGGGCCTTGCGCGGCCCGCTGACCACGACCTCCGGACATGAGGAGACCCAGACATGAAGCGCAGCAAGTCTTACCGCCAGGCCGACGAGCAGATCGACCACGAGCGGCTCTATAGCCCCGCCGAGGCGGTCGGCATCGCCAAGGCGGGCCAGGTGACGAGGTTCGACCCGACCGTCGAGGTGGCCCTGCGGCTCGGCGTCGACCCGCGCAAGCAGGACCAGATGGTCCGCGGCACGGTCAACCTGCCCAACGGCACCGGCAAGACCGCCCGGGTGCTCGTCTTCGCCACCGGCGACCGGGCCGAGGACGCCCGTGCGGCGGGCGCGGACTTCGTCGGCTCCGACGACATGATCGAGCGGATCCAGGGCGGCTTCCTCGACTTCGACGCGGTCGTCGCCACCCCCGACATGATGGGCAAGGTCGGCCGTCTCGGCCGCGTCCTCGGCCCGCGCGGCCTGATGCCGAACCCGAAGACCGGGACCGTGACGCCGGACGTCGCCAAGGCCGTGACCGAGATCAAGGGCGGCAAGATCGAGTTCAGGACCGACCGGCATGGCAACCTGCACTTCATCATCGGCAAGGCGTCCTTCCCGTCGAACGCGCTGCTGGAGAACTACGCCGCCGCCCTGGACGAGGTGATCAGGCTCAAGCCCGCCGCGGCCAAGGGCCGGTACCTGAAGAAGGTCACCTTCACCACCACGATGGGCCCCGGCATCCCGGTCGACCCCAACAAGACCCGCAACCTGGCCGACGACCTAGCCGAAGCCACCGCCTGAGCCAAGCGCACCGCGGCCGGCCCGAGCGCGGCCGGCCCGAGCGCGGCGCGGCCGGCCCCCGCCCGGGAGCCGGCCGCTTTGCGTTAGTCCCCTCGCCTCCGCTCCGCCGCTTGCCTTAGTGCCACGTGTGCGGCCCGACCCTCACGCCGTACGGGCATGGACGCGCCTCGGTGTCGTCCTGGAACCACGGCGATGTGACATTGCCGTGGTCAGGACCACAACGATGTGACATTGCCGTGGTTGCGTTTTGAATCTGAGCACGGAGTCTGTACCCTGAATTCGCCGAAGACCGCTGGATGCCGTCACCCGTGACGGCCGAAGGCTCCGGCGGGATCGCGAGATCCCGGGCCGGACATCCCGCGCAGGTGATACTGAGCTGTATCGTTCGGCCCGACCAGGGCTGGCGTTGCCGCCCCGTGCGCCTCGCGCCGGGGCGTTTTGCTGTCTCCGGCGGTTACGCAACGCACGAAGTGCTTCTACATAACAGTGCTTCTAGATGACGGAGAGGAGGCACATGGCTAACGCAGAGAAGGTCGCCGCGGTGGCCGAGCTCACTGAGCGGTTCAGGGACTCGTCTGGCGCCGTGCTGACCGAGTACCGCGGGCTTACCGTGGCCCAGCTCGCCGAGCTGCGCCGGTCGCTGGGCGACCACGCCACGTTCACCGTGGTCAAGAACACCCTGACCAAGATCGCGGTCAACGAGGCGGGGCTCGACGAGCAGCTGTCCTCGATGCTGGTCGGCCCGTCGGCGATCGCGTTCGTCGACGGCGACGTGGTCGAGGCGGCCAAGGGCCTGCGCGACTTCGCCAGGGCGAACCCGCTGCTGGTGATCAAGGGCGGGGTGCTCGACGGCAAGGCGATGAGCCCGTCGGAGATCACCAAGTTGGCCGACCTGGAGCCGCGCGAGGTGCTGCTGGCCAAGCTGGCCGGCGCCATGAAGGCGTCGCTGGCCGGCGCGGCCGCGACGTTCAACGCGCTGCCGGTGCAGATGGCCCAGATCGCCGAGGCGCTGCGCGCCAAGCGCGCCGAAGCCGAAGGCGGCGCTCCCGAGGCCCCCGCGGCCGAGGCCAGCGCGGCTGAGGCCCCCGCGGCCGAGGCCAGTGCGGCCGAGGCCAGCGCTCCCGAAGCGGGTGCTCCCGAGGCCCCCGCGGCCGAGGCCAGCGCTCCCGAAGCGGGTGCTCCCGAGGCCCCCGCGGCCGAGGCCAGCGCTCCCGAGGCGGGTACCCCCGACGCGCAGGCCGCGCCGGGCGACAGCGACGAAGGCTGACCGGACCACACACGGACTACGCGCGGATCACGCGCTAGGAATTTGAAGGAACGAGGAATACACCACATGGCGAAGATGAGCACGGACGACCTCCTCGAGGCGTTCAAGGAGATGACCCTGCTCGAGCTCTCCGATTTCGTGAAGCAGTTCGAGGAGACGTTCGACGTGAAGGCGGCCGCCCCCGTGGCGGTGGCCGCCCCGTCCGCAGGCGGGACCGCAGGCGGCGAGGCCGAGCAGGCCGAGGAGCAGGACGAGTTTGACGTCATCCTCGAGGCCGCGGGCGACAAGAAGATTCAGGTCATCAAGGAGGTGCGCAGCCTGACCAGCCTGGGCCTGAAGGAGGCCAAGGACCTGGTCGACGGCGCGCCCAAGACGGTCCTGGAGAAGGTCAACAAGGAGAGCGCGGACAAGGCGAGGGCGGCCCTTGAGGGCGCCGGCGCCACCGTCACCGTCAAGTAGCCGGAAGGCTGCGTTAGGCGGCAGAAGCGCTGCGAGACCCGGGCCCGTATTACCGCGGGCCCGGGTCTTGTGACGTCCGCGAGGGGTTCTCGTCGCGGCCGCGACACGCGTCTCATGAGGCCTGCGACACGCCCGGGCGGCAGCCGCTTCCGGGCAGGAATATTGTTCTACCCCACCGTGTTGTCCACTACACATAACACCGCATGTGGCATCCGTCACCCAGGCAATGTGCACCGAGTGTCCGGTTTAGACTTGACTCTTGGCCGCCAAAGAGCGATGCTGCGGAGCAACCGTGAATCTCATAGTGGCGTACACTTGACGAGCAGTGTAACCTTTGGCTACACTGCTAGTTTGCGCTGCACTCTGACGTCCTCGGTCTCTCCCTCGCGTCTACGGGGTTTTGCCGCGGGGCGTTTGGCGTGCGTGCGGTGATATTTCCGCGACAAAGTTCGGAAGGACCCCTGTTGGCAGCATCGCGCAGCGCCTCCGCAACGACTACCTCCGCCACGAATACTGGTTCACGCCGCGTATCGTTCGCGCGTATCCAGGAGCCGCTCAAGGTACCCGACCTCCTCGCCCTCCAGACCGAGTCCTTCGACTGGCTGCTCGGCAACGAGAGGTGGCAGAACCGGATCAGTGAAGCCCTGGAAGCCGGCCGCAAGGACGTGGCCGAGCAGTCCGGCCTCGAGGAGATCTTCGAGGAGATCAGCCCGATCGAAGACTTCTCCGGCACCATGTCACTCTCGTTCCGCGATCATCGGTTCGAGCCGCCCAAGTACTCCGCCGAGGAGTGCAAGGACAAGGACATGACGTACTCCGCCCCGATGTTCGTGACGGCGGAGTTCATCAACAACACCACGGGCGAGATCAAGAGCCAGACGGTGTTCATGGGCGACTTCCCGCTGATGTCGGCCAAGGGCACCTTCATCATCAACGGCACCGAGCGCGTCGTGGTCAGCCAGCTCGTCCGCTCGCCGGGCGTCTACTTCGACCGGCAGGTCGACAAGACCAGCGACAAGGACATCTACTCCTGCAAGGTGATCCCCAGCCGGGGTGCCTGGCTGGAGTTCGAGATCGACAAGCGGGACGCGGTCGGCGTCCGTATCGACCGCAAGCGCAAGCAGAGCGTGACCGTGCTGCTGAAGGCACTGGGCTGGGACGACGCGAAGATCCTGGACCGGTTCGGCGGGTACGAGTCGATGCGCGCCACCCTGGAGAAGGACCACACGGCCGGCCAGGACGAGGCGCTGCTCGACATCTACCGCAAGCTGCGGCCCGGTGAGCCGCCGACGCGCGAGTCGGCCCAGGCGCTGCTGGAGAACCTGTACTTCAACCCGAAGCGGTACGACCTGGCCAAGGTGGGCCGCTACAAGGTCAAC
>Ga0210397_10001882_pt1 | contig 13362 bp, 9 predicted proteins | sample IncBWH2OmetaG_FD_160126 | JGI IMG/M metagenome (GOLD analysis project Ga0210397, IMG submission 160126) | Forest soil microbial communities from Barre Woods Harvard Forest LTER site, Petersham, Massachusetts, United States - Inc-BW-H-2-O ...
CCGAAGCATTAGGAAGGCTGCTGTCCACATGCTTAGACAGACGATAAATTGAAATGTTGCGCCTACAGATGTAAACAGATTGTTTGCCACTCTCGCCGCTTCATTTTGGGAAAGGGTCAGACCGCTGTTCGCACCCCCGCATGCGAGCCAGAAACAAAGGCTTTATGATCGTCGAAACGTCGCCAGCCAGGAATTCTGTGATTTCCAATTGGTCGATGTGGTGGAACCAAAGCTAAGAATTTTCTAACAATCTACAAGTTGTACTTCCCAGCCTGAATCACATGCCGTGCCACCTGACGCCGCAGACTGACGGTATCAGTCGGCTCATGCTTGGCAAGCCGTCGCAGAATCGTCATCTGCGTCCTCAGCATATCGCCTTCCGCAACCGCCGCAATCACCTTGCGCGCCGCCAGCTCAATCACCGACATGGCCTTGTCGGAATAAATCCGCGCCATCGTCACCGGAATCGCCGCCGCGTCTTCTCCCTGCACCGCCCTAATCTTCTCCGCGCGCAAAATCGCCGACTCCATTGCGAACACCTCAAGAATCATGTCCGAGATCGCGCCCATCACCTCCTGCTCGTCCGCGATCTGCTGCATGTACTTCTGTGTTGCAGCCCCGGCAGCAAACAATGTCAGCTTCTTTGCATTCGCAAGCAGGTTAAACTCTTCCGCCAGCGGCCCTTCGCGCTCCACCTTCTCACTCGGCCCAGACATCACCTCATCCATCAGCTTCTTGATCGCCGGCATCAATGCCAGCTTGCCGCTCATCGCCGACTTCATCAGCCATCCCGTAATAATCAGCCGATTAATCTCGTTCGTCCCCTCGAAAATCCGATTGATCCTCGCATCGCGATAAGCCCGCTCCGCTGGAAACTCTTCGACGTATCCATAACCCGCGAAGATCTGCAGTACCTCATCGACAACCATATCGACCATCTCGCTCGACCACACCTTCACAATCGAGCACTCTACCGCATAGTCCTCAATCCTCTTCTGAATCTCCTTCGTATTGTTCTTGTCCACGCCCGCAAGCGCCCGGTCGATCATCCCCACCGTGCGATAGCACACCGCTCCCCCGACAAAGACTCCAACAGCGCAGTTGGCAATCTTCTCCTGAATCATCCCAAACTCCGAGATTGATTTACCGAACGCCTTCCGCTCGATCGCGTAACGAACGCCGTTATTCAATGCCATCCGCGCCCCGCCGACCGCCGCATTCCCCAGCTTGTACCGGCCCACATTCAAAATATTGAACGCGATATGATGCCCCTTACCTACCTCGCCCAGCAGATTCTCCGCAGGAATCACGCAATCAGTCAGAATCAGCGGACACGTCGAGCTGCCGCGAATCCCAAGCTTGTGCTCCTCCTTGCCCACAGAAAATCCCGGCGTCTCGCGCTCAATCAGGAACGCCGTCAGCTTCTCCTTGCCTGCGTCCGGCCCCTCAGGAATCGCACACTTCGCAAAAACCGTAAACAGATCGGCGAACCCCGCATTCGAGATCCACATCTTCTCGCCGTTCAGCGTATACGTCTTGCCATCGCCCGAAAGCACAGCCTTCGTCTTCGCATTCACAGCATCCGAGCCGCTCGTCGACTCCGACAGCGCATACGCCGAGATAATCTCCCCCGAAGCGATCTTCGGCAGATACTTCTTCTTCTGTTCCGGCGTCCCGTACCAAACCAGCGGCAGCGTCCCGATCCCCACATGCGCCGAAAAACTTACCGAAAAACTAGCCTGCTTCGAAATGTTCTCCGCGACAACCGCAGACGTAACCTTATCCAACTCAAGCCCACCGTACTCCTCGGGAATATCGATCGCCGTCAGCCCAAGCTCCGCCGCCTCCTTCAGCAACCGCTTTGTCACCGCAAAGTCCTTAGCCTCAATCTGCGGCGAAGCCGGAACAACCTCATTCAGGGCAAAGTTCGAGGTGGTCTCCGCAATCTGCTTCTGCTCATCCGTGAAGTCCTCAGGGAAAAAACAATCCGCATGATTCGGATCACTAATAAGAAAACTTCCACCAGGAATGATCTTCTGTTCGGTCGGAACTGGCGTTGTCATTGTAGCCATCGTGTTACCTCTCAATCTAAATCTGGAAAATTACTACCGATGTCGCTTCTCAACTTCACTTCACCTTCGCCCGGCCTTTTGGGATTCCACAGGACAGTTGCAAATCAGCCCTTCTTATCGGAGAGCCACATCTGAGGTTCAGCACGATTAGCAGTCGTTCGCGACGCAGGCAGCCATACGTCAAATTTCTTCCCACTGATTTGATATTGGACCTCAGCTTCTGCTCGATAGTAAAAGGTCGCTGGATGAGACTGGCCAGCATCAGTTGCATAAGCGGCCACAATTCGTGTGCCCGCGACCTGAACTTCAGTCGGATTCCAATTAGCTGGCGAGGCAAGGGCAAAATGATGTTTAGTGAAAAGAAATGGAAGTGCAAGAATACCGACAATGGCAAATGTCACAACCAGAAAAGCTAATTTAGACGCCTTCCATTGACGTTTCTTTCCACGAGTTGGTTGAAGGCGAATCATCTACTAACTCATTGCCTCAAAAATCCCAGCTGCACCCATTCCACCACCAACACACATCGTTACCATCCCATACTTGGCCTTCCGCCTCGCCATCTCCCGCAGAATCGTCGCCGTCAGCTTCGCTCCAGTACATCCGAGCGGGTGCCCCAGAGCAATCGCTCCGCCATTCACGTTCAGCTTCGCCGGATCCATCCCCAACACCTTCACCACCGCGAGCGATTGCGCCGCAAACGCCTCATTCAACTCAATCACGTCAATTTGATCGAGCGTCAGCCCCGCCAGTTTCAACACCTTGGGAATCGCATGGATCGGCCCGATTCCCATCTCCTCCGGATCACACCCCGCATAGGCAAATGCAACAAACCGAGCCATCGGCGCAATGCCCAACTGCGCCGCCCGCTCCACCGACATCACCACCGCAGCCGCAGCGCCGTCCGAGGTCTGCGAAGAATTCCCTGCCGTCACCGCCCCATTCGCATGAAACACCGGCTTTAGCTTCGCCAGCGCCTCCAGCGAGGTATCCGCACGCGGACCTTCATCCTGTTTGAACGTCGACTCGACCGGCTTCGCCTTACCCTTCCCATTCGGGAAAGTATTCGTAACCGTAACAGGAATAATCTCATCTTCAAACTTTCCCGCAGCAATCGCTGCCAACGCCTTTTGATGGCTCGCCAGCGAAAACTGGTCCATCTCCTCGCGCGAGATCCCATAGTGCTTCGCCACACGCTCCGCGGTCAGCCCCATCGACATATACGATCCCGGATAGTTATCCACCAGCCAAGGATTCACCGAGATCTTGTTCCCACCGAACGGCACATACGACATGCTCTCCGTGCCACCGGCAACAATCACGTCCGCCGACCCACCACGAATCCTGTCCGCCGCCAGCGCAATCGACTGCAGACCCGACGCACAGTAGCGATTGATCGTCATCGCCGAAGTCGTAATCGGCAAGCCAGCGCGAAAGCTGGCCACACGCGCGACATTCATCCCCTGCTCCGCCTCAGGCATGGCGCAGCCAAGGATCACATCCTCAATCTCCGACTTATCCAGCTGCGGCACCCGATCGAGCGCCCCATTGATCGCAAAAGCCGCAAGATCATCCGGGCGAGTCGTCCGCAACGTCCCCCGGGGAGCCTTGCCAACAGCCGTGCGAACTGCCGATGCGATGATGACTTCTTTCATACCTGACTCCTGTTCCTAATTCCTCAGCGGTTTGCCAGTCTTCAACGTGAACGCAATACGCTCCTGCGTCTTCTTCTCGCCGCACAGACTCAAAAACGCCTCACGCTCCAGGTCCAGCAGATACTGCTCACTCACTAGCGCACCCGCCGTCACCTTCCCGCCGCACAGCGCATATGCGACCCAGTTCGCCACCTTCACATCATGGTCGGAGATGTACTGCCCTTCCCGCATCGTCCACACTGCGAGTTTCAGCGTCGCGAGCACACTCTCACCCGGAGCAGGAATATCCACCCTCACCGAAGGAGCACTATAACCCGCATCGGCCAGCGCACGAGCCTTCACTTTCGCATCGGTGAGCAACCGCTCGCGATTCATCGTCACATTATCTGAAGACCGCAGAAATCCGAGCCCTCGCGCCTCCGCAGCACTCGTCGATACCTTTGCCATCGCAATCGTCTCGAAGTTCTTCTTCAGCGCCTCAAAGATCTCAACGCCCTCACCACGCGCGTCCGGGCGAATACTCGAGCCGGCCTCCACGCTGCGAATCGTCATCTCCTTGCATCCGCCGCCGCCGGGAATCAACCCAACCCCAGCCTCCACCAAGCCCATATACAACTCGGCATGAGGCTGTCGCGCCGCCGCATGCAATGAGATCTCCGTTCCCCCACCAAGACACATCCCGTAGGGCGCAACCACCACAGGCCGAGGACACAACCTAATCGCCTGCGTCATATTCTGGAACGCCTTCACCGCCATCCCAACCTCGTCCCAATCCTCTTCCTGCACGGCGAGCAGCAACTGCATCAAATTGGCACCGACAGAGAAATTGACCGAGTCCCCTGTAATCACAAACGCTTCAAAGTTCCCCACGATCTCGCTCGCTGGCTTCAGCGTCTGGGTAATCAGGCTCACAATATCCCCGCCAAGCGCATTCATCTTTGAGTGCAGTTCAATCGCCGCCACTCCGTCGCCCAGATCGACGACCGAAGCCCCGGGATTCTTCTTCACGACACCCTTCGCCTTCTTGATCACCGCCAACGAAGTCACACCATCAGCCGTCACAACAGGCTTGTATTCACCGGCAACAGGATCGAAGTACACTCGCCCCGATGCCACCGACGCGTCATCCTTGTACCAGGTCGGATTTGCCTCGCCATGCGCATCCGCATAGGCCAGCAGCTTCTCCACGTTCGCCGAAACTGGCGCACCCGCAGCACGCATCTTCTCCGTCGTCGCGCGCACCCCAGCCGCATCGAACATCTCAAACGGCCCAAGCTCCCAGTTGTACCCCGCCTTCATTGCGTTATCGATCTCGACCAAGTTGTCCGCAATCGAATTCTGAATCGGGGGCACACGATTCGCACTATAAGTAAAAAGTTCTGTCAGAAATGGCCAGTAAAACGCCGCCGCCTTATCCTTCGTAGCATCCCCGTGGAGCAGCTGCGCAATCCGTGCATGCGTCGACTCCACACTCTTCGCCATCTCAATTGCAGGAATCTTCGGCCGCATGCTCGGCTTGTAATCGAGCGTCTGCCAATCCAGCACATGCCGGAGGTCACGCCCCTCCGCGTCCTTGCCTTCCTTCTTGTAGAACCCTTGCTTCGTCTTATCGCCAAGTAATTTCCGCTCAATCATCGTCGCGATAAACGGCGCCAGTCCGACATCCGCGCGCTCATCGCCGATCTTCCTTGCCTGCGCCGCAAAGTTCTTTGCCACAAACGCCATCACATCGACGCCGACTAGATCTCCCAGCCGAAATGTTCCCGTCTTCGGCCACCCCAGCGGCGTCCCGGTCAACGTATCGACCTCTTCAATCGTCAGCCCCTGCTCTTGCATCAGCCGAATCCCGTTGCCCATCGAGAACGTCCCAATCCGATTCGCAATGAAGTTCGGTGTATCGTGCGAATGCACGATAGCCTTGCCCAGCCGCACATCGCAGAAGTGCTCTACCGCAGCCATATCCGCCGGGTCGGAATCAGGTGTCGCAATCACCTCAAGCAGCCGCATATACCGCGGTGGGTTGAAAAAGTGTGTCCCGAACCAATGCCGCCGCAACTCCATCGGCATGCCATCGACGATCTCGTGAATCGGCAGCCCGCTCGTATTACTTGTCACAACCGAATCCGGCCGCCGATGTTGCAGCACTTTGTTCAGCAGTGCTCGCTTAATTTCAAGACTTTCCGCGACCACCTCAATGATCCAGTCGCAGTCCGCAATCAGCGCAAGGTCGTCATCAAAGTTCCCCACCGTAACCAGCCGCACACTCTCCGCCGAATAAAACGCCGCAGGCTTCGACTTCTTAAGCCCATCCAGCGCCGCTAGCACAATCTTGTTGCGTTCTGTCTTGGGGGCGCTGGCATCCGTACCCGGCGGAACAATATCGAGCAGAACAACCGGCAGTCCGCCGTTCGTCATGTGGGCGGCAATACGCGAGCCCATCGTGCCCGCACCAAGGACAGCCACTTTATTGATCTGCCTGTGTTTGGACGAGAGTGCAGAAGCGGAACTGGGAGGCATGGGGCAGGACTCCAGGGCAATTTACCCGAACGATGCGAAGCATACTGAATGACCATTCAGTCCGTCAAGTAAACCTCCGGTAAATTATTCAACCGCTTCATTCTAAACCCGCAAACTGTTCGCCCCGTCTTGAACTGCGTATCATGGCTTAAGCGAAACTTGAACGAAAAGACGCTTTCAACAAGGGATGCAGATGACCACACGGCGCGACTTCCTGACTCTGGCTCTCGGAACGGCTGGCTACCTGACCGGAAAACCCGCTTTTGCCAACAAGGCTGCAAGCCCCTACGCCCTCGTCGCCACCGCCGACCGCACCCGCATCCTTGCCGCCGCAGACCGTTACCTCACCGAACAGCCCATTACCGTCACCGCTTCTCACAGCAAACGCAGCAAAGGTGGCCCGCACGACTACTTCTCCGAAGGCGACTACTGGTGGCCAGACGACAAAAATCCCACGGGCCCCTACATCCGCCGCGACGGCTTCACCAACCCCGCCAACTTCGACGATCATCGCAAAGCTATGGTCCGTCTCAGCCTCATCGTCCCGGCACTCGTTGCAGCATGGGAGCTGACAGGCGACAAAAAATACGCCGATCAGGCAGGCAGACATCTCCGGGCATGGTTCGTCGATCCCGACACGAAGATGAATCCGAACCTCGAATACGCTCAGGCCATCTTCAATCTGAACAACGGCCGCGGCATCGGAATCATCGACACCCTCCACCTCGTGGAACCCGCACGCGCAGCAACCGTACTCGCGACTGCCGGCGCACTTGAAGGTGCAACCGAAATCAAAGCCTGGTTCGCTCAATATCTCGATTGGATGCGCACCTCAAAGAACGGCCAGGAAGAGCGCGACGCCAAAAACAATCATGGAAGCTGTTGGGTTCTGCAGGCCGCCGAGTTCGCGCGTTTCACCGGCAACTCCGAAGTCATGGCATGGTGCAGCAACCGCTTCAAAACCGCACTTGTCCCAGAGCAGATCGCGCCCGACGGTTCCTTGCCCCTCGAACTTGCACGCACCAAACCATATAGCTACTGTCTCTTCGATCTCGACGTCATGTGCGGCATCTGCCAGACACTCTCCACTAACGCCGACAATCTCTGGGCCTTCGCCACTCCCGACGGACGCGGCATGCGCAAGCTCGTTGCCTTCTTGTATCCCTACATCAAAAACAAAAACGCATGGCCCTACAGACACGACGTTGAGCACTGGGACGACTTTCCCAATCGCCAGCCCGGCCTGCTCTTCGCGGGAGTCGCCTACAGGCAAAAAGACTACATCGCGCTTTGGAACACCTTGAACCCAGACCCCACCGTGCCTGAGGTCATTCGCAACTTCCCCATCCGCCAGCCATTATTGTGGATGGTGAAGACGGTAGGCGGAAAAAAACTTAGTGCTGGGCCAGGCGATGCATCTCCGACCCCGCCAGAAGAAAGCCTCCCACGCCGTACACGTAACTGGCCGATGCTTTGAACTTCCCCGGCTGAGCATCAATCGGCTGGATCGATCCCAGTCTTCCATCCGCGTAGACGTGCCCAATCATTCCTTTCCACGACTTCTCCACGACAGGCAGATACGTCTTGCGATCAAGAATCTTCTCGTTGATCCCATACGCGATTCCGAATGTAAAGAAAGCCGAGCCCGAAACTTCAGGCAGGTCATAAGCATCCGGATCGAGCAATCCCGTGCGCCACAAGCCATCGGCACTCTGAATGGAAGCAATCTCCGCAGCCATCTCCTTGAACTGCGCAACATACTTCGGCCGCGAAGGATAATCCTTCGGCAGAATCTGTAGCACGTTCACCAGCGCACCCATCACCCAGCCATTGCCGCGCGACCAGAAGACCGGCTTCCCGTTCGCCTGCTTCTGCGTGAAGTAACGGTTATCACGGAAATAGAGATGGTAGTCCTTGTTATAGAGACTGTCCGAAGTTAGCCACCACTCGTGGTCCATGTAGTCGAGATACTTTTTGTCATGCGTAATCTCGTACATTCGCAGCAGCACCGGCGGCGACATGAACAACGCGTCGCACCACCACCACAGCAGCTTGTTCGGGTCATCCTGACGAACGATCAACTTATCCAGAATCGTCTTCGTATCGGCCATACGAACCGGCTGCTTATCTTGGAAGTAAAGATCAAGGTAAGACTGGCCCATCGCCTGATCGTCCGCATGTGGGAACCGGTTATTCAGCAGCTTCCACTCCGACCTATCAGCGAAATGCAGCACCGCATCGCGATAGGCCTGATCGCCGGTGGTCTTCGAAGCCGCAAGCAACCCATCATAGAGAGCCGCAAACGTCCACTGCCGATTAAAGTTCGCCTCAGCAACCTTCACCTGCCAGTCGGCAACCTTCTTCATCGCCGCATCGATATCTTTCGTCTTCAGCTCCGGCGAAAGCCCCCCAGCCAGCGGTCCGGGATCATCCGGCTGATCCCCTACATGGTCACGCTCGACTGACCCCGGAGCGGCTGCCTGCGTACTGCCCTGCGCAAAGCCCACGCTACATGCAGAACCGGCAACAACGCTCAATACCATACCGCACAACATCACTCGGACACGAAAAGAAACATCAAAGACCATTTTTATTTTTCCTTTTTCTTAAACCAGACTTCCGTTCATCACCAGCGCAACCGCGCTGCGGAGCCGAGCCGTGTTTCCTTCAAAAGAAGGTCGCAGCCGCGGCTCCTTCGAGAGAGCATTCTGCCTCAACTCCGCCTCAATGATCGGCCCAAACATATACCACGCCGTCGTAATATCGCCGACGATCACAATCTCGCTCGGAGCCAGTGCCGATGCAATCATTCGCAATCCCCGTCCGAGATACGCCGACATCTTTTGCAACGCCTTGATTGCATGCGCATCATCCGCCTGAGCCATCTTCACCAGCGCAGCAAAGTTCGGCGCGGTGTTACCGCTCAGTTCCTCGTAGTACCGCAACCCGGCGCGATTCGAAGCGACAGTCTCCCAGCAGCCCCTTCCTCCGCAACCGCACTGTGGCCCATTCGTCTCCATCTGCACATGCCCGAACTCGCCTGCCATGCCGTTCGCACCACGCAGCAATTGCCCATTCGCAAAAATTCCCGTCCCGATTCCCTCCGAGACATTCACGACAACCAGGTCATGCACCCCATCGCTGTCGCCGAACCAGACCTCCGATAATGCGCACGCATTCGCAACGTTGTCCATCTCCACGTCTAGATCAGTGGCGCGCTGAATCTTCGATTTGATGCTCGACACCGGCCACTTCAAGTTCGGAGCAAAGATCAATTTCTCCAGTCGAGGATCGGCGCGTCCGGGGAGGCTAATTCCAATTCCGTCGAACGATTTATCGCTATGCGCCGTCATCAATTTCCGGATCGCCGCAATAATTGTCTGAATTGCCTTATTCGGATCCTCCGGCAAAGCCACGACATTCTGAGCAACGATCTTGCCACCAAGATCGGTTACAGCAACCGTCGTCTGTGTTGGATGAATATCCAGAGCAATCACTGCTCGCTGGTGATTCAGTTCCAAAAACGTCGGCCTGCGTCCCCGCGGTGGCCGCCCCGTCGATCCCTCAAGAATCCATCGCTCCTTGATAAGATCTTCCACAATCAAAGAAACAGTGCTCCGCTGCAAGCCGGAGATGCGAGCCAGATCAGCACGCGATAACGGCTGCCGCGTCCGCACTAAATTGAAGACAAGGTTCCGGTTTATCTGCCGAGGCGTCTTGTTCGAAGCACTTTGCCTCCGGGTAAACGTAAACCGGGACGACTGAGCAGTGGACATGATTTATCTTTCCGGTCTCAAAAAAAATTTAGGGTTGCTACCTGGTTTAACGTTTCAACTCAAGCCTGAGCACAAAGTTGTCTAAGATTTTTACGACGAGTCTTTATATCACCGTGTCCCGTATTTTGTAGATACTTTGAATTATTGTTGTCAAATGACATTTCGGCCAGTGAAACCCCCCGTTCAACCCGAACTAAATCAGGAGTAGCCTCTCAATGCCTTCCCGCCGCACTTTTTTGAAGTCGAGCGCATCCATCGCGGCCGTCTCCCTTCTTCCGTCCTCGCTTCGGGCGTCCATCGTAAACCTCGCCAGCGCGGCCCAAAACGGCGAAATCCCACGCACCCGCCGCATCAGCGAAGGATGGGAGTTCCTGCAGGGCTCCCTCGGCGGCCCATGGGAAGCATGGCACTCTGAAGAGGTCGCCGTCTGGCAACCCGTCGCCATGCCGCACTGCTTTAACGCCTATGACGGCTGCGACCCCGACACCCCGTATTATCGCGGCATCGGTTGGTATCGCACCCACGTCTCCACCACCAACCCCTTCCCAAACGGACGAACCCTCCTCCACTTCGAAGGCGCCGGACAAACCACTAGTGTCTCCGCCGCCGAAAAACTCGCTGGCAGACACACCGGCGGCTACGACGAATTCGTCTTCGACATCACCGACCTCGTCACCAGCTTCAATGAGTCGCAAAAAAGCGCCCCACTTGCAAAACCAAGTGCAAAAAAACAACCCGAAGGTATCCCGCTCTCCGTCCTCTGCGACAACTCGCGCGACCTCGATCGCATGCCCTCCGACCTTAGCGACTTCAGCCTCTACGGGGGAATGTACCGCAACGTCTCGCTCGTCTACGTCCCCGCAATCTCCGTAGAAACTCTGCACGTCAAAACCGACCTCACCACACCAAAGAGCCCGGCCAAAATCACCGTGATCGGAACCCTCTACAACCCCACCAATACGACCGAGCCAATCAAAATCTCCATCGACATCGTCGATGCTAAAGGCGATTCACTGCACCACGAGACGCGCGACATCAAGCCACCGTCAAACGCCACCGAACTCACTACCTTCACCGTCCCAACTCCTCATCTGTGGAGTCCATCCGACCCATACCTCTATGAGTGCCGCGCCACCCTCCACGCCGGAACGGCCTCAGAATATCGAGTACACGAAACCTTTGGCATCCGCCACACCGAGTGGATTCAGCACGGGCCCTTCAAACTCAACGGAGAGCGTCTCCTCCTCCGCGGAACCTCGCGTCACGAAGACCACGCTGGTTACGCAGCTGCGATGCCCGACGATCTCCTCGAACAGGAGATGCAGCTCATCAAAGAGATGGGCGCAAACTTCATCCGCCTCGCCCACTACCAGCAATCGCGCCGCGTCCTCGACCTCTGCGACCGCCTCGGCATCCTCGTCTGGGAGGAGATCCCGTGGTGCCGCGGCGGCGTAGGCAACAACATTTTCAAAGAGATGGGCCGCCGCACTCTCCGCAACATGATCGCCCAGCACTACAACCACCCCAGCATTCTCCTCTGGGGCCTCGGCAACGAAGACGATTGGCCAACTGAATACCCAAGCATCGATCAGCAGGCTATCCGCACCTACCTCTCCGAGCTCAACGCGCTCTCACACGAACTCGACCCGTCGCGCCTCACTACCATTCGCCGCTGCGATTTCGCCCGCGACATCCCTGACGTCTACTCACCCTCCATCTGGGCCGGGTGGTACAGCGGAACCTACCCCGAATACCAGAAGTCCCTCGAAACCCAGCGCGACCGCGTCAATCATCTCTTCCACGCGGAGTGGGGAGCCGACAGCCACGCCGGCCGTCACTCCGAAAATCCCGACAAGGTTCTCGCGGAAATCGCCACAGGGCACGGCACTGACGAGCGCGGCCTCGCCTACCTCAACACCGAGGGCCCCGCCCGTGTCTCCAAGGACGGCGACTGGTCCGAAACCTACGCCTGCAATCTCTTCGACTGGCACCTCAAGGTTCAGGAATCGCTCCCATGGTTCGCAGGAGCCGCGCAGTGGATCTTCAAAGACTTCACCACGCCTCTCCGCGCAGAAAATCCCGTCCCACGCATCAATCAAAAGGGCATCGTCGAACGCGACCTCACAAAAAAAGAGGCTTTCTACGTTTTCCAGTCCTACTGGACCGAAGTCCCGATGGCCCACATCTACGGCCACACCTGGCCGATCCGCTGGGGCTCCGCCGACGAACAAAAGATGGTCAAGGTCTACTCCAACTGCGACTCCGCCGAGCTCTTCCTCAACGGCAAAAGCATGGGCACAAAGCGCCGCGACAGCCAGGACTTCCCCGCCGCAGGACTTCGATGGCTGACACTCTTCGCCCCAGGCAAAAACACCCTCCGCGTCGTCGCAACCAAAAACGGAAAAACTGTAACCGACGAAATCAGTTTCCAGTATCAAACCGAAACCTGGGGCCCACCCGCAAAGATAGGACTCGTCTTCAAAGTTGGTGGGACCGTCGACGGGAAGGCAACGATGACGATCCAAGCGAACCTCTATGACGCAAAAGGAGTGCTCTGCCTCGACGCACGGAATCGAGTTCGGTTCACGATTGCCGGTTCCGGAACTCTGATCGACAATCGCGGAACTTCCACGGGGTCACGTGTCGTAGAGATGTGCAACGGTCGCGCAGAGATCACCGCATTCCGTAATGGAGGCAGATCCGTGGTCTCAGTTACAGCCGAAGGAATCGCTCCTGCCTTTACGCCTCCAATTGACCCACCATCATTCGTCTCGAGACCGACCTAGATTGGCACATGCTAGCCTGATCTCACAGTAACGTGCCTAGAGAAATCGCTGGAAAACTAAAGCAATTCGAAGGTCGCGTTTCCGGATGTACCACGACACAGCCGGCAAAGTAACTATAGGCGTAGGCCTCACGCTCCTCGACGCCATCAAGATCGCGCTCCCCGATATGACCTGCAACCTCGGTCCGCAAGGTCTCTTTCACGGATCCCTTCATCTCATCTCAGCCATACAAAGCGGCAACTGGTCCCTCGCAGCCGACCATTACACCCGTCGCGTCCCCGCACCCGCATGCAACGACTGGACTCGTCATCATTCCTCAGCGCCGTTATCACCACCATCAAAGCCGAGGCCGAATCTCTCTTCACACGAATTGCCCACGCAATACGTCAAACATGGAACACTATCTTCAGCCGCAGCGCCAGCTAACTCGCTTCAGCCTTCGGTATAGTTGATTCCTTGGCACACTTCTCTGGAGGACCGGTCTGGTGCAGGTAAAAATTAAAATCGCCGCCATCGTTCTGTGCGCGCTCGCGCTCTCTTTCCCGGCTAACGCGCA
>Ga0210397_10001884_pt1 | contig 13358 bp, 12 predicted proteins | sample IncBWH2OmetaG_FD_160126 | JGI IMG/M metagenome (GOLD analysis project Ga0210397, IMG submission 160126) | Forest soil microbial communities from Barre Woods Harvard Forest LTER site, Petersham, Massachusetts, United States - Inc-BW-H-2-O ...
TCTTTTCTTGTTTCTTGTCGCCCGGAATCGAACTCCCGGCGCGCCCGCCCGGGCCATGCATGCGGCCGCTTGATCTAGATCAAGCAGGCAAGGCGACGGCGTTCGAACCTTGCCTCGATAGACGCATGAAACCGTCACGGCATTCACCATCGGGTTCTTCAGATGAACGCGATTGCCCGAGCGCTTCTGGCCATTCTGGTCGCCCTGACATCGTTGAGCGCGATCTCGGACCGGGCGCGCGAGCACGGCGTGACCGATACCGAAATCCGGATCGGCAATCTGATGCCGTATACCGGGCCCTTGCAGGCATTCGGATCGATCGGAAAGGCCGAAGCTGCCTATTTTGCGCGGATCAACGCGCGCGGCGGAATCAACGGCCGAAAAGTGCGCTTCATCTCCTACGATGACAATTCCGATCCCTCGACCGCCCTCGACCTCACGCGCGGCCTGGTGGAGCGCGACAATGTCCTGTTGATGTTCGGCGCGTTCGGAACGCCCGGCAATCTGGCCGTCCGCCGATATCTGAATGAACGCCAGGTTCCCCAGCTCTTCGTCGCCTCCGGAGACCAGCAATTGACCGACCCCTCGGTCTTTCCATGGACGATGGGCTGGCAGCCGTCGTTTCGGGCGGAGGGGCGCATCTACGCCAACTTCATCCAGGCGTTCTACCCCGGCAAGAAGATCGTGGTTCTCTGGCAGAACGATCAGTTCGGCCGAGACCTGTACAAGGGGTTGGAAGAGGGGCTTGGCGACGTCGCCCGGATGATCATCGTCGACATCGCCTACGACATTGGCGATGAGCATCTCGACACGCATGTCTCGATCCTGAAGCGATCAGGTGCCGACGTTCTTCTCTTTGCGGGCGTGCCGGCCAACGCCGCGCGCACAATCCGGCTCGCGGCGGACCTCAACTGGCACCCGGTCTTCATCTTGAACGACATGGCTGCGTCGATCGCCACCGCGCTGAAGCCGGCCGGGCTGGAAAACGCGGTGGGCGTCGTCTCGGCGACCTTCCTGAAGGATGTCAACGATCCGGCATGGCAAGACGATCCGGCGACCAGGGACTGGCTGTCGTCGATGGATGAATTTTATCGCAGCGGAGACGGAGACAAGGACGACAGCGCGGCTCTGTTCGGCTATGCGGCGGCTGCGACACTGGCGCAGGTGCTCACACAGTGCGGCGATGATCTCTCCCGCGAAAACGTGATGCGGCAGGCGGCGGCGCTCGAAGAATACCAGGTGCCGGTCCTGCTTCCCGGCATCAGGATCAGCACGGGACGCTGGGACTTTCGGCCGATCAAGCAGCTGCGGCTGGTGCAGTTCGATGGCCGAACGTGGCAGCCGATCGGCGACGTCGTCGAAACGGCTTTCTCCGATATCAAGAAGTAGGTCCGGTTCCATCGCGTGACGCCGATCAACGCGACGCGCAGCATTGATCTAGCTCAAGCCGCAGAATGAGATCGCATCAAATGTTGCGCGATCGGGTGCCGTCTCGCGCATGAGCAGGCGCCGTTGTGACGAACCAGGCGCTTTCCCGGTTCCAGGCGAAACCCGCTGCGGCAACGGATGCACGGCACCCCAATCATCAGGAGGAAATGTCATGATTCGGTATGCGTCCATCATTCTGGCAGCGGCGGTACTCGCCTGTGCGGCCTTGGTTCCCGATGACGCGCTCGCGCGCCGTGGTGGCGGCGGCGGCGGTTACCGTGGAGGCGGATTCCATGGCGGCGGCGCGCGCGTCGCCCATGTTCGAGGCGGCGCTGTTGCGGGCCGCGGCGTGGCCTATCGCGGCGGTGCCTATCGCGGTGCAGCGTATCGTGGTGCTGCCTATCGTGGCGCTGCTTGGCGCGGAGGGTATCCTTATCGCGGAGCGGCGATCGGGGCCGCAGCAGTAGGAGCCGCGGCGGCCGGCGCCTATGGCTATTACAACAATGGCTACAACAACAACGGCTGCTACCGAAGCTCCTACGGCAATTGGGTCTGCCCGAACCAGTATCAAAATCCGTACTGATGCGCGACGGGTTTGCGGACGACGGCGGTTCAATTCAGCCGCCGTCCGCGTCAAGTTCATCGCCCGGCGCGCCGAGACCGGCTTCTCGGACTGGATGTCCTGAATGGGAAGCGGCTGTTGCGGTCACGTCGGGTCTCGGCGCGCACGCAAACGAGACGACCCACGACCGGCGCGACGACGATCACGGCGGCCGCCATCTCGACGACCAGACAGGCGAGCAGCGCGAAGCTGTAGTTGCCCTGCCCGCCGTGCAGATATCCCAGCAATGCGGGACCGAACGCGAAGGTGAACTGATTGATGCCGACGACGAGGCTGATCACGCGCGAAAAATGCACCCGTGGAAACTCCTGCTGCACGATCATGCCTGGCAGCGTGATCATGTTCCCGACGCCGAGCCCGAACAGCGCGCAGCCGAGATAAAGCATGACCGTTGAGCTGCCCGTTGCCAGCAGCGCCAATGCCCCGACCTCGACCAGGAAATTTCCGCAGGCGGCGACGCGGCGATCGACCTTGTCGATGAACAGGCTCGTGGCGAGGCGGCCGGTGACGGCGCAGAAAGTGGTCAGGCTGACCGCCCAGCCGGCTGCCGATGTACCGATGATCGGCGACAGAAAGGCCATCTGGTGGGTCAGGAAGCCGACCTGCGCCAACAGCTCCAGCGCGAAGGGCAGCGATATCGTCTGAAACTGCGCGCTGCCGATCACGCGCCAAAGGTCCCACGCGGGATCGCGCGATGCGCTGCCACCGGCGGCTGCCGCCACTGCCGCGGCGGTCGCGTCCGCATGTTCAGACGGATATCTGCGTCTCAGCAGCAGTGTTGCTGTCGGTAGCAGCACCACGAGCATCAGCCCGGCTGCGATCTCAAGCGCGGCAGTGAAGCCGAACAAGTCGATCAGCACGATGAGCGCCGGCGTGATCACGATGCCGCCCGCGCTGGAACCATTGAGTGCAAGGCTGATCGCGAAGCCGCGTCGGGCCTCGAACCACGGCGCCACGATGATGTTGATCGCCGCGCCGCTCATGCTTGCCCAGCCGACAGACATCGACGCAAACGCGGCGTAAACATGCCAGGGGTGGCTTGCGTGCGCGAGCAGCACGAGACCGCAGGCCATTGCTGTCGCTCCGGTCGCCACCACGCGCCGCGGGCCGAAACGGTCAAACAGCCTGCCGGCAAAGACGATCAGCGTCGCGCCGAGCGCGTAATAGAGCGTGATCGCAGGCGCGATCTCGGCTGTCGGCCAATCCTGCCGCGCCTGCAGTGCTTGCAGGTAGATGCCCATAGAATCCGACGCCCCAGGAAAACAGGGCGATCACGAAAACAGGGCGATCACGAAGGCGGCGCCGACCACGCGCCAGCCATGATAGAGGCGGGTACGCCTCGCCGCGAGTTCGGTCTTGATGCTTTGCGATGTGTTCATCCGCAGAGAATGACGGGCGAGGCGGCGTCGTGCCGGCCGTTTTCGGACGTCGTCGCCGGACGGAGTCCGATCTCAACTATTCCCGGCGCTGAGCGCGCGATAGGCTTGCGCATGGTTTCAGCGAGAGCACACGAGCAGACCTGGAGGTTGGACGGCGCGGCCTGCGACCGCGCCCGGCTGGCACGCGATCGCCGTTTTGATGGCGTGTTTTTCACGGGCGTGCGAACCACGCGAATCTATTGCCGTCCGGTTTGTCCGGTGCGGCCGGCGAAGTCGGTCAACGTCTCGTTCTTTCCGACCGCCGCCGCGGCGGAGCGGGCTGGTTTTCGCCCCTGCCTGCGCTGCCGACCGGAAGCTGCGCCCGGCAGCCCGGCATGGGCCGGCACGGCTACCACGGTCGCGCGCGGCCAGCGCCTGATCGAAGCCGGCTTTCTCGATCACCGCTCGGTCGACGCGCTTGCGGCGGCGCTTGGGATCGGACCGCGGCACCTGTTGCGGCTGTTTCTGCGGCACGCTCGCGCCACGCCAAGCGAGGTCGCGGCCACCCTGCGCGTCCAGCGCGCCAAACGCCTGCTCGATGAGACCAGTCTGCGGCTGTCCGAGATCGCCTTTGCGGCCGGCTTTGGCAGTATCCGGCGCTTCAACGACGCGTTCCGTTCGATCTATGGGCGCGCGCCGTCGACGTTCCGCCGCAGCACGCGCAGCAGACGCTTCGACGCGAAAAAAAGCCCCGGACGAGGTGTGTCCGGGGCTCGATCCGCCGAGTTTGTGGAAGTCAGTAGCGAGCCGCGACCGGCGCTCCGTAGCCGCCGAACTTGTAGTTGAACCGGACGGCGACCATATCCACGTCGAGCTTGAGCCGATCGTTGATTGCAGCGGCAACGATCGGGTTCACGACCGAGAACGTATTGTTCCTGTTGCCCATGAACAGATGGTCGTATTCGACGCCAACCGTCCAGTTCGGCGTGAAGCCGTACTCAAATCCGACGCCCACGGCTGCACCCCAGCGGGTCGCGCTCACGGACGCCACGCTCGTGCCGGCAAAATTCAGGATATCAAAGCGGCTGCCGGTCACGGCGCCGCCGCCCTTCACGTAGAACAGGGCATTGTTCCAGGCATAGCCGATCTGGCCGGTGATGAGGCCGATGCCGTCGACCTTGGCGCGCTCAGTGAAGGCTGGATTGATCAAGCTGGCGCGGGATGCCCGGAGGTTCGCCCAGTCACCCTGGCCTTCAACACCGAAAACCCACCCGCCGCCGGTCTGCCAGCGGTAGCCGATCTGACCGCCGACCAGTCCACCGGACCCACTGCGGCAGCCCTCGGCGAAAGTGTTTCCAAATGCGTCAATGAAATTCAAGCAGGCGCGGGCGTTACCCCAGCCGGCGTTGCCGCCAATGTAGAAGCCGCTCCAATCGTAGACCATCGCGATCGGGGCAGGGGGCGCCTTGGTGTAGGGACGCGCTGCCAGATCGGCCGCGGATGCCGGTGTAGCGATGCCAAGTGCAGCAAGCGCTGCGGGAACGAACCAAATCTTCCTCATCATAAATTCTCCATTCCGTCGCCTCTGGTCCGTCAGATGCGACCGCCCAACGGTTGTGTCTATATATTCCAATTGCAACCCTAGATGATTTTGGCCTGCAACACCGTCACCCGAATGCAACTCTTGGTTTTTCAACTATGGCGAGAAGGTGGCGATGGACGCCCGCGCTATGAGTTCCACGAGGTTCCATCGCGCCGGGTTTGCGTGACGCCCATCACATACGCTGCACACGAAGCGGCCTAGCCTCCAGTCCACGATTTCAAGCGAACAAGGGAGACTTCACATGCGCAAGCTACTGCTGGTCACTGCGATGGTCCTGATCTCCGCGAGCGCCCAGGCCGGGCAGTCGCGCAGCCTGTCGCTGGCGTCCGTCGATGATCAGACCGCCGCCACCCAGGCCAAGACGGCTGATGCCACCACGACGGAGAACAGCGCGACCTCGGCGCAGCCGGCCGCGATCAAGTCGGCCGAAACATCGCCGAGCGATACGCCGAAATTCGTCGAGCGGCCCCCGGGCGTGAACACCGTGCCGGCCACCACCGCGCCCGCGACGGCGACGACATCGGCCCGGTCGCAGCCGACCGAGGCGGCCAGGCCCGTCGCCTCGCATGCGGCGAAGGCGAGCAGGGGCAAGCACAAGACCGATTGGACGGAAGCCCGCATCATCGGCGAACTGCATCGCCACGGGATTTATTGGTGAGCTTTGCACCGTCATTCCGGGGCGTGCGAAGCGCGAACCCGGAATCTCGAGATTCACAGGTCGCGCAATTGCGCACCTGTGGTCCGGCTCTTTGAGCCGTCCCGGAATGGCGGTGCGTTGTTTACCGCGACACCGTCTGCACCACGCTCGACACCGGACGCGCGCTGACGGCCGGCAGCTTCGCCTCCTTGGCGAAGGCCTCGTCATAGTCCGGCAGCGTCTGCAGCCTGGTCTTGGCGGTCATCTGCACCACGCTGTAGCCGCCCGCTTTCAGCCGGCGCAGCAGGGTCGGCAGCGCTTCCGCAGTGTGCTTCTGGAAATCGTGCATCAGGATGATGCCTTTGCCGAGCTTGTCGAGCTTGGTCATCACGGTGTTGACGATCTTGTCTGGCGTCGAGTCCTTGCGGAAGTCAAAGGAGTCGAGGTCACAGGAAAACGTCGCGACATTGCGCGTGCCGAAATAGGCCATCGTCGCGGGACGATGTTCGAGCTGCGGGAAGCGGAAGAACGGTGACGGATCGGCGCCCAAGGCCCATTTCACCGCGCTGAAGCCTTTCTCGACCTCATCCTGCGCGAGCTGATCGGTCATCTTCTTGCCGTTGAGGTTGGCGTGCGACCAGGTGTGTGCGCCGACGGTGTGGCCGGCGGCCAAAACCTGCCGCAGGATCTCCGGATGGTAGGTCGCATGCTTGCCGATCGGGAAGAACAGCGCCTTGGTGCATTCATCGTCGAGCGCCTTCAGCACCGCGGGCGTGTTGCCCGGCCACGGCCCGTCGTCGAAGGTCAGCACGACTTCCTTCGGTTCGAGGAAGTCGAGCGTCTTGAAATGCTCGAAGCCAAATCCGGGTCCGCCCGTCGTGTCGATCTCGACGACGCGGCCGACCCCGAGCGCATCCGGATTGGCGCAGGCGGCCTTTTGCGGGGCGGCAGCTGCGACCACGGGCGTGGGTGCGGGAGGCGCGGCAGGCTTGCTCGGGAGCGTGGCCGTGACCTCGACATCGTCACCGGCCGCGAGGTTGGCTGATGCAGGCGGCAGCTGCTCGGCGGCCCTTGCCGCAACGGTCTGCGGCGCCTGATCGGAGTGACGTGAGGAGATGAAATACCAGGCTCCGGCGATCGCGACCGCCACAAGGAAACAGGCCGACAGAGCGGCCAATGGGTTGCGCATCATGTTAATAAGTCTTTCCCGCCAAACGCGATACTCGATCATGGGAACGCATCATCAGGGCTGCGACCTGATCCGCGCCGGCTATTAATGCGAAGGAAGTGTTAACGACATCCAAACACGCCTCGCATTAAGCCGTGATTTCCGTCTCTTGAATTTCCAGGTGTGATCGTCGTCACAGATGAGGCACCCGTTGTGATGGCCGTCACAGTCGCTGCGATGGCGTGCGCGCATGCTGCAGCCATCACAACAACGCACCACGCGCGCCGCGGTGCCAACGGGAGCCCTGACATGACCGCCTCTTACGCCCGCAAGATTTTTCAGGCCGGTACGGTGCTGGCCTTCGCCGTGTCGATGTCGGTGCTGTCGATCCAGCCGAGCTTCGCCTTCAGCGCGGAGGCGCAGCAGATGTGCACCGGCGATGCGTTCCGCCTCTGCAGCTCGGACATTCCGAACATCCCGGCAATCACCGCCTGCATGTTCAAGCACCGCACCGAGCTCTCGAGCGGTTGCCGCGCGGTCATGGACCGCGATCTCGCCGCCAAGGGCAAGGTGGCCGCGGCGAACTGATGAGGATGGATTTGCCGGGGGTGGCGGGGTCGCGTCGCCTCGCCGCTTCGTCCCTCCCGGGCGGCGCCGCGAAATTCGTTGCAGCGATTATCCCCGCGCCCTAGAAATCGATTGGGTGGCTCGCCTGGCGGAGGATGCAGCGGATGATCCGATTTCTCTTCGTCGTTCCCGTCGTTCTCATCGCCGCAAGCGCGTCCGCCCAGCAGGTGGGACACGACGCCTGTGCGCGTGACGTCACGCGCTTCTGCCGCCCGGTCATCAATGATGGCGACCAGGCCGTGCTGGCCTGCCTCAAGGAGCACCGCGCCCGGCTCACCAAGGCCTGCGACAAGATCCTGACCGAGCACGGGCAGTAATGGACGCCGTCAATCCGGGGCGATGCGAAGCATCGAATTATGGCGCGCAATTGCGCGGCTGAGAATCTCGAGATTCCGGGTTCGCCGCGATGCGGCGCCCCGCAATGACACGTTGAGAAAGCTACGTGCTGCTTCCTGCCGCACTCGCGACCACCGGCAGCACCTCGCTCGCCGCGCGGTCCGCCGCCTCGTCCTTGCGCACCGATCCGAACGGCCGCTCCAGCATGCGGCGGATGCGCACCGGATCTGGCCCGACGTGGAATGCGATTGCGGCTTGATGCAGGGCTCGGTCGGACTGGGTCGAGCGGTTGCGCTGGCGCAGATAATCCAGCCAGGTCGGGCAGTGATAGCGCTCGGTCCACAATTCCGGGTCGGCGATGTCGCGGGCGACCGACCAGCCATAGGCGCCGTTGCGCTGCCTCGAGAGCTGCACGTCCTGCATCACATGATGGAAGGCGCGGGCATCGTCCTGCGCGACGCGGTATTCGATCTCGACCACCAGCGGCCCGCTCCGTCCGGTCAGTGACAGCCGCACCTCGGGGTCGGCCAGCGTCTCGGCGGCTTCATCGCGCCGACCGACCGGCGGCATCGTGAGCCAGAAGCCGAGCAGGGGCGAGGCCAGCATCAGGCCGGCCGACACCAGAAGCGCCACTTCGACGCCGGCCGCGTCGGTCAGGCGTCCCCAGCCCCAGCTTCCCATCGCAATGCCGCCGGCGATCGAGGCCTGGAACGCCGCGAGCGAACGGCCGGCGACCCAGCGCGGCGCCGACAATTGCACGCCGATATTGAACAGCGCCACCGCGAGCATCCACGCCGACCCGGCCACGACAAGCGCGGCAGCGGTGATGACCGGCTCATGGCTCAGCGCCACCGTGCCAATCGCCCCGCCCATCGCAATTGCACAGGCGCGGATCGCGCCCTCGCCGCTCATCTGCTTGCGCAGCAAGCCGATGTTCAGCGCGCCGATGACGGCGCCCATGCCGAACGCGCCCAGCATGATGCCATAGGTCTGCGCGCCGCCGTGCAGGAGATCGCGTGCCACCAGCGGCATCAGCGCCGAGACCGAGCCGCCGATCAGGCCGGTGACCAGCGTGCGCACCAGCACGATCTTGATCGACGGCGAATTGGCGATATAGCGCACACCGGAGACGATGGCGCGGTTGAGCCGCTCGCGCGGCAATTTCGAGGGTTCGCTGACGCGCCGCCACAGGAACAGCACCGCAAGCAGCGGCAGATAGAGGATGGCATTGGCGGCGAAGGCTGCGACCGCGCCTGCGGTCGCGACCACGATGCCGCCGATCGCGGGCCCAAAACTGCGCGCAATGTTGTAGCTGATGCCGTTCAGTGCCACGGCGGCGGGCAGTGTCTCGGAGGGCACCTGCTCGGAGACCGACGACTGCCAGGCCGGCCCGAACAGCGCCATGCCGCTGCCGACCACGAAGCACAGCGCCAGCAGGATCTGCGGGGTGACGAGATTGAGGAAGCTGAGCACGGTGAGCGCGGTCGCGCCTGACAGCGCGATTCCGAGCGAGACCAGGGCGACGACGCGGCGGTCATACATGTCGGCGACCGCACCGGCCGGCATCGCGATCAGCATGACCGGCAGCATCAGCGCGGTCTGCACCAGGGCCACCTTGTCGGCGGACGACGTCATCTGCGTCATCGCCCAGGCGGCGCCGACCGCCTGGATCAGGAGGCCGAGATTGGAGAGCAGGCTCGCGAGCCAGATGCGCCGGAATATCGTGTGCTGGAGCGGCGCGGCGACGCCGTCGCCGGCAAAGAACGAACGTTTCGCCTTGTCGGTCATCTGCCCTTCCATCGCGGCTGCTAGCCTCCACTGTGATTGTTGATTCCTTGCCGGCGTCTGTGATGCCTGCGAAGGTCGTTCTCTGTCCAGAGCGCGCGGCGGCTATAAGGCACCGCGCGGTGGTGCTAAGATACTGAAAACCATGGGGGTAAGAATGAATCTTTCGCGCCGGTCGATCCTGAAGGCCGCAGGCTTGCTGCCTTTGGCGGCAAGCACGCGCGAATGGCGCGCCTTTGCGCAAAGCGCACCGGCCGCCTCGCCTGCGGCCGAAATTCCGCCCATGTTGTTCGTGCACGGCAATGGCGATCAGGCGCCGGTGTGGCTGACGACCTTCTGGCGGATGGAATCGAACGGCATCCCGCGGGAGCGGATGTTCGCGATCAATTTCACCGATCCCCAGGCGCGGACCGACGACACGGTGGCGCAACCCCAGCACTCTTCGACCGAAGACCAGCGGCGCGAGCTTTCCGAGGCGATCGCCGACCTGAAGCGTCGGACCGGTGCTGCGCGCGTCGCGCTGATCGGCAATTCGCGCGGCGGCAATTCCATCCGCAGCTTCATCAAGAGGGGCGGCGCCGCCGACGTCAGTCACGCGGTGCTGTGTGGAACGCCCAATCACGGCGTGTTTGTGACCGATGACAATCTCGGCAACGAGTTCAACGGCCGCGGTCCTTTTCTGCGCGGCTTGAACGAGGGCGAAAGCGAGGTCGTGCCCGGTGTCGCGTTCCTCACCCTTCGCAGCGATGGCCAGGACAAATACGCCCAGCAGGACGGCCGTTTCATCGGCAAGCCCGGCGTGCCCACCGGGGTCACGACGGATGGCCCGGCGCTGGCCGGGGCGACCAATTTGGTGCTGGGCACGATCGATCACCGCGAGACTGCATTCCATCCACGCGCCTTCCGCGAGATCTTCAAATTCGTCGCCGGCCGCGAGCCTGCGCGCATCGCAATCGTCGGGGAGACGCAGGTCAGCCTGAGCGGCCTCGTCACCGGCACGCCCGGCGGGGTGCAGACCAATCGTCCGGTCACTGACGCCACCGTGGAAATCTACCGCGTCTCGCCCGATAGCGGCGAGCGGATCGGCGCCGCCCTTCATGTCTCCCACACCAAGGCCGATGGGCGGTGGGGGCCCGCACTGGTCGATCCAGCCTGGTGTCTGGAGATGGTGCTGGCCTCGCCCGGCGAGCCGATCACGCATACCTATCGCTCGCCGTTCCCACGCTCGTCCGACATCCTCCATCTGCGTGCCGCCAAGCCGCTTGGGAGCGCCGATGCTGGTGCCGGCGCGGTGGTCATCATGGCGCGTCCGCGCGGCTATTTCGGGCTGCCACGCGACGTGGTGCTGTTTGACGGGCGGGAACCAGCCGACGTGAAGAGCGGCGTTCCGACGGATTGGTCAGCGACGCTGCGGCTTTCGGCCGCGGAGGTGGGGCGGCCGGTGGCTGGCCTGTTCAACGAGGAACGGATCGTGGCGCGCGCCTGGCCCGCCGCGGAGAACAGGATTGCGGTTGCCGAACTCACCTATTAGCTCTGTTGCCGGGGTTGAGGGCATAGAGGTTCGTCACGTGAGCACAGCCGAAGTCTACGACCTTGCCCGCGCGCGCCGGCCGCTCGTTCCGCCAGCACCGCCCCGCGCGCCCGACGACATGACGGCGTTCGGCCGCATGGTGGCGATGCGCCGCAGCGCGATTGCGACCTGGGGGCAGCGCGCCTACGAGGAAGACATCATCCGCGGCCGCTTTTTCGGCCGCTCCAGCTTCATCCTCAACGCACCGGATGCAATCCGGCACGTGCTGGTCGACAATTACGAGAACTATACCCGCACGCCGACCGCGATGCGGGTGCTGCGCCCGGTGCTCGGCGAAGGCCTCCTGAACGCCGAAGGCCGCGCCTGGAAGCACCAGCGCCGAACGCTGGCGCCCGCGTTCACGCCGCGCGCGGTGTCCACCCTCGTTCCGCACATGATCGCCGCCATTGACGAGACGGTGGTGAAACTCGAGGCCGAGTCCGGCGCACCGTTCGACCTGTATCAGATCATGCAGCGGATGACGCTGGAGATCGCCGGGCGCACGATGTTCTCCTTCGCGATGGGCCGTCACGGCGCGACGCTGCGCGACTTCGTGATGGAATATGGCGCGCGGCTGGCGCGGCCGCATTTTCTCGACATGCTGCTGCCGCTGTCCTGGCCGAGCCCGCAGGATTTTGCGCGCGCGCGCTTCCGCAAGCGCTGGACCGCGTTTGTCGCCACGCTGATGGCCGAGCGCCGCGCGCAGGGCAAGACCGACGGTGCGCCGCCGCGCGACCTGTTCGACCTGATGGGAGACGCACGGGATCCCGAGACGGGCGCGGCGTTCACCGACGAGCAGCTCGGCGACGAGGTGGCCACCATGATCCTTGCCGGCCACGAGACCACGGCCACGACGCTGTTCTGGGCGCTCTATCTCTTGGCGCTCGATCCGGCCACTCAGGACGAGGTCGCCCGCGAGGTCAAGGTTTTGGGCGCGAATGGCGGGGCGCTCGAACCCGAGCGGCTGAAATTCACCCGTGCCGTCATCGACGAGACGCTCCGCCTCTATCCGCCGGCCTTTCTGATCGCGCGCGCCGCGGGCGGACCGGACACGATCGCGGGCATGCCGGTCAAGACCAACGACATCATCCTGGTTGCGCCCTGGCTCCTGCACCGGCACGAGAAACTCTGGCGCGATCCCAACGCCTTCATCCCGACACGCTTCATGGCGCCGGCATCCTCGCCCGATCGCTTCGCTTATTTGCCGTTCGGCGTCGGCGCGCGGATCTGCATCGGGGCGCATTTCGCGCTGGTGGAAGCGACGCTGGCGCTGGCCAGGCTGGTCGGCGCTTTTCGGGTCGATCTTGCCGACGAAACGCCTGTCATGCCGGAGGCGGTCGTCACCACGCAGCCGGACCGCTCGCCGATGTTTGTGATCACACCTCGTTGACCCGCACTTGCCGGTTGCGGCAAGCGGTCGCATTTATGTACCGACATGCAAGATATTAGCTCACAGATTTCAGTGTTACAGCAGGCCGCCGATCCGGCGGTCGCCGACGCGATCGCGCAGCTCATTGCGAACGGCAAGGATCACGAGCTCAACCGCATCAACGTGCTGGATTTTTCGCAGCGCCGCAGGCTCGACGAGGAGCGGGTGATCTCGGGTTTCCTGCATGCCGCGCGGCTCGGCCTGTTCGACCTCACCTGGAACGTGCTGTGCCCCGGCTGCAGCGGCGTGCTGGATGCCCACACCACGCTGAAATCGCTGCGCAGCGACGACTATCATTGCGGGCTCTGCGCCTGCGGCTACCAGGCCTCCGTTGACGAGGCGGTCGAGGTTGCCTTCACGATCAGTTCCCGGGTGCGCCGGATCGGCGCCCATGATCCGCACACTTTGCCGATCTGGGACTACTACAGGCAGGTGTTCTGGAGCTCGGGCATCGACCTTAGCGAGGTGCATTTCGAGGCGCTCGCGGACGAAGTCACGCTCGATGCGCTGGAGCTGCCGGCGGGCGAGAAGGCGGTGCTGTCGATGCAACTGCCGTCCGAGTTCGTCATCGTGTTCGAGCCGGTCACGCACTCCGCGCATTTCATCGACGTGCAGGGCGAGCCGACCAAAGAGCGTCAGCAGCTCTCGCTGATCTACAACAAGCAGCATGCGCCAACCGGGACCATCACCCTGCGTCCCGGGCCGCTGCGGCTGTCGGTCGACAACCAGGCCGGCGTGCGGGCGCTGCCGACGGTGTTCATTGCGGGCGACGCGCTCCATCGCCTGCTTGGCAAG
>Ga0210397_10001885_pt1 | contig 13350 bp, 10 predicted proteins | sample IncBWH2OmetaG_FD_160126 | JGI IMG/M metagenome (GOLD analysis project Ga0210397, IMG submission 160126) | Forest soil microbial communities from Barre Woods Harvard Forest LTER site, Petersham, Massachusetts, United States - Inc-BW-H-2-O ...
GATCGCGTGCTGAACGAGCGGTTGTTGACCATCGAATGGCAACAGCGCGAGCTGCCCGAGGAAGAGCATGCCGACGCCGGTACCTGGCTGCTCGTCAGCACCTCCGATGCCGCCGATCTGCTGGCCACGGAATTAACCGATGCGCTGAAGCTGCGCGGCGCGGAATGCGTGACCATGTGCTGGCCGCAGCAAGGCGACCACATTGCGGCGGCCGAGTTGCTGCGCCGTCAGCTCGGTGAAGGCGGAACCACCGGTGTGGTCGTGGTCACCGGACCGAAGAACGGCGAAGCGGACACCGACCGCGCTGTTATCGGCGGCGAGTACGTACAGCATGTGGTACGCATCGTCCGCGAGCTGAGCGAGATCTCAGGCGAGTCACCCCGACTGTACGTCGTGACCCGGAACGCCCAGGCGGTGCTGGCCGGCGACCGCGTCAATCTCGAGCAGGGCGGGCTGCGCGGCGTGCTGCGGGTTATTGGCACCGAGTACCCCCACTTGTGGGCCACCCACATCGACGTCGACGAGGGGCCAGGCGCCGAGCAGGTGGCGCGCCAACTGCTGGCTCGCTCCGAAGAGGACGAAACCGCCTGGCGCGGCGATAAGTGGTATACGGCGCGCTTGTGCCCCACCGCGCTGCGCCCCGATGAACGGCGAACCACCGTAGTCGACCACGCCCGCGACGGCATGCGCCTGCAGATCCGCACCCCCGGTGACCTGCAGACCATGGAGTTCGTCGCGTTTGACCGGGTTGCGCCGGGTCCAGGACAGATCGAGGTGGCGGTCACCGCGTCCGGCATCAACTTCGCCGACGTCTTGGTGGCGTTCGGCCAATACCCCAGCTTCGAGGGACACCTGCCGCAACCGGGCACCGATTTCGCCGGTGTGGTGACCGCGGTCGGCCCGGATGTCACCGAGCACAAAGTCGGCGACCACGTCGGGGGCATGTCGCCAGACGGTTGCTGGGGCACGTTCGTCACCTGTGATGCCCGCCTGGCCGCAACCCTGCCGCCGGGTTTGACCGACGCCCAGGCGGCCGCGGTGACCACGGCGCACGCCACCGCCTGGTATGGGCTCAACGATCTGGCCCGGATCAAGGCCGGTGACAAGGTGTTGATCCACTCCGCAACCGGTGGCGTGGGGCAGGCGGCGATCGCGATCGCCCGCGCCGCGGGGGCCGAGATCTTCGCCACAGCAGGTAGCGAGCAGCGCCGGGCACTGTTGCGCGCCAGGGGTATCGAGCATGTCTACGACTCGCGCAGCATCGAGTTCGCCGAGCAGATCCAGCGTGACACCGACGGGTATGGCGTGGACATCGTGCTGAACTCCGTGACCGGCGCCGCGCAATTGGCCGGGCTGAGACTGCTGTCGTTCGGTGGGCGGTTCGTTGAGATCGGAAAGCGTGACGTCTACGGGGACACCCGACTGGGGCTCTTCCCGTTCCGCCGCAACCTCACGTTCTTTTATGTGGATCTGGCGTTGATGTCGGTCAGCCATCCCGGTCAGGTCCGCGAGGTGTTGAACACGGTGTATCGGTTGACCGCTGAGGGCTCGCTGCCGATGCCGCACAGCACCCATTACCCGCTGGCCGAGGCGGCCACCGCGATTCGGGTGATGAGCGCGGCCGAACATACCGGCAAACTCGTCCTCGACATTCCGCGCGCGGGCCGCAGCCACGTAGTGGTGCCTCCAGAACGGGCTCGGGTCTTCCGCGGTGACGGCTCCTACATCATCACCGGCGGTCTGAGTGGGCTCGGGTTTTTCCTCGCCGAGAAGATGGCCGCGGCGGGCTGCGGCCGGATCGTGCTGAGCTCGCACTCCCAGCCGACTCAAAAGGCGCTGGAGACAATCGAGCTCATCGGGGCGATCGGGTCCGACGTCGTGGTCGAGTGCGGCGACATCGCCCAACCGGATACCGCCGACCGGTTGGTCGCGGCGGCGACCGCCACCGGGCTTCCGGTGCGCGGTGTGCTGCATGCGGCTGGAGTGGCCGGGGACGCCGCATTGGCCGAAATCGCCGACGGGCTGCTGGCGCGCGACTGGGCTCCGAAGGTCGACGGCGCTTGGAACTTGCACCAGGCCACGGCAGGGCAGCCAGTGGACTGGTTCTGCTCGTTCTCCTCGACAGCCGCCCTATTGGGCCCGCCGGGTGAGGGCGCCTACGCCGCGGCCAACAGCTGGCTTGACGCCTTCACCCACTGGCGGCGGGCTCAGGGCCTGCCTGCCACCGCGATCGCGTGGGGGGCCGAAGTCGGGCGCGCCACGGCCGGGGCCGAAAACAGCGGCGCTGCTATCACTGCCGAGGAGGGCGCCTACGCGTTCGAGGCGCTGCTGCGCCATGACCGCGCGTACACCGGATACACCACCATCATCGGGACGCCATGGCTGACGGCCCTCGCGCAGCACAGCACGTTCGCCGAACTCTTCCAATTCACCGGACAACAAAGCCGAATGGCCTCGAGCAAATTCCGTGCCGAGCTGATGGCACTTCCCCTCGACGAGCGGCACGCCCGACTTACGAGTCTGGTCTCAGAACAGGTCGCGCTGATTCTGCGTCGCGCCGTCGATCCCGACCGTCCACTCCACGAATACGGACTGGACTCGTTGGGCCACACCGAACTGCGCACCCGCATCGAGGCCCAAACAGGGGTGTGCATCGACGTGAGCGACACTCGCACCGTGGGGGGTTTGGCGGAATACCTACGCGATGCGCTGACGGGCCAAGAGACCGCACCGGTGTGATGGATGGTCGTTGACCGCAGCATCGGAGTGAACAGACGGGAGGGTAACGCTATGCCGGTGATGGAATCTTCCATTCTGACGGTGCTGCGCGAGCGCGCCAGTCTAAAGCCCAATAACACGGCGTTCACGTTTATTGATTATGAGCGGGACTGGCTCGGAGTTGCCCAGAGCCTCACGTGGTCACAGCTGTATCGGCGAGTACAGAACGTCGCAGCGCAGCTAAGCGTTCGCGGTTCGATCGGTGATCGTGCGGTGATATTGGCGCCACAGGGACTCGATTACATCGCGGCTTTTTTCGGCGCGATGCAGGCGGGCCGGATCGCGGTTCCACTTTCGCTTCCGACTGGCGGCGCCCACGATGAACGTGTTATTTCGGTGCTGCGTGATGCGTCGCCGGCCGCCATTCTCACGACATCCTTCGCCGTTGGCGATGTGAGCGAGTATGCGAAGCCCCAGTCTGGCGAATCCGCTCCCTCAGTCATCGAAGTCGATTTGCTGGGCGAGGAAGCTCGAAAAGAATCCAACGCTTGGGGCGATCGTCCGAGTGTCGCCTATTTGCAGTACACCTCCGGGTCGACCCGTCAGCCGGCCGGCGTCATGATCTCCCACAAAAACCTGCGGACCAATATCAAGCAAATTGTGTCCGACTATTTTGTGGAGTACGGAAAGGTCGCACCGCCGGACACGACCATTGTCTCGTGGCTGCCGTTCTATCACGACATGGGTTTAATCGTGGGGACTTGCATACCGATACTGGCCGGGCTTCGCGCGGTGCTCACGAGTCCGACGTCGTTCTTACAGCGGCCCGCGCGGTGGATGCAATTGCTGGCGAGCAATGGCAGAGCTTGGTCGGCAGCACCGAACTTCGCTTTCGACTTGGCGGCACGAAAGACAGCGGATGACGACATGGCCGGGCTGGACCTCGGGGATGTGCTCCACATCCTCAACGGCAGCGAACGGGTACAGCCTGCCACCGTCAAGCAGTTCGCTGAGCGGTTCGCCCGTTTCAACCTTCAGCCCAAGGTGGTACGACCCTCGTACGGGCTGGCGGAGTCAACCGTGTACGTGGTGACCCCCAGGCCGGGAGAGCCATCAAAGCTCGTGCACTTCGACGCCGAGAAACTGTCCGTCGGCCAGGCGGAGCGGTGCGCGGGCAGCGACGGTACACCGCTGTTCAGCTACGGCGTACCAGAGTCACCGACAGTGCGGATCGTCGATCGCGAGACCCTGACCGAGTGTCCTGCAGGAACGGTCGGGGAGATCTGGGTGCACGGCGCCAACGTGGCGATGGGCTATTGGCAGAACCCGCAACTGACGGAACGCACGTTCGGCGCAACGCTTGTCGCGGCGCCGGCCGGCACCCCCGAAGAGGCTTGGCTGAGAACCGGAGATTTGGGCTTCTTCTTCGACGGCGAATTGTTCATCGTCGGCCGTGACAAGGATCTCTTGGTCGTTTATGGGCGTAACCACTATCCCGATGACATCGAGGCGACGATCCAGGAGATAACGGGTGGCCGAACGGCGGCGATAGCGGTCCCGGATGGCCGCACCGAGAAGCTGGTCGCCATCGTCGAACTCAAGAAGCGGGGCGATTCTCACGAAGAGGTGATGGACAGACTCGGCATCGTCAAGCGTGAAGTCACCTCGGCGATATCGCGGTCGCACGGCCTACACGTCGCGGATCTCGTTCTGGTGGCGCCGGGTTCGCTCCCCATCACCACAAGCGGCAAGGTCCGACGCGCGGCCTGTGTCGAGCAGTACCGAAACCGACAGTTCACCCGCATCGATCACTGATGCCCTCGGCGAGGTTCAAGAGCCGACGGTCAGACCGACTTTCTGGAATTCCTTGAGGTCGCAATAACCGGCCTTTGCCATCGATCGGCGCAGGCCGCCGACCAGATTGAGGCTGCCGAACGGATCGTCCGACGGCCCGTTCAGGACCTGTCGCATCGGCGGTCGCTCCCCCACGGCGATCTGCAGCAACGCGCCGCGCGGCAACGACGGGTGCGCTGCGGCGGTAGGCCAGAACCATCCATCGCCGAGCGCCTCGGCGCATTCGGCCAGCGGCGTGCCCAGCACCACCGCGTCGGCACCGCAGGCGATGGCTTTGGCCAGCTCGCCGGAGGTGTGGATGTCGCCATCGGCCAGCACATGCACGTAGCGGCCGCCGGTCTCGTCGAGGTATTCGCGCCGTGCGGCGGCGGCGTCGGCGATCGCGGTGGCCATCGGCACGCTGATGCCCAACACCTCGTCGGTGGTGGTCACCCCTCTGGTGGAGCCGTATCCGACGATGACGCCGGCGGCGCCGGTACGCATCAGGTGCAGCGCGGTGCGGTGGTCGAGGACCCCGCCGGCAACCACGGGAACGTCGAGCTCAGCGATAAAGGTCTTCAGGTTGAGCGGTTCACCATTGCTGGCCACGCGCTCGGCGGAAACGATCGTGCCGTGGATGACGAGCAGGTCGATTCCGGCGGCAAGCAGCACCGGTGTCAACGCCTGGGCATTTTGCGGGCTGACCCGCACCGCGGTGATCACTCCGGCCTCGCGGATGCGGGCAACCGCGGCGCCAAGCAGGTCCGGATTCAGCGGCGCCGCATGCAGCTCCTGCAGCAGCCGGATCGCCGCCGAGGGTTCGGGCTCCTTTTCGGCGGCCTCGACAAGCTGCGCGATCTTCGCCTCGACATCGGCATGCCGACCGATCAGCCCCTCGCCGTTAAGCACGCCCAGCCCGCCGAGCCGGCCCAGCTCGATGGCGAACTCCGGCGAAACCAGAGCATCAGTCGGGTGTGCCACCACCGGGATCTCGAACCGGTAGGCGTCCAGCTGCCACGCTGTTGACACGTCCTGCGACGAGCGGGTGCGGCGCGACGGCACGATGCTGATCTCGCTGAGTTCGTAGGTGCGCCGGGCAGCCCGGCCCATCCCGATCTCGACCATGGCCAGTTCGCTGTTCACCGCGCGTAGTAGTTGGGCGCTTCGATGGTCATGGCGACGTCGTGCGGGTGGCTCTCTTTGAGCCCGGCAGGCGTGATCCGGACGAACTGCGCCTGCTGAAGCACCTCGATGGTCGGCGAGCCGGTATAGCCCATCGCCGCGCGCAGACCGCCGGTCAGCTGGTGGATCACCGACGACAGCGGACCGCGGAACGGCACCCTGCCCTCGATCCCCTCGGGTACCAACTTGTCCTCGGAGAGCGCGTCGTCGGCGAAGTAGCGGTCCTTGGAATACGACTTGCCCCCGCCCCGGCCCTGCATCGCGCCCAGCGACCCCATGCCGCGATAGCTCTTGAACTGCTTGCCGTTGACGAAAATCAGCTCACCGGGCGCCTCGGCGGTGCCGGCCAGCAACGAGCCCAGCATGGCCGTCGACGCGCCCGCGGCCAGCGCCTTGGCGATGTCGCCGGAGTACTGCAGCCCCCCGTCGGCGATCACCGGCACGCCCGCCGGTGCGCACGCCGCGACGGCCTCCAGGATCGCCGTGATCTGTGGCGCGCCGACGCCGGCCACAACGCGGGTCGTGCAGATCGACCCTGGCCCGACGCCGACCTTCACCGCGTCGGCACCGGCGTCTACCAGGGCCGCGGCCGCAGACCTGGTAGCGACATTGCCGCCGATCACCTCGACCCGGTCGCCGACCTCGGCCTTGAGCTTGCCGACCATGTCGAGCACCAGCCGGTTGTGCGCGTGCGCGGTGTCGACGATTAGCACGTCGACCCCGGCGTCGACCAGCATCATCGCGCGGACCCACGCATCGCCGCCCACACCGACGGCGGCGCCCACCAGCAGGCGGCCGTCGCAGTCCTTGGTGGCCAGCGGGTGTTGTTCGGTCTTGACGAAGTCTTTCACGGTGATCAGCCCGGTCAGTCGGCCGTGACCGTCGACGACGGGCAACTTTTCGATCTTGTTGCGGCGCAACAGGCCCAGCGCCGCGTCGGCGCTGACACCCTCCCGAGCGGTGATCAGCGGAGCCTTGGTCATCACCTCGGCGACCTGCTTGGTCTCGTCGACCTCGAACCGCAAATCGCGGTTGGTGATGATGCCGACCAGCGCGCCGGAGTCGTCGACCACCGGCAGCCCGGAGATCCGGAACCGGGCGCACAGCGCTTCGACCTGGGCCAAGGTGTTGTCCGGCCGGCAGGTGACGGGGTCGGTGACCATGCCGGCCTCGGACCGCTTCACCATCTCGACCTGACCGGCCTGCTCGGCAACGGGCAGGTTGCGGTGCAACACACCCATGCCGCCCGCCCGGGCCATCGCGATGGCCATCCGCGACTCCGTGACGGTGTCCATCGCCGAGCTGACCAACGGCACCTTGAGCCTGATCTTCTTGGTGAGCTGGCTAGAGGTGTCGGCGGCGGCGGGCACCACATCAGAAGCCGCCGGCAGCAGCAACACGTCGTCGAACGTCAGCCCAAGCATCGCCACCTTGTGCGGGTTGTCGCCCCCGGTCAACACCGGGTCATCCGCCAGGCCGCCGACGCGCACGTACGGACTGGCGACCAGGTCGGAGCTGTCTTCTAGGTTCGACATGCCACGAGACATCGGCGGGGCCCTCCGTACGCATGCTTGGAGTGAGAAACCCATCCTATCGGCTCTCTTCCCTCCGGTGACGACGCGCGCCGAGACGGCGCGAGGAGAAGCCGGACAATCGGATACCGTCCCGGCCTCGCTTGTTCGGGCGTGGCGCCCTGCTGGCGTTATCGCTCCCCCCCTGCGTAGGCTAGTGGCGTGCGCGACCACCTCCCGCCGGGTTTGCCGCCCGATCCGTTTGCCGACGACCCCTGCGACCCGTCGGCGGCGCTGGACGCCGTCGAGCCAGGTCAACCCCTTGATCAGCAAGAGCGGGTGGCAGTCGAGGCCGACCTGGCCGATCTGGCCGTTTACGAATCTCTGTTGGCGCACAAGGGAATTCGCGGACTTGTGGTGTGTTGCGACGAGTGTCAGCAAGACCACTATCACGACTGGGACATGTTGCGGGCCAACCTGCTGCAGCTGCTGATAGACGGCACAGTCCGCCCGCACGAGCCAGCCTACGATCCCGAGCCCGACGCATACGTCACGTGGGATTACTGCCGGGGATATGCCGACGCGTCGCTCAATGAAGCGACGTCAGACGCCGAGGGGTATCACCGGCGCCACTGACGCCCGCGTCTAGGGCCCCGTGCTCGGCGCAACCGACGGGTCAGTAGAGGTCTGGCCATGATGGTGGTGCCGTCCCGCTGGCGGAGCTGAGGACGAGCTCGGAGTGGTCGTGCCGGCTACCGGCGGAGGCGATGCCGCCGGGGCGCTTGGCGGCTTCGTTTGGGCAGATGGGAAAACCCCTGGCGGCGAGCTGGGCGGCAGTGTCGCGTTCGGGTCTCGTGACTCCACCCTGGTGTTCAGCAGATTCACCTGGTCCATCAGGTCTTGCCGGCGGTTCCCGTCGTCCATTGACTCCACGGTGCTACTCACCTCGGCGAGCTGATTCTGCGCCTGAACCCATTGGCCTTGGTCGATCATTTGCTGAACCTTCGCCAGATCGGCCTTGGCCGACAACGTGATCTGATCTTCGTTGACCCGCCGTTCGTCAAAGAACATCGCGTGCAGCCCGTACAGCGCGTCTCCGGGACGGGCCTCGGCGACTACCGCACCCAACCCACTTAGCGCCAACAGTGACGCGGCAACCGAGCCGATTGCCGCCACGCCGCGGCGAGCGCGCCTGCGGTCGGCTATTCCGGTGCGGAGGGCTTCGACGGCCTCTTCCGGCGAGACCAGTGCACTGGCAGGTGGCCACCGCAGGTCGTCGCGCCAGTCCCCCAATAGGATGGCCAGCGCAGAGATGTTGGGGTCGGGGGGATCCTCGAGATCAACCTGCTGGCGTTCGGCGAGCGCGTCGAGGAGCAGATCGGTGCGGGCCAGCTCGTCCAGACCCGGCTGATCGCCGAGGCCATAACCAAATTCAGGCATAGTCACCTGCCGCGACAATTTCGTCCTTGAGCCGTTGAAGTGCGCGGTGCTGGGCCACCCGGACCGCGCCCGTGGTGCTGCCGACGGCGGTGGCGGTCTCTTCGGCGCTGAGGCCGACGACAACGCGCAGGATGAGGATCTCACGTTGCTTGGCGGGCAAGATCTCGAGCAATTCGTTCATCCGGGTGACCGAATCAGCCTCGATCGCCAATTGTTCCGGGCCGGCGTCGGCCGATCGGCGCTCGGGAACCGATTCGGCCGGATAGGCAAGGTCACGGCCGGCGGCACGATGGGCATCAGCTACCTTGTGGGCCGCGATGCCATACAGAAAGGCCAGGAATGGACGTCCCCGGTCCCGATAGCGCGGCAGCGCGGTTATAGCCGCCAAGCAAACCTCCTGTGCCACATCGTCAGCCGACAGGCCACTCCGCTCCATGGTGCCGACCCGCGCGCGGCAATATCGCACGACGATCGGGCGAATGGTCTCCAGCACTTCCCGAAGCGCATTCCGATCTCCTGCCACGGCTTCCGCAACCACAGCGTCGAGACGTTCCCCTTGAATTGTCATCAACGGTGGTCTCTCCAACGTCACGGTCAGGACACATCCCGGGCTAACACACAGCTAGACAATAACGGCCAGACCGCATTTCAAGCGGTATGCCAGGTTCCACCGGCGCGCCGCACCTGGCCTGCGCAAATATCCCGAATTTCGGTTAGTTCGCGCACCTGTTGTTCCGGAACCGTGACGCTTCCGATATCGATCAGCAAGCAAGCCAGCGCCCAGCGAAGTGGCGTCAGTCCGAATCGGCCGGCAGCCTCCAGCGCCGTCTCGGCGACAGCGCGTGCTCGCTCCGTGACGCCGGCGCTGCACAGCGCGGCGGCCAGCACCACATCGCTTTTGACCCGGTGTCGCGCCGACGCAACCACCATTTGCTGGGCCAGCTCGACTGCTTCCTCGGCATGGCGGACGGCGATTGCCCCTTCGCCGGCGGCCATCGCCAACTCGGCGGCCACCCACCGCCGGCGCACCGCCAGCCGGTCCGCAACATGAGCAGGCAACTGGGCCGCCAACGCCGCGTCCGCGCGCGTCAACAAGGTCGTCGCAGCAGCGAAGCGCCCGACGCCGAGCGCATCGGCCGCCAGTCCGATCAGCGCGTCAGCGCGCGCCTCGGGATCAGTGCCGGCCAGCGCCAGCGCACGACCGTCCCAACCTCGGGCCAGCGTGTGCCAACCCAGCTGACGCAGCAACGATCCCTGCGTGCTGTGCGCCAGCGAGACCAACCGCCGGTCGGCTTGTCGATCCGCGCAGCTACGTCGCAGCGCCGCCAGGTCGCCGTAGGCGCTGCCGTAGCGACCCTGCCCGCCGGACGCGACGGCCCGCAGCCACAGCTGGCGCGGTGTGATCGCCGTGGGCAGCGGCCAACGGCCGGGCTCGTCTCCGAAGGCGGCCGCGGCCAACGCTCGTTCAATCATCGAAGTGTGACGAGTTTCAATCACGTTGATAGTGGGCGTCATTAGTAAAAAGTGTGTGGTCTGTGTGTTACCGAAACATTACCCAGGCCGATGTGCCTTAATCGCGACAACCTGCTTAAACCCGCCTGACCTGGGAGATCCCGGCACAGACCGGCGACCCGTTAGCACGTCTAGGGTTCCGGAAATGCGTCACAGATGAACGGAGAGTTAATTCTCTTGCAACGCTTAGACATTCACCCGGAGAGCGTGGCTATTGACTGTATTTCGGAAGCCCCCCTACCGTCTAACCTTGACGGGTAGTCATCGGTGACGACGCCACCCCCATTTAAGTTGCGCACTCGCTCAGTCGCGAACCCGACCTCCACTTGGGCGTGCAGTGCAGAGAGGGAGTAAGCCATGCCACAGCCGGAGCAGCTACCTGGACCCAATGCCGACATCTGGAACTGGCAATTGCAGGGCCTGTGCCGCGGCGTCGATTCGTCGATGTTCTTCCATCCCGACGGCGAGCGCGGCCGTGCCCGCATGCAGCGCGAACAGCGCGCCAAGGAGATGTGCCGGCGGTGCCCGGTGATCGAGGAGTGCCGTTCCCACGCCCTGGGGGTCGGTGAGCCCTACGGCGTTTGGGGTGGCCTGTCCGAATCAGAGCGCGACATGCTGCTCAAGGGCGACATAGGCCGCACACGCGGTATCCGCCGCAGTGCCTGATTAGCCTCACTCCTCGCCGTTCCGGCCACGTCGTCACTCGGCCGCGCTCGGCCGGCAATGTGATGCCGTCCGGCGGGAACCCAGCCGACGCCCAATAGCCCAATAGCCTGGTGGCGCCCAACGGTGCCACGATGGCAGTCGGCAACGCGAAGACGCGGACGATCCGATCCGGCGTGCCTTGAACCGCCAAGGAGAGTGGCATGACGACACACGAGACTGGCCATGACGCGGCGTCGTCCGAAGGCACGGTGACCGTCACGGAGACAGGTTCCGGGACGTATACGCAACAGATCACCGCCGGGCACCATCGACTCGCCGCCGACGAGCCACGGCCGATCGGCGACGACGCAGGGCCGACACCCTACGATTTGCTACTGGCCGCGCTCGGGGCCTGCACCTCCATGACGGTGCGGATGTACGCCAACCGCAAGGGCTGGCCACTCGAGCGAGTTCGAGTGACGTTGCGGCACTCGCGCATTCACGCGGAAGACTGCGCCGACTGCGAAACCAGCAGCGGGTGGGTCGATCACATTGATCGAGACGTTGAGTTGGCCGGCGACCTCGACGACATCCAACGGCAACGGTTGCTGCACATCGCCGAACGGTGCCCTGTACATCAGACCCTGACTTCGGAGGTCCACGTCACTACATCCTTGCGCTGACAGCGGGTCAAGCGCGCTCGCTCAAAGACCAGCACAGCCCAGGAAAGGACGAGCGTCGCCTCGAATTGGTAAGGGGGCGAACGCAAAGCCGAATGTCGAGGAGACCGGATGGCGCCGAAAGTTGGATATTTGCTCCCGACGCGCGAAAGCGTGATGCAGGGCAGACCCGCCGCCGGACCGCTGCTGAAATTGGCCGAACAGGCGGAGGAGCTCGGTTACGATTCGATTTGGATCGGCGATTCGCTGCTCGACCGACCGCGACATGAACCGCTCGTGATGCTGGCCGGGGTCGCTGCACGGACGAAACGAGTGTTACTTGGCACTGGCGTCCTACTGCCAGCACTTCGCAACCCTGTACAACTGGCGCATCAAGTCGCAACCCTTGATCAGATCAGCGAAGGGCGGATTATCCTCGGCATTGGCATCAGCCCGGATCACCCTGGCAGCCACGCCGAATTCGCCGCAGTCGGTGCGCCTTTCGAAAAGCGGGTCGGGCGGGTGCTCGAATCCATGCGGCTATGCCGTGCGCTCTGGACCGGAGAGCCGGTCACGTGGGACGGGCGCTGGCGGCTTGAGAACGCGGTGATCGGCCCGGTCCCGCACCGCAAAGGCGGCCCACCAATCTGGATGGGCGGCGATTCGCCGGGCGCGATGCAGCGTGCCGCACGCTATTTCGACGGCTGGTTCCCGATATCGGCGTCGCCTGAACTCTTCGGTCGGCAGTGGCGGGAGGTTCTCGCTATGAGGCGCGAGGCGGGCCGCGCCTTGGCTGCGTTCGACGGCGCGATGTACGTGACCGTTTGCATCGACGACGACGTTGCGCGGGCCGAAGCGCGCATCGGCCAGTTTTTGGAGTCGTACTATCCCGGCCGCGGCGAGATGATGAAGAAGTACCAGCGGTGGTTCGCCGGTCCGGGCGCCGCCGTTGCGGACGGGCTCGTGGGATACGCCGACGCCGGGCTGACCCATTTTGTGATCCGCTTCGTTGGCGACCACGAACGCCAGCTGGAGGCGCTCGCCGGCATCCGCGTGCAGGTGGGTTGGTAGGCGTGAATCAATGACGCCGCGGGGCAATTCAGAGTCAAGACCAGCACGAACTCGGTCCGCATTGCTCCGCGAAGTTTGGGTCCCTCCCTAGACTGCGTCCACGCTCAGCACCTCGTCGTCAGCGAAGCAGGTCATCCGCAACCGGCGCCTGGACAGCAGTGCCTCCATCTCTTCGCCTGACACGGGGGGCGAGAACAGGAAACCCTGCGCCCGGTGACATCCAAGCTGTATCAAAGTCATTGCGGCAGCTGGCGTTTCAACGCCTTCAGCGACCAATTGCAGGCCGAAGGCCTCAGCGAGTACGAGGATGGAGCGAACGATGGCCAGATCGCTGGAGTTGGTGTCCAGGTCACGGACGAACCCGGCGTCGATCTTGAGCGTGTCGACCGGAAGCTCTTTCAGGTGCGAGAGGACGGCGTAGCCGGTGCCGAAGTCGTCGATGGCGATCTGCACCCCCACCTCCTTCAACTTCGCAAGGGTTCTGCGAGTGGTTTCGATGTCGCGAACCACAGCACGCTCAGTGATCTCCAGGCACACCGAGTCGGCGTTGATGCCGAACTCGTCGATGGTGTCCGCCACAGTGCGGACAAAATCGGGGATGAGCAATTGACGAGGCGAGACATTGATGCGCAATGTGACGTCTCGCCCTAAGCCATGCGATCGCCACCGGCTGAATTCGGCGCAGGCGCTTCGCATCACCCATCGGCCCAACTCTCCGGCGAGGTTGGTCGATTCGGCTACCCCGATGAACGAATCCGGTAACAGCAGCCCGCGCGTCG
>Ga0210397_10001889_pt1 | contig 13336 bp, 12 predicted proteins | sample IncBWH2OmetaG_FD_160126 | JGI IMG/M metagenome (GOLD analysis project Ga0210397, IMG submission 160126) | Forest soil microbial communities from Barre Woods Harvard Forest LTER site, Petersham, Massachusetts, United States - Inc-BW-H-2-O ...
CACCCTGTTCCCCGGGCGCAGGCCGAAGTCCTCGGTCAGCACCCGGGCCAGCTGGTTAGTCCGGCGGACCGTCTCGCCGTAGGTCCAGGTCTCGGTGGCGGACAGGAGGCAGGGCCGGTCGGCGCCACCCCGGGCGGCGGTCGCGTCGAGGAGCTCGGCGGCGCAGTTGAGCCGCTCCGGGTAGTTCAGCTCGGGCAGGTCGAAGCGGAATTCAGGCCACTGGTCCTGCGGCGGGAGGCGGTCACGGCAGAAGGTGTCGAGGTGCGCCGAGGGGGATAGCCGCATCTGGCCCCACTTCCTTCTTTCCCGTAGGGTAGATCACCAGTATTCAACTTCTGTGACGACAGTCAAGAGTCCGCAATAGGAGTGCCCGCGATGAGCCCGTTCCGAGCCTCGGCGCCGCTGACCGACACATGGGAGCACTTCCGGTTCTCGGTGTCCGACGGCATCGGCACGGTGACCCTGGACCGGCCGGGCAAGCTCAACGCGCTCACCTTCGAAGCGTACGCCGACCTGCGCGATCTGCTCGCGGAGCTACCGCACCGCGGTGACACGCGGGTGCTTGTCATCCGGGGGAACGGCCGGGCGTTCTGCTCGGGCGGGGACGTCAACGAGATCATCGGCGCGACGCTGGCCATGTCGCCGGATGAGCTGCTCGCCTTCACCCGGATGAGCGGCGAGGTGATCAGGGAGATGCGCGACTGCCCGGTGCCCATCATCGCGGCGGTGCACGGCATGGCGGCCGGGGCCGGCGCGGTGATCGCGCTCGCAGCCGACTTCCGGGTGTGCACCCCGGCGGCCAGGTTCGCCTTCCTGTTCACCAAGGTGGGCCTGTCCGGCGGCGACATGGGCGCCGCCTACCTGCTGCCGCGGCTGGTCGGGCTCGGGCACGCCACCCGGCTTCTGATGCTCGGTGACACGGTAAACGCCGAGGAGGCCGAACGGATCGGGCTGGTCTCCCTCCTGGCCGGGAAGGACACCTTCGACGACGAGGTCGGCGCGCTAGCCGGGCGCCTCGCCTCCGGCCCGGTCCAGGCTTATGCGCAGACCAAGGCCCTGCTGACCAGGGAGCAGGATATGAGCCTTTCGGCGGCGATCGAGCTCGAGGCGATGACCCAGGCCCTGCTGATGAAGGGCGAGGACTACGCCGAGTTCCACGCGGCGTTCAACGCGGGCCGCCCGCCGCAGTGGACCGGCCGCTGAGGATCTGCTCCCGCAGGATGTCCGCGTGGCCGCAGTGCTGCGCGAACTCGCGCAGGGCGTGCAGGTAGACCCAGCGCAGCGGGAGCGGCCCCAGCCAGTGGCCGCTGAGCACGTCGTCCAGGTTCAGGCCGGCGGTGGCCCGGCGGGACGCGGCGCACGCATCGTCGTGCGCGCCGCGGACGGACTCGATGGTGTCCGCGGCGGTCAGCGTGAACGCGTCGGCGGCGTTCGGCGGCAGCCCCATCTCCGTCCGCGGGCGCCCGGTGACGGCCTCGCCGAACCACACCCGCTCCGCGTAGGTCACGTGCTTGACCAGGCCGAGCAGCGTCGTGTCCGAGGGGACCAGGCGCCGTCGGGCCTGCTCCCCGGTCAGCCCGTCCAGGGACCCGTGCAGCGCAGCCCTGTGCTCGTCGAGGAACGCCTCCAACTGCACCTTGAGCGGTTCGCCGGTCACGTCGAATGACGTCCGGGCGCCTGGCATCGTCATCAGGGGAGTATGGCCCGGGCCGTCCGCCGGTTTCAACGCAATACCTCGCCGGCCGATTCGGCGCGGTGTACGGCCCGCATGGCGCCGGAAAACAGCCGCTGCTGACTGAACATCAGCCGCGCGGCCAGGAGCCCGGCGTTCGCCGCCGCCTCGCTCAGCGGCCCGCTCGGCCTGCCGTACATCTGCCGCGCCCACCGCGGCAGGGTGGAGAACGCCAGGGCGCTGACCGGTGGCATCCCCAGCTCCAGCATGCGATTGCCGTCAGGCACCGGCGGAAGCATGATCACGCGGAGCGCGTGTTTCGCCTCCTCGCTCGCGTACAGCCGGGGCCTGATCTGTTCGTAGTAGGCGTCGAGTTCGGCCATCGAAGCGGGCGCGGCGGCCCGGTCGATGCCGATGAGCTTCGCGCTGACGCGCTGCTCGGCCACAAACGCGTCCAGGTCGGCGGCGGCGAACGGCAGCCGGCTGCGCCGCGCTATATCGGCGCAAGAGGCGACCTCACCGCAATGCACCCACAGCAGCAGGTCGGGGTCGTCCAGCCGGTACCGCGTGCCGTCGGGGTCGGTTCCGGTGAGCGCCTGGTGGATGGCGCGGACGCGACGTCCGGCCCGTTCGGCCTCGGCCATGGTGCCGAACGTACGGGTCTCGATGTATTTCCTGGTCCGCTTCAGCCTGACCCAGCCCTCGACCGCCTGCGTGATGCCGGGGGCGTTCTGCAGCGTGCCGCGTATCACCCGCGGGTGCAGCGCCTGCAGGTACAGGGCGCGCAGGGCCGCTACCCACATGATCCGGCTGTTCATGATCCGCCAGGTCACCGACCCGGGGCCGAACAAGCCGTCGTCTTCACGGGCAGGATCATCTGGACTTGTACATGTGTATGGAGTGAACGGCATAGTCAGTCCAGGCTGGCAACCAGGACTGGAGCGATGCTGAAACGGCGCTCGAACGCGGGCACCGGGCAGAATGACGGCTATGACGACGGACGATCCCTACGACCTCCAGCGGTTCGTGGCGGCCCAGGACACCGGCGGCACCTACCAGCAGGCCCTGGCGGAGCTGAAGGCCGGGCGCAAGACCAGCCACTGGATGTGGTTCGTCTTCCCGCAGATCGCGGGCCTGGGCTACAGCCCGATGGCACGTACCTACGCGATCAACTCGCTGGCCGAGGCGCGGGCATATCTTGCGCACCCGGTCCTGGGCGTGCGCCTGACCGAATGCGCCGGCGTCCTGGCCGGGCTGCGCGGCCGCACCGCGGAGCAGGTATTCGGTGAGATCGACGCGCTGAAGCTGTGCTCGTCCATGACGCTGTTCCTGCACGCCGCTCCCGGCGAGCCGGTGTTCCGCCAGGTCCTGGACCAGTACTTCGGCGGGATGACCGACTCCGCGACCGAGCAGCGTATCTGAGCCCACGGGCCCGGGCAGCTGAGCCCGGGCCTGCGAGCTCAGCCGAGGAACCGGGCGACTTCGGCCTGCGCCGGATCGCCGGCCGCCCGGTTCTGCACCGAGTGGCCCGCCGCCGGGACCACGAACAGGCGGCCGTCCGGGGCCAGCGCGGCCTGGGCCCGCGCGCCGGCCAGCGGGGTCGAGAGGTCGTGGCCGCCGGCCAGCAGCAGGACGGGAATCCGTGGCAGCTCGGCGTGCACTGTTCCTGGGGACGGGGCGGGGGAGGGCGGCCAGTTCAGGCAGGTCTGGATAAAGCCGTTGCCCGCCGCGGTGGCCCGGTCGAACGGCCAGACCTGAGCCGGGGTGAGCCGGTCGACCGCCCGGGCCAGCGCCGCGGGCCGGCCGGCCAGCGGGGCATCAGGCCCGCCCCACGGCATGGGCATGTCCGCGCACAGCGCGCTGGCGTGCAGCCCCTGACTCAGCTCACCGGCCGTGGCGGCGTCCGCCGTGTGCACCCGGGCCATCAGCGCGGTGAGCGCGTCCGGGTGCCCGGCCGCGGCCGCGTGGAGCGCGGCGGGGACACCGGGGAAGGACGGATCGCCGACGCTCAGCGCCACCAGCATGTCGAGCAGCGCGGGCCCGTCGTGGTACCGGCGGACCACGGTGGCCAGGTCGCTGGCTGGATCGAAGCCGCACCGCTGCGCCGCGCACACGTCGCGCAGCACGGCGGCGCTCTGCCGCATGTTCACCAGCTGCAGCGGGTCCACGTTCCAGCTCGGCACCACCGAGTCGAGCACGAGCCGGCTTACCTCGCCCGGATGCGCCAGCGCGAACCGCTCCGCGACGTAGGAGCCGTACGAGACCCCGTCCACGGTGAGCCGGGCCACGCCGAGCGCGGCCCGCAGCGCCTCGATGTCGGCGACCGTATCCGCGGTGGCGTAGAACCGCCGGTCCGGCCCGATGGCCGCCGCGCACGAGCGGACCGCGGTGGGTACGGGCACCGTCAGGTCCGACGCGCCCATCTGCCGCTGCAGCGCCGGGCAGTCCAGCGCCCCCGCCCCGGTGCCGCGCTGGTCGAACATCACCAGCCGGTAGCCGCGCAGCGCCGGCCCAAGCCGGGCCACCAGCCGCGAGACGAACGGCACTCCCGGCTCGCCGGGGCCGCCGGTCAGGAAGAGAAGCACGCCGCGCGGAGCGGAGGCGGCGCCAGACACCGCGACCCGAAGCGACAGCCGCCCCGGTACCGAGCCGAACGGATCCAGCCGCACGCTCAGCGACCCGCAGCTGAACTCCGCGTTCCCCGGGCACGGCCGCACGTCCTTCAGCCCGGCGGTGCCCTGCGCGTCCCGAGCCGACTGAGCCGGCCGCGTTGGCAGCGCGGATGGCGCTCCGGTGCAGCCGACGAGCCCGGCCACGATCGCCGCCGCGGCCACCCCGCGAAGTACCGGTATGCGCATATCCCCAGCGTCGGCCCTCGTCATCACATCCTGGTCACGGCGTACCCTTCGCCCAAGCCCGATAAATGTGAGTCTCTACCGGATCTATCCGGTAGAGAGGCTCGTCCATCGGTTTCTCAATACACCATGAGTCACATTTAAAACATGCGTACCGAGTTGCCGGAAGGGTGTGTTTTCTTTCAGGAAATGTCGTAGCTGGGCGGTAGAATCGAATTCAGATCCTAGAGATATGACCGGAGATTGAGGAGAGACGTCAGCAACGGCGGCCCCCTGAACGGCCTCGCCTGTGAGTTAGCGTCCGGCGTGGTCGCGTTGCCGCTCGGCGGTATGCGCGGTGCGCCCAGTCGGCCAGGCTAGCCACGTCGCCTCGCGGTGAGCTGGCTCGGATTACCGGGCAGACGAGCGCCCGCGCGCCCACCACACCTTGCCAGCCAATCTGAGCCACCGCAGGTCAGCAGCTTGCCTATGGCTCAGGTCTGATGGCACGGGACAATCGTTGCAGGTTCTCAAAGACATGTCCTCTTATCAAGAAGCTGTCCGTGACTTGTCCTTTCGGACATCTCGGTGAGAAGACTGTCGGCATGGCTGCGAAGGCCGGGCTTCTTCCGGGACCACGACGCCGACAATGCCCAGTTCGCGCATCAGCCGCTCCACCTATGACTTCTGCCCGATGCGGCTGAGGGAAGATCCGCTGCCATCGCGGAAGCAAGGCGGACCACTTGACGGTCAGGTCGGGCCTACCCGACTGAACCAGCCGCCGGAAGCCGGACAGGATGTCACCGTTGACCAGCAAGCGTCGTGCGGCTTCAGCAGCGCCCCAGCCCAGCGCCGCATCATCCCGATCCAGCCTGTCGGATTGTACGGCGGGTTAAGCTGCTTGCACTCCTCGGTAGCCTCCCAGCTCGCGCGTTCATACGCGTCTTCGTCACCGCGTGGCAAGGGGGCGCTGCCGGTGCGGGTGATGTGCCCAGAGCCCTTGCCGCCCTAACTCTTGTTATGTAGAGTTAGGGCGGCAAGGGCTACTCGCCGGCCACCGCGACTCAGCTGGCCCCCACGATGCGGCTAGTGCGGTCGCGGCTGGAGAGGTGAGATGGTTGTCCTGCTCGCGGTCGTCGTGATCGGCGGCCTGGTGTGGCTGGTGCGGCTTTATCGCGGCGGCACGCGCACGGACCGCGCGCGCACGGACGGCGCCGGGCCGGGTTTGCCTGGCCGTCCGCTCGGCGGAAAGCGGGTCGCTCCCGCGCTGATGTCCCAGGGACGGATCGATGTCCGCGGGCTGACGAAGGAATACCGCGGCGTCAGGGCCGTCGATGACTTGTCGTTCACCGTGGAACCGGGCCGGGTTACCGGGTTCCTGGGCCCGAACGGCGCGGGGAAGACGACGACGTTGCGGATGCTGCTCGATCTGGTCGAGCCGACCGCGGGAACGGCCACCATCGGCGGCGTCCGCTATGCCGACCTGGATCAGCCGATCCGGCGCGTCGGCGCGGTCCTCGAGGCGGGCGCGGCGCATAAGGACCGCACCGGGCGCGATCACCTGCGGATCGTCTGCCAGTCCGCGGGCATCCCGCTGGCACGGGCGGACGAGGTGCTTGGGCTTGTCGGGCTCGGCGCAGCCGCCAACCGGACGTTCCGGGGCTACTCCCTCGGCATGCGCCAGCGTCTCGGCGTCGCGGCGGCGCTGGTCGGGGACCCGCAGGTGCTGATCCTCGACGAGCCGGCCAACGGGCTGGACCCTGAGGGCATCCGGTGGATGCGCGACCTGCTCAGGACGCTAGCCGCGCAGGGCCGGACGGTCCTGGTGTCCAGCCACCTGCTCGGGGAAATGGCACAGCTCGCCGACGACCTGGTCATCGTCGCGGCCGGACGGCTGGCCGCCCAGGGAACGGTGGCGTCCGTGATCGGTTCAATGACATGGCAGAGCCGGACCCTGGTGCGCGCTCCCGAACTGGAAAAGCTCGCGGCCGTGCTCGGCGGCGACGCGGTTGTCACGCCGTCCGGCGACGGCGACGCGTACATCACCGGGGCGGACGCGGTCGCGATCGGCGACGCCGCGCTGCGGGCGGGCGTCGTCATCCACCAGCTAGTCACGCAGCTCCCTGACCTGGAAGCCGCGTTCCTCGAGCTCACCGCGGGAAAGGCGGCGATCCGATGACAGCGCTGCTCGACAGCGCCGCCCTGGACCAGGCCGGCGACACCGGGACCACCCTGGCTCGCCTGCTCAGGGCCGAATTCATGAAGCTCCGCACGACGAGCGCCGGGTGGCTCTTCCTCATCGGCTTCATCATGTTCACGGCGCTGGCGCTGACGCTTAACGGGTTCGGCAATCACTCTCTGCTTTACCCGCAACAGGGCCTCGTCAGCCCGGCGCAGGCCCTCGCGCAGGCGGCGCATGCCCGCTCACCCGCGGGCGTGGCTGTTATGGCCGCCAGCATGATGACCTCGGGGCAGCAATTCGGCGTCCTGTTCGCGTTGCTCCTCGGCGTGGTGGTCGTGACCAGTGAGTTCGCGAACCAGACGGCGGCCGTGACGTTCGTGACCGTTCCGCGCCGGACCACGGTCATCTGGGCCAAGGTGGCCGCCGCGGCCTGCTGCGGAGCGCTGTTCTGGCTGGTGGGCACGGTCATCGCCGCGGTGGCCACGCCGCCGTTCCTGTACAGCCAGCACGTCAGCGCGTCACTAGCCGGATGGACCGTAGCCCGTTCGGTGACGCTGAACCTGCTCGCGTTCGTCGCCTGGGGAGTCTTCGGGCTCGGACTTGGCGCGGTGCTGCGCAGCCAGATGGCCTCCGTCGTCGCCGCGCTAGTCGTGTACGCGGGCAGTTTCGGCACCATGGTCGTCTTCAACGCGCTCTACAACCTCTTCCACCAGGGCTGGATGCTCGGGGCTCCGGTCATCGGCCCCGCGGTCGCCTCCGAGGTCATGATCACATCCGGGCCAGCATTCCCTTACGCCCCGCCCGGGTGGGTCGGCGGGGTCATCCTGATCGGATACACAGTGGCTCTCGTCGCCGGCGGAGTCGTCCTGACCAGGCGGCGCGACGTGATCTGACTGGGTCGCACGAGCGCTGGACCGGCCCGCTGACGCCCGCCGCAGGCGCCAGGCCGCCCGCCGCCCAGTGCACACGGGAGCAGGCCAGCCTGTTCGAAGAAAAGGACAGAGGTCGGCGAACTTGGTGAGCTGCTTCCGCATCTCGTGTTCGGGTGTCACCAAAGACCGCCAGATGGGCAACGGCCGAATCTGGGGATTCCAATCGGCGCTCGCGTCATCGATCCGCCGCAGCTCCAGCCCTACAGGGACCACCCACTCCCAGGTCAGGTCATGCAGCTGACGTTGGACATTCGGGAGAAATTGCAGGTTCGGGTAGAGCGCCTCGCGAATGTCCCAGATCTCATCTCCGTGCCGGAGATCCGGTAGGCCGTACTGCTTGATCCAGTCCTCGTGCAACTTCAGGTGCTCTGCCTTCGCTGCGTGTCTGACGTCAACGGGGTCGGCGTCACGAACGTCGGCCTCGCCCTCATCGAGCTCGAGCAGGATCTGGCGATCGGCACGCACCCACGACACGTCCCAGCGATCGCGGGCTCGCCCAGATGTTCGGACGCACATCCCGCCGTTGGGCGCGGGCCAGAATCGCCGATGCACGACACGAATCGCCGCTCCCAGACTCGCCGAGCACCCCGGTCGCGGCTTACCCGTAAGCAGGGACGGTCCGGCGTCTCTCCCGGAATGCGACTGTGACCGCGTCGGGTGGATAGGAATCCGAGCCAGGCGGCCAGACGGATACGCGCTTTGTGTGAACCTGGATGCCATGAGGGTGAAAGGTCTGGTCTGGCGGGCATCTCCGCCCGGAGTTTACGCGGCCGCGGTCGTGTTCTTCGCCCAGACCTGGGTCTTGAGGTGGCCTTCGATGAGGGGAACACCGTGGAACTGGCAGCCGGGAACGGCGACAGGATCCAGCTATTCGGCCCGGCCATCGCTCCTTCGAGTTCTACCGCAGCCACGGCGCCAGCAACACCCCGCTGCTCGAGGTGGACGACCTGGATCAGGCGAGCGCCGAGTAGGCCGGCGGCGGCGCTGAGCTGCTCGGCGGCCCGGAGTCAGACGGCACCTGGACCAGGCTCACCTACCGGGCACCCGACGGGAACATCCACAGCCTGGGCGCCCGCATGCGTAGCTGGCAGACACAAGACTCCGGTCGCACACGCTCGACATGCGGCATGAGCGCGTAATTCCGCGCATGGCCACGATGTGTAGATCAGCCTGTCGCACAAACCCCGGCCAGCGCTCCAGCACCACAAGATCTAGCTTACTTTCGGCCAGTTACTCCAGATATGGGGGTCGAGATGGCGTTCGTGTCGTTTATGCGACAGGCTGAGATATGCAGGCTGAACAGCCGGTCGCCATTGCAATCGAGGGCTGCCGATGCCGCGGCAGTACCGCACAAGCCTTCAGGCAGGCAGGACCTTCGTCAGTTCCTGGAGCCGGGGCCACAGGTGTCCAAGTCCTTCGACGACGTCCATGGCGGCGAGGCGTTCCACCTCGCCGGCACCTTCCAGTTCGTGCACGAGACCGGCCGCCGGCCCTTCGCCCAGGGCCCGCAGCGCCTCCTCGTAGGCGGGCGGGAGGTGGACGAACCTGGATATAAAGGTGGCGAAGGTGCCGAGATCATCGCGGCGCGGCCCGATCCTGGCCGGCTGGGTCCTGCGCGCTTCGCGTGCGGAGAGCCTGCCGAAGTCGTGGCATCCGTCCCCAGTAGCGATCCGGTCTGGCGAACCGCACGGTGGCGACCGGGCCCAGCCGGATGGCGCACGCGCACTGCAGGAACGCCCCGGCCAGCGGATCCGCAGCTGGCGGAAACCCCGGCAGTTGACTAGGCCAGCGTCCTGTGCCGCCGGCGGCGGCGGCTTGTCCGCTGCCTGCCGCACCTCGATCTTGGCGTAGCGTTCGCGGGCAGCCGACGGCCCTCTTGCCGCTGCCGATCGTCGATCAACTCCCGGCTCGCCATGTCCGTGCCGCCTGGCGGCACGCTGAGCAATCGGCTACGTCGAGCATGCCCCCCGACCAGCTCAAAAGATCTCCGCAGCTCCGAGAAGGATGGACCGGTGCGAACCTGTTTAAAAAACCTTCCAACATGATGAGTAGGCCCTCGATCTGCGGGCAGGACGGCCGGATTCCCGAGGGGGGCAGCCAGAACACTGGAGGAGTCATGGGCAACGCAAAGCCAGCGCGGCGCCTGTCACGTGCAACCCGAACAGGTCTGAGGGATCTCCCCAGCAATACTGCCTGGCTGTTGTCGAAAGCTTTGGCACCCGCTGTGTCCGCTGGCGAAGGCGCGTCCAAGGCCGTGTCCTCAGCAGGCGAGAGTATGTCCGGAACTGTCTCCTCAGCGGCGGGGTCGGCCGGAGCGGCAACATCGGGCGTCCGACGAAAGGCGAAGGCCGTCCGGCAGTCAGTTGTGGAAGCGGTGCCCGGCATCGGCCACGATTCAGTCGCCTCGCTAATGCAGCAGGCTGATGCTGCGGCGGAGCAGGCGCGGGACGAAGAAGCACGGGCACTGGAGCTGGCGCAACAGGCCAAAGACAGCGCAGGCGATGCGGAACGTGTGGCACGCGAATCTGATCAGTTCGTGCAGGAGGTTCGCCAGGAAGCCGAGCGGAAGACCGCTGAACGCATGGAAGAGGCGCAAGAGCGCTTCGATCGTGCACGCCTGGAGGCAGAGGCCGAAGCACAAGACACTATTGAAAAAGCCGAAGCAAAGGCCTCGGCCCGCACCCGCGAGAGGCAGCAGAATGCCGAGCAGGCCCAGGTCCGGGCACGCGAGGCGATCCAGGAGGCCAACAAGGCGCTGGCCCGGGCCAGGGATCTGGCGAGCGAGGCGGCGAAGGCAGCGGAAGACGTCGCCGCCCAGGCTAGCCGTGAGGCCGATCGCCTGGCGAAGCAGGCGCGGGAGCGGATGGCCACGATAGAGCGGCGGGCTACCCAGGCCGAAAAGACGAAGCAGGCGGCCGAGAAAAGGATCGAGACCGCCGGGGTACGTCCACACGGGACTCCGCCGGAGGTAACGTTGCACGACAGCCAATCCCTCGACGCGCTGACCAAGGACCAACTACTCCGCCTCGCGGAAGACCTTGAGCTTGAGAGCCAGTCGGCGGCGAGCAAGCAGGAGCTGATCGAGGCCATCATCCGCAATGGCGGAGTGCCTGCGAGCGCACTCTCGAAGGAGGAACTGCTCCGGATCGCGCGGAGCACCGGCTCCGAGGTGGGCACCTCAATGACCAAGGCCGAGCTCATCACTGCAATCGATACGTCCTTAGTTCCCGTAGCCGGACAGCAATCGGAAAGAGAGGCACAATGCGTCTATTCACTCGTAAGAGCAAGTGGGACCGTCTTATGGACGCCGCGGCAGCGACCCTTGCAAATGCCCAGACCCGGCGGCTGACCAAGATAACGCTGGGGGTCGTGGGCGGGGCCGTGGCTGCCACGGCCGCCAGCGCCGCGGTTTCCTCCGCCCGCCGTCAGGATGAGAAATGAAACTCGTGACCGTAGCTATCTTCGGAATCGGATATGTTCTGGGCGCCAAAGCGGGTCGTGAACGTTACGAACAGATCCGCAGGCTGGCGCATAACGCGTCGGAAAGCTTCGATGCCTCTGCCGCCCGGCAACGGCTTGAGGCTCTGGCCGCCCAGCTTGATGGCTACTCTTCCACAACACAGTCCCAGCGCCCACGCCGATCGTAGGCACTCGTGCCCGGATCAGGCCGCCAGCTCTCCTCTTCGCCAGGAACCGCGGAACGGCAGAAGGCTCCGGCCCGATCTTTCCGGTTGCGGAGACGCCCCGGGCATTACTCGCAGCAGGGCGACATGGTCATCCGCGCGCTAGTGCGCGCCAGATTGTTCGGAATGCAGCTGCTGACGCTCGAAGCGCACGTAGTGGTAGGAACTGACGACGGAAATTGGCCAGCCACTTCCCCACTTATTCTTGCACCTCATCACCCGACCGGGCGGAACCTTCGATCACCAAGGCCTGAACTCGCGCCCACCGGATCCGGGACGATGTACGCGCGCGCGGTCAAGTTGCTGGAGCAGGGCACGGACACGCTTGAGCGTAGTCGGCGACCCCGCTGAGGTCAGCACCCCTGACAGCCACGATCCGGAACCTGCGTGGATCGATCTTGGCTGCGGTGGTTGCCCAAACCGGGAGGCCTCGTTTCCGTGGGCCACCTCCTTGGAGATGGTGTATGAAATGGCCACCTCACGATTTATTTCCATTTAAGCATAATTGCCTCTACTGTCAATCCAGCCTCATTAGTCACATTCTGTTTCACGTCAGGCGGGGGCGGCTTTCCCGCAGGCGGCGAGGATTTCCAGTCCCATGTAGCGGCGGGGATTCGATCCATTCGCCGTTCTGCTCGGCCAGCACCGCGCCGATCAGGCGGATGATAGCGTTCCGGCCGGGGAAGATGCCAACCACGTCGGTGCGGCGCCTGACCTCCTTGTTCAGCCGCTCCTGCGGGTGTTGCTCCAGATCCGCCGCCACACCTCGCAGGGGAACGCGGTGAACGCCAGGATGTCCTCGCGCGCCTCATCAAGATGGGCGGCCGCGGCCGGACAGCTTGGCCTCCAGCACGGCGACGACCTGGGCGTGCTGGGCGCAGGCCGAGGGGCGAGCAGCACGACCTCGGCCGATACCGCTGCTGCTACCAGGGACCCGGACCTGGGCAGCCTCTCGCTGCATCCACCCACTCGACCATTGCGTCCATATCTGATCACGGCTCGGTTCTCCGTCAGCCACTTGATCGCCGACCCGACGCGGCTCGCCAGCGCGGCGCCCGCCCTGCCGGCGGCCGAGCGGGCCGCGCTCCGGCGCGAGCCCGGCGGCTGGACCGCCGCCGACGTACCGCTGCTCGATGAGGCGGCCGAGCTTTCTCGGGCAGGACCAGCGGGCCGGCCGGGTGCGCGAACAGGCGCGGCGGGTCGCCTGCGCCCAGGGCGTGCTTGACATCACCGTCGGCTCCCGCGATCTCAGCGGCGAGGTGCTCAGCGTCGCCGACCTGCTGGACGCCGGGGAACTGGCCGCCCGCCGTGAGGCCCCGGACCACCAGACCATGGCCGGGCGGGCCGCCGCCAACCGCACCTGGAGGTTCGGGCACGTGATCGTGGACGAGGCGCAAGAGCTCTGAGACTGTGCGGTTGGGCACGGGGATGGCGGGTAGCGGCCGGCCGTGACTGCCTCCACCATTGCCGTCCTCGACATTGACGGGACGCTCATCGATTCCAACTACCAGCATGCGCTCGCCTGGTACCGGGCATTGCGCTCGGTGGGCGAGACCTATCCGGTGTGGCGGCTGCACCGGCTGATCGGCATGGGCGGGGACCAGGTGCTCACGGCTGTTGGAGGTGAGGACCTGGAGCGCCGGGTGGGAGATCAGGCCCGGGAGCAGCAGGGCAAGGAGGTCGACGCGCTGCTCGAGGAGATGGCGCCGTTGCCCGGTGCCCGCGACCTGCTCGTAGCCATCAAGGAACGTGGTCACCGGCTCGTGCTGGCCAGCTCCGGTCAGCAGCGCCACGTGGACGTCTTCCTGGACAAGCTGGACGCCCGCGGCATCGCCGACGACTGGACTAGCAGCGCCGACGTCGAGGCGTCCAAGCCGGCACCGGACCTGCTGCAGGTGGCGCTGAAAAAGCTGGGCGCGCCGCCTGACGCATCGAGCGTGATGGTCGGCGATTCGGTGTGGGACGTCGAGGCGGCGAAAAAGGCCGGGATGCCGGCGATCGTCGTCCGCTCGGGCGGCTTCGGGGACGACGAG
>Ga0210397_10001892_pt1 | contig 13325 bp, 11 predicted proteins | sample IncBWH2OmetaG_FD_160126 | JGI IMG/M metagenome (GOLD analysis project Ga0210397, IMG submission 160126) | Forest soil microbial communities from Barre Woods Harvard Forest LTER site, Petersham, Massachusetts, United States - Inc-BW-H-2-O ...
GCGGCCAGCACCGGGATCCCGCCGCCGCCCCCCGCGATGACCAGCCGGCCGGCCTCGACCAGCGCCCGCACCGCCTCGATCTCGATCACGGCGAGCGGCTGCGGCGAGGCCACCACCCGGCGGTAGCCGCGGCCCGAGTCGGGCTTGACCACCCAGCCCCCGAGCCGGGCCAGCCGTTCGGCCTCGGCGGGCTCGAAGAACGGTCCGATTGGCTTGGACGGCGCGCCGAACGCGGGATCGGCCGGGTCCACGGTCACGTGGGTGACCAGCGCGGCCGCGGTGCCGCGGCCGCGCAGCAGGTCGATCGCGCGGGCGATGACGCTGCCCAGCATGCCCTGGGTCATCGCGCCGAGCAGCGCGAGCGGCTGCGCGGGCACCGCGGCCGTGGCCGCCTGCTGCAGCGCCGCTTCCTGTTGCATGGCCAGGTTCCCGACCTGCGGGCCGTTGCCGTGCACGACGACCACCCGCCAGCCCGCCTCGAGCACGTCGTTGACGGCGGTGGCCATGGCTGCCGCGTTGGCCACCATCTCGTCATAGCTACCCGACTGGCCCGCCCGGGTCAGGGCGTTGCCGCCGAGCGCGACGACCGCGATCTTCGTCATGGCATCCTGCTGGCGAGGGGTACAGTGGTGAGTCGCATAGATGATGAATCGTTCATAATAGTAAACACGCCGGCGTGAGAGGTGCAATGGGCTCATCCGATGCCCGACCCGGCGGCGCCCCCCGGGAGCAGCCTGGTGTGCCCGCGTCGGTGCTGCGGTCCTGGGACGAAGCCGAGGCCAGGCTCTTCCCGCTGGTGATGGCGCAGCCCGAGCTGTACCAGCAGGCGCTCGGCGCGCTCCAGCAGCTCCTCGGGCGGCTGCGCGAGACCTGCCACGACCTGCCCGCCCTGCTCGCCGCGCACGAACGCGGCGGCGACCTGCTCGACGACGCCGACGTGCCCGGGGTCCCCGGAATCAGGCCCGCCCTGATCGCGGCCGCCGCCTGCGCCACGCGGTACCGCGAGCTCGTAGCGCTGCTGGCCGCGCAGAGCCGGCGGGAGGCGCTGGCCCGGGCCCGCGCCCAGGGCCTGCCCTGGACGGTGGTAGAGGAAAACGGTGAGGCCGAACGGGCGCCCTACCTGCCCTACCAACGGGTCGAAGCCGAGCCCGAGACCGGACGCGCCGTCATCGTCTCGATCGGTCCGGACGAGACGCTCAGCCGGGCCGTCTACCGCCTGGACGCGGGCCAGATCGACCTGGCCTCCGGCGCCCTGGAGTTCGGCGACCCTCTCGGCACCTACCTCGACCCCGACGAGTGCACCGCCGCCCTCCGCCGAACCCAATCCCACCCCGCCTAGCCCCCGCAGCCCCCCGCCCCATTACCCGGCCACCAAGCCCCGGATGGCCCGTGGCTGGAACTTCTGGCGTGTCTGCTATTGCGACGATGCATCTGTGAGGTTGCCTTGACGTAGCCGGCTGGTTTATCAAGGATGGTGAACGTACGTATCGGATCACATAGGTTTCCGCGGAGGCGCGATGCACGACTCCCCGGCCGACCGGGCCGACTCTAAGGGTCGGCCCCGCGCTGACCACCGGGCCCGCACGGACGACCGGCCGCGCGCAGACAACCGGCTGGCGCACCTCATCACCGAGTTGCAGGGCCGCGGCCTGCGGGTGGAGGTGCCGCTCGAGTCCCGCCAGGGCGGCGCCGGGCCTGCCGACGCCGGCATGCTCTGGGTCGACGGCTTCGCCGCCACCGTGCCCACCGGCGCGCACTACGCCAGGACCTCGCCGTACGTGCTGCGGGCCGAGGACGACGGCTGGGCCGTCTACCGGGACGGCGAGCGGCTGGCCTCGGCCGAGCCGGCCCGCCGCCCCCGCTACTACGACCTGGCCACGGCCGACGGCATCCCGTACTGGAAGATCGCCCTGCTGCACCTGGACTCGGTGGCCAGCACGGTCAACCAGACGTGCGCTTACTGGGGCAACGCCGACCAGTGCGCGTTCTGCGGGATCGGCGTCACGCTCGCCAACGGCCGAACGATCGCGAGGAAGACCCCGGAGATGCTGGCCGAGGTCGCGGTCGCGGCCCGGGACCTGGACGGCGCGGTGGACGCCACCTTGACCACCGGGACGACGGCCACCCCGGACAAGGGCGCGCTCTACGTCGCCCGCTGCGGCCAGGCGGTGCGCGAGGCCTCGGGCCTGCCGGTGGAGGTGCAGTTCGAGCCGCCCCGGGACCTGGACGTGATCGACCGGGTCGCCGGCATGGGCATCTCCTCGGCCGGCATCCACGTCGAGACCTTCGACCCGCAGGTCCTGGCCCGGATCGCCCCGGCCAAGGCGCGCACCGGGATCGACGGCTATTTCCGGGCCTGGGAGCGGGCGGTCGCCGCGTTCGGCGAGGGCCAGGTGTCTACCTACGTGATTCTCGGCATGGGGGAGGACCCCGACCTGATCGTGGAGGGGTGCCGCCGGGCGATCGACATCGGCGTCTACCCGTTCGTGGTGCCGCTGCGCCCGACCGTGGGCAGCCTGATGGAAGACCTGGTCGCCCCCTCGCCCGAGTACTGCGAGACGATCTACCGCCGGGTCGTGCCCTACCTGAGGGCGCGCGGCATCGGCGCGCACTCGGCGGCCGCCGGCTGCGCCCGGTGCCAGGCCTGTTCCGGGATGAGCCTGCTAGAGGAGAGAACCGACACGGATGGCCGAACCTTCCTTCCGCTCGTCAGCCACGGCTAGCCTGCCGGGGCGTTCGTCTCGGACGGCGGCCACGCAACTGCTGGCCTGCGAGGCCGTGGCCACCGAGGCCGAGCGGTGCGCGCACTTCCGGATCCGGCACCAGGTCTTCGTCATCGAGCAGGGCATGTTCGGCGGCTCCTACGGCGGGATCGGCGGGACCGGCGGCGACGACACCGACGTGCACGACGATGACCCGGCCACGATCCACGTGATCGGCCGGGCGGCCGAGATCATCTGCGGCACGGTCCGGCTCTACCCGCTCGGACCCGAGGCCGGAGCCGACGGACGGTGGAAGGGCGATCGCCTGGCCGTGCTGGACAGCTATCGCCACCTCGGTCTCGGCGCTCCGCTGGTCCGGTTCGCGGTCAGCGCGGCGGCCCGGCTCGGCGGCCGGGAGATGGAGGCCTTCATCCAGCCCGCCAACATCGCGTTCTTCCGCTGGCTGGGCTGGGAACGGACCGGCGACCTGGTGGATTACGCCGGCCTTCCGCACCAGCGCATGCTCATCGACCTGACCCGCCCGGCCTGACCCGCCCGACCTAACCCGCCGTAGGCCCGCCGAAAACTCACCCGCCCTGGGAGCGGATGGCCGTGATGAGCGTCCGGGCGGTCGCGGTCAGCGGGCGGTGCCTGGCGTAGCACAAGGCAATCGTCCGCTGGGCGGTGGCTTCGTCCGGCTCCAGCCAGGTCAGCGCCGGGTCGACGGCCCGGCTGGCGGCCACCCGCCCGATGCAGGCGTGGCCGAGCCCGGCCGCCACCAGCCGCTGCAAGGCCAGGTTGTCGTCGGTCCGGTAGACGATCTTCGGCGCGATGCCGCGCCGGGCCCAGCCGTCCTCGAGCTCGGCCTGCCCGCGCCACCGGCGGGCCCAGGCCACCAGGTCCTGCTGGTCGAGCACGGTGAATTCGGGGCGGTCCAGGCTCGCGATGGCGCTGTCGCGCCGGGTGAGGATCACCCAGGAGTCCTCCACCACCGCGATGGCCTCGACGTACTCGTCGGTCTCAGAGTTGTAGGAGAACGCCAGGTCGAAATCGCCCCGGAGCAGGCCGTCCCGCGAGCTCTCCAGCTCGTCGGCCGCGACGAGCACGACCTCGACGCCGGGATGGTCGTCGCGGAAGGCACGCAGGGCCGCGGGCATGATCTCCGCGGCCGCGGTCTGGGTCACGCCCACCCGCACCCGGACGCTCTCGCCACGGGCGGCCTGCTCCGCGTCGGCGGCCACCGCCTCGACCTCGCGGAGGGCCCGCCGGGCCCGGCGGCAGACCGCCTCGCCCGCGGGGGTCAGGCGCACCGCCGCCCGGCCGCCCGGGCGGTCGAACAACGACTGTCCCAGGGCCGCCTCCAGCGCCGAGACCTGGTGTGACAGCGCGGACTGGGTAAACCCGAGCGCGGCCGCCGCGGCCCGGAACGACCCGAGTTCGGCGATGGCCAGCACCGCCTGGAGCTCGCGCAGCCCCAGTCCGCTTTTGATCGGCTGTATCGATCGCAGTTGCGACATTCTCTCACTTTAACCCAAGTATCTCTCACACTAAACTGGCCGATGTCACAAACCGAGAAGGAGGACATCGTGCTGCAGGCCGCCAGGACCACCGCGGAGGGCAGGCTGTTCCGCCTGCTGATCGGCGCCCTGATCCTGGTGAGCGCGGCCGCCCAGTTCGCCCTGGTGCCGGTCATGCCCGTGTATGCCCACCGGCTCGGCTTGTCCGGGTTCGAGCAGGGCATGGTGCTCGGCGCGACCGGCCTCGCCACCCTGGTCGTGTCCGTGCCGGCCGGGACCCTGGCCGACCGGTTCGGCGCCCGGCGTATCACGCTGGCCGCGGGCCTGCTGATGGCGGCGGCGACCGCGGCGCAGGCGCTGGCCGGCGACTTCACGGTCCTGTTCGCCGCCCGGCTGGCCTTCGGGGCCGGCTACGGCATGGTGTGGACCGCGGGCCTGTGCTGGCTGGCCGGCGCGATGGCCGGCGGCCCGCCCGCCCTGGGCGGCTCCGTGGCCAGCGCCGGCGTCGGCGGCGTCGCCGGGCCCGCGATCTCCGGGGCGCTCGCCCAGAGCCTGGGGCTGGCCGTCCCGTTGCTGGTCACCGCGGCCATCTTCGCCGTGATCATCGCCGGGCTGGCGGTGCTCCGGGTGCCGCCGGGACCGGCCGCGCCCTACCGGGCACATACGCGCGGCGAACGCCCCGCCGCGGCGAACCGTGACCTCATCGGGGCCGGCGCCGCGGTGGTGACCGCCGGGCTCAGCACCGGGGTCTGCGCGCTGCTCGTCCCGGCCCGGCTGCACGCCGCCGGGGCCTCTCCCGGGCAGATCGGTCTGGCCTTCGCCGCGGCCGGGATCTTGTTCGCGGTCGGCAGCGCGCTGACCGGCGTGGCCGGCCGGCGAGCGGTGAACCTGCCGGTGACCTGTGCCGGCATGCTCGTCCTGGCCGCGGCGCTGTCGCTGGCCGTCGTGGGCACGACCCCGCTGCCGCTCGTCGCGATGCTGTGCGTGACGACCGCGGCCCGGTCCGTACTGTGGACGGTCAGCTACCCGCTGGCCGCCGCGGCGGAAGGCGGCGCGGGCGTGGGCGCCTCGGTCGGGCTGCTCAACGTCATCTGGGCGGCCACCGCGGTCCTCGGCCCGCTCGGCGCCGGTGTGGCCGCCGCGCACCTGGGCGCCGCGGCGGTCTTCGGGCTGACCGAGGCCGTGTGCGCCGCCGCGCTGGCCGTCACCGCCGCGCTTACCTGGCGGGGCCGCCGCCCGGCGCGGGCCGTGCCAGGTTCGTCACCGACTCCGCAGAAAGGTCGAACACGGTCTCCGTCTGCCCGGCCGAGCTGAGCCGTAGCAGGCCGCCCTCGTCGAGGGTGCCGACCGCCGCGGCCGTCAGACCACGGAGGCCGAACGCGCGCAGGCAATCCTCTTCACGGCCCGGCGGCACGCACATCAGGAAAGAGAAGCACGGGAAGCAGTTGATCCACCGCTCCAGCGTCACCCCGGCCGGAACCGGCAGCGCGTCCAGGTCCAGGCTCACCCCGAGCCGGTTGCACTCGAGTAGCATGGCCAGCGACCCGACCAGGCCGGCCATGCTCACGTCCTTGGCCGCCGCCACCCAGCCGCTCTCCGCGCCCTCGGCCAGCAGCCTGACGTCCCCGGCCAGCTTGGTGCCGCGCTCGTCGAACGAGGGGAAGAACGGGAAGTCGGGCCGCATCTGCCCGTCCAGGCAGCAGCCGAGCATCAGCGACTGGCCGGACGCGGCAGCCTGCGCGGACAGCGGGAAGTCGGCCCGGCCAAGGCCGAAGGCGGACAGCCCGGGCGGCCCGGAGGTGACGGTCATGTGACCGCCCACCACCGGGACGTCGTACAGGCCCGAGGCCCAGCGCATGCCCTCCAGCACGCGCCGGATGACCTCGCGCGGACCGGTGACCGTGTCCACCAGGGCCAGCGGCCAGGCGCCCATGGCCGCCAGGTCGTTGACGTTGGTGGTGACCGCGGCCACCCCGGCGCCGTAGGGATCGGCCGCCACGAACGAGGGGAGGATGGCCTCCCCGCCGACCACCAGGGACACGCCCTGATCGGTCACGACCGCGCCGTCGTCCCCCGGGCCTGCCAGCCAGTCGGTGCTCTGGAAGACGTCGCTGACCAGGCCGATCTCGGCCTTGGCCGTGACGCCGGGATGGGTTCGGACGGATCGGGCCAACCCCGGCAGATCGACGCCCATCCCAGGCTCCGTTCTTGCACTAAAGTGTAGGAATATCTATTATAGCGTTTATGCTTGGTCCCGGCTTTCTTGACCTGCCCAGCCGCTCCGGCAAGCCGCGCAGGACCGGGATCACCCACGTACTCGACCGCGGACTCCCGCTGGCCCAGGCGACTGACCTGCTGGAACAGGACGCATCTTACGTCGACGTGTGGAAGTTCGGCTGGGGCATCGCCTACCTCGACCCGCAGCTGGCGGCCAAGCTGGACCTGCTGGCCCGGCACCGGGTGCTCGCCTCGCCGGGCGGCACGCTGCTGGAGATCGCCTGGGCCCAGGGCCGGACATCGGAGTTCCTCGACTGGGCCGCCGACGCCGGGTTTCCCTGCGTCGAGGTCTCGGCCGGGACCGTCCCGATGGAGGACGCGGCCAAGCGCGACCTGATCGCGGCGGCCGCGGAACGCTTCATCGTGCTCGCCGAGGTGGGCTCCAAGCAGGCCGCCGTCCGGCTGACGCCGGAGCAGTGGGCGCAGGCGGCGGCCGGCGACCTGGAAGCGGGCGCGACCTGGATCCTGGCCGAGGGCCGGGCGAGCGGAACGGTCGGCATCTACGAATCCTCCGGAGCGATCCGCCAGGACGTGGCCGAAGCCCTGGCCGCGGCGGTCGGCCCGGACTGCGTCGTGTTCGAGGCGCCCCGCGAAGACCAGCAGGCCTGGTTCGTCCGCCGGTTCGGCCCGGACGTGAACCTGGCCAACGTGGCGCCGGACGGCGCGCTCGGGCTCGAGACGTTCCGGCTGTCGCTGCGCTCCGACACCTACGGGACACCGGTACCGGGCCCGGTGTCCGTACGCGGGGCCTGACCACGTGAACCTGGTCCCCGCCCAGTACCGCGAGGTCAGCGTGGCCGAAGTCCCGGTGCCGCTGGAAGAGGGCGCGCTGCGCGCCTACCTGACCGGCCGGGACGTGTACCGGCGGACCCGCTACGTCATCGCCCGCAACGGGGGGGCCTGCATGCTGGCCGAGGTCGCCAAGCAGTCCGAGCAGCCGCTGTTCTCCCCGGTGACGTCGGTGACCGTGCTCGCCCGGGCGGACGAGACCGTCCTGGTGGACGCGCCGGACGTCGACACCGCCGTGCCCACCCAGCTGGCCCGGGCCGCGCGCGAACACACGCCCGGCGCCCGGTGCGTGATCGTGCGCGGCCTCTACGGCCACGTCAGCTTCATCCTCGACCCGGCGCCGGTCCGGATCCGGGTCCTCGAGGTGGTGCCGCCCTGGCCGCCCAAGCTGGTCGACCAGCTGAGGCGGGTGCTCGACGTCGCCGAGGACCTGCCGCCGGTCGAGCTGGTGCCCGAGCTGGTCGACCTGAGGGACCTGGCCGCCCGCCGGCCGGCGGCGCGGTACCTGTTCCCCTGCCGGGCCGGCCAGGGCGCCCAGGACCAAGCCCAGGTTTCCTATCTGGACGAGATTCCGCCGCGCGAGCCGTGGACGCTGGTCGGGTGCGCCCGCTCTCGGGCCATCCACGACTGGTTCTACGGCGACGAGGTGTCGCAGGTGGACATGTGCCCGCGCAACCTGGCCGGGCCAGACGACGCCGGCGGCCCGCTACTGACCAAGTGCTGCCTGCTCGAGGACCGGGTCGCCTGCGACGGCGACACGGTGGTCGTGCCCTGGGGGGCCAGCCTGGCGCAGATCTCCGAAGGCCTGCGCCTGGCGGTGTCGGCCCGGCCCGTCCGAAGCACGGTGCGATGACCGACCGGATCGCGGACTCCGTCCTCTACCGGCATCTGTGGGGGACGGACGAGGCCAGGGCGGTGCTCGGCGAAGAGGGCCGGCTAGCCGGCTGGCTCGAGGTGATCACGGCGCTGGCCCGGGTCCAGGCCGAGGCCGGGCTGATCCCGGTCCGGGCGGCCGAACTGATCGGGGAGCACGCTCGCGCCGACCGGATCGACCTGGCCTTCGCGGCCGAGCAGACCCGGCAGGCCTCGCATTCCATGCTGGGCCTGATCCGGGCCCTGCAAGCCGTGCTGCCCGAGCAGGCCCGCGACTACGTCTACGCCGGGGCCACCGTGCAGGACATCACCGACACCTGGACGGCGCTGGCGCTGCGCCGGATCGGCGGCCTGGTCTGGCGGGACCTGCGGCGCATCGAGGAGCGGCTGCTCGCCCTGGCGGCCGAGCACCGGGACACGGTGATGGCGGGCCGTACCCACGGGCAGCCGGGCAGCCCGGTGACGTTCGGCTGGAAGGCCGCGTCGTGGGCCGACGAGATCCGCCGCCACCTGGACCGGCTGCGCGACGGCGCGCCGCGCTGGCTGGTCGGACAGCTCGGTGGCGGCACCGGGACCCTGGTGTTCTACGGAGACCAGGGCTTGGCCGTGCGGGCCCGCTTCTGCGCCGACCTCGGCCTGGCCGACCCCGGCATCTCCTGGCTGACGGCGCGCGACCGAGGCGCGGAGTTCGCCGGGCTGCTCGCGCTGATCTGCGGCACGCTGGCGCGGATCGGCGGCGAAGTCTACGAGCTGCAGCGGCCGGAGATCGGCGAGCTGCGCGAGGCGGCCCCGGTCGGCACCGTCGGCAGCATCACGATGCCGCACAAGCGCAACCCCGAGGGCAGCGAGCACCTGGACACGCTGGCCCGGCTGGCCAGGTCCAGCGCCGCGGTGATGACTGAGGCCGTGGTCCAGCAGCACGAGCGGGACGGCCGCGGCTGGAAGGCCGAGTGGGTGGCGTGGCCGGAGACCTGCCTGCTGACCACGGCCGCGCTGCAGGTCGCCGTCGGCCTGACCGCGGGCCTGACCGTGGACGCCGCGGCGATGCGAGCCAACCTGGCCCGGTACGGCGGCTACCCGGTGAGCGAGCGGGCGCTGGCCCTGCTCACCCCCAGGCTGGGCGCGCGCCGGGCCCAGGACGCGCTGCAGCAGGCCCTTGGCCAGGGAACCGCGGCTGGCCTGGCGGCGGAGCAGGCGCTGGCCCGTTCGGCCCTATTCAGCCCGGCTGAGGCCAGGGAGCTGACCGCGGCGCCGGACCCCGGCTGCTGCCCGCAGATGACCGACCTGGTGATCGCGCGCGCCGCCGCCGCCCGCGCCGCCGAGCCCGCGGAGTGGCCGTGATCCGTGCCCTCTCCCTGGCCGCCTCTGTCGAAGCGCTGGCCGCCACCCTGCCCCGGACGCCGCTGGCCGTCCTGCCCACGCCGCTGGTCGCGGCGCCCCGGCTGGCCGCGGCGCTGGGCACCGGTCCGCTCCTGGTCAAGCGCGACGACCTGACCGGGTTCGCGTTCGGCGGGAACAAGGCCCGGCTGCTGGAGTTCCTGGTCGCCGCGGCGATCGCGGAGGGCGCTGACACGCTGCTCACCGGCGGGGCGGCGGGCTCGAACTTCTGCGCCGCCACCGCGGCCGCGGCCCGCCGCGCCGGGCTGGCCTGCGAGCTGGTGATCGCCGGCCGGCCCGAGCCGCCGGGGCCAGCGCTGGCGCTGGCCCGGTCCTGGGGCGCGGCCGTGCGCTGGACCGGGGTGCCGGACCGGGACAGCGTGGACGCGGCGCTGCCCGCGGCGGCCCACGAGCTCGGCGCGGCGGGCCGCCGTCCGTACCTGATCCCGCGGGGCGGCGCCACCGGCCTGGGCGCGGTCGGCTACGCGCTGGCCGCGGCCGAACTCCGCGCCCAGCTGGACAGCGACGACGTCACGGTGGTGGTGCCGACCGGATCCGGCGGCACCCTGGCCGGGCTGGTCGCGGGGCACGTGCTGCTCGGCCGCCCGTGGACGCTGCTCGGCTGCTCGGCCAGCCGCCCGCCGCAGGCGGCGCAGCGGCAGGTGCTGACGCTGGCCCGGGAGTGCCTGTGCCTGCTCGGCGCGGAGCAGGAGCCGGGCCCGGCCGACGTCACCGTCGTCGACGCCCGCGGCCCCGGTCACGGCCTGCCCTCGCCGGACGGCCTGGTCGCCGCCGAGCAGGCGATGAGGACGGAGGGAATCATGCTCGATCCGGTCTACACGGCCAAGGCCCTGGCCCAGGCGGCAACAAGCGGGTCCGTGGTCTTCTGGCACACCGGCGGCGTACTCGACGCGGTCGCGGCCGCACAGGAGGCTGCCTCGTGACTACGTTGAACCGTCCCGCCGTCGGCCCTCCCGCGGGCCCGGCCGCGCCCGAGCTCATCGCGGCCGGGTTCGAGCTGGAGAACGCCGACGCCGGCATCCTGCACCGCGGGATGAACCTAGCCGACATCGCGCACCTGCTCGACCTGAGCGCGACCGGGGTGATCCCGCCCGAGGCGGCCCGCAGCCTGCTCGCGCTGCTGCTGGCGACCATGGATATCCCGGCCGCCGAATTCCCCTACGACCCGGCCAACGGCGAGCCGTACAACTCGCGCGAGCGGTACTTCGTCAGCCAGGTCGGCGACGTGGCCGGCTGGCTGCACGCCGGGCGGCCGCGCCGCGAGGCGGTCCGGGTCGCCTTCCGGCTGCGCCTGCGCGACGACCTGACCGACCTGATCGAGGCGTCCGCCGACCTCGCGGCCGAGCTGGCCGCGCGGAGCCGCGAGCACGCCGAAACCCTGATGGCCGACCAGACCTACCTGCAGCACGCGCAGCCGTCCACGTTCGGCCACTACCTGCTGTCTTTCGCCTTCCCGGTGCTGCGCGGCGGGCAGCGGCTCAGCGAGGCGCTGGAGTGGACCGACGCCAGCCCGGGCGGGGCCGGCTGCGTGAACGGCAGCCGGCTGCTGTCCGACCGGGCGCAGGTCGCCTCCCTGCTCGGCTTCCGCAGCGTCGCCGAGCACACCAGGGACGCGATGTGGCAGGTCGACGGGCTGTTCGACATGGTCGGCGCGGCGGCCGGGCTGATGGTCACCCAGTCCAAGCTGGCCGAGGACCTGGAGATCTGGGCCAGCCAGGAGTTCGACTACGTGACGCTGGCCGACGGCTACAGCCGGGCCAGCGTGCTGATGCCGCAGAAGCGGAACCCGTACGCGCTGTCCATCCTCCGCGGCACCGCCGGATCCCTGATTGGCCGGCTGTCGGGGCTGCTCGCGGTGGCCAAGACCCCGTCCGCGCGCAGCGACAACCTGATCTTCGCCTACGGCGAGGTGCCCCGGGCGCTCGACCTCGCGCTGCGCGCCACCCGGCTGAGCACCGGCGTGGTCCGCACGCTCCAGGTGAACGCCGAACGGATGCGTGCCGCGCTCGACTCCGGCTTCTCGCAAGCCACGGACCTGGCCGAATACATCATGCAGAGCTGCGCCATCGACTACCGCAGCGCCTACCGGGTGGTCGGACACGCGGTCAGGCAGGCCAGCGCAGAGGGGCTAGCCGGCGCCGACATCGATGGGGTCATGCTCGACGCCGCGGCCGCCGAGGTCACCGGGCATCCGCTCGGCCTGGCCGGCCGCGACCTGTCCGCGGCCCTGGACCCGTGGCAGATCGTGGCCAGCCGGACCGCGCTCGGCGGTGCCGCGCCCGGTGAGGTCCGGCGGATGGCGGCCGAAGCCGACGCGGAGGCGAGCCGGCTCGCGGGCGAGGCGCGGCGCTGGCGGGAGACCTACCGCGCCGCCGAGGACGCCCTGCTCGAATCCGCCAGGAAAGGAGCACAGCCGTGACCGAACCGCAGCTGACCCTCCCGGATCGCGTGGGCGTGGTCAACGTCGGCCTGTCCCTGTTCGCCGACGCGATCAGGGAGCAGGGCGCGCCGGTCATCTCGGTGGACTGGCGCGTGCCCGCGGGCGGCCAGCCGGAGGCGGTCGCCGCCCTGGGCCGTCTCTACGGCATCCACGCCGAGCGGATCGAGGCCGCCAACGCCGAGGTGCTGCGCCGCCTCGACGGGGGCACGCCGCTGCTCACCGGCGTCACCACGGTGGCCGCCGCCATACCGGGCCTGGGCCGGACGCTGCTGCACTGCGGGCCCGCCATCGGCTACACCGACGCCCCCGACCCGCTGCAGCGCTCGATGCGGACGGCGGCCGTGGCCGAGGGCTGGGCGGACACCCTGGAGCAGGCCGACGCCTTGCTGGCCGCCGGCGAGATCGGTCTCGCCCCGGCCAACGAGCACGCCGTGGTGGTGCCGATGGCCACCGCGCTCGGTCCCGGCGCCCCGCTGTACGTGGTGGAGAACCAGGCCGGCGGCACCACCGGGTACGCGCCGATCTCGCAGGGGCCGGGGGAGGTGGCCTGGTTCGGCGTGGCCAGCGAGGCCTCGGTCGCCCGGCTGGTCTTCCTGCGCGACGTGGCCGCCCCGGTGATCGGCCGGATCCTGGACCGGTCCGGCCCGCTAGACGTGCTCTCGCTGGCCGCGCAGGCGGTCGCGATGGGCGACGACGTCCACGTCCGCACCCAGGCCGCGACCAACCTGCTGATCCGCACCTGGCTGCCGCACCTGACCGAGCTGGGCGGCCCTGACGGCGTGGCCTTCGCCCGCTTCCTCTCGGCCAACCACCTGTTCTTCCTGACCCTGGCGATGGCGGCCGCCAGGTCGCTGACCGAGTGGGCGGCCCAGGTGCCCGACGCGTCGATCGTGACCACGATGGCGCGGAACGGCACCACGTTCGGCATCAGGCTGCCCGGCTCGGACCGGTGGTTCACCGCCGACGCGCCCGAGGTCGGGCACGCGCTGTACTACCCGGGCCAGGGCGCCGAGACCAGCGCCAGGGACATCGGCGACAGCGCCGTCCTCGAGCTGTCCGGGCTCGGAGCGGCCGCGGCGGCCGGCTCGCCCGCGGTCGCCCAGCTGCTCGGCGGCGACCTGCGCGAGGCGGCCGGCCTGACGGCGCGGCTCGCCGCGGTATGCGCCGGGCGGTCCAGCCGGTTCAAGATCCCGGCGCTGGACAACGCGGGCACCCCGCTCGGGGTGGACGTCCGCAAGGTCGTAGAGCTGGGCATCACGCCCGCGGTCACCACCGGCATCCTGCACCTCTCGGCCGGCACCGGCCAGGCCGGCGCCGGCGTAGCCGAAG
>Ga0210397_10001895_pt1 | contig 13310 bp, 13 predicted proteins | sample IncBWH2OmetaG_FD_160126 | JGI IMG/M metagenome (GOLD analysis project Ga0210397, IMG submission 160126) | Forest soil microbial communities from Barre Woods Harvard Forest LTER site, Petersham, Massachusetts, United States - Inc-BW-H-2-O ...
CGGGGCCGGCCCGCGCCGGCGCCGGCGGCGGGCACTGGCTGAGACGGCCATCATGATCCTCGTGGCGGTGCTGCTAGCCGGCCTGGTGCGGGCGTTCGTGTTCCCGACCTTCTGGATCCCCTCGTCGTCCATGGCGCCGACACTCGGCGTGTACGACCGGATCGTGGTGCAGAAGGCGTTCTTCACCTGGCGTGACGTACGCGAGGGCGACATCGTGGTGTTCAGCCACCCGCCGCTCGACCACTGCCCCGGACCAGCAGGTGACCTGGTCAAGCGCGTCATCGCGCTGCCCGGGCAGACGATCTACTCGTCGGGCAACGACATCTACGTCAACGGGCGGCGGCTGGCCGAGCCCTACCTGCCGCACCACGACCCGCTCGGGCCGTCCGTAGCGACCCGCCAGCACCCCTACCGGGTGCCGGCAGGCGAGTTCTACCTGCTGGGCGACAACCGCGCCGACTCGTGCGACAGCCGGTACTGGGGACCGATCAAGGGCTCGAGCATCGCCGGCAAGGTAGTGCTGGTGTTCTGGCACGACGGCCACCCCGACTTCCGCAGGTTCTGATGCGCCCTGGCCGCGGCCATCGGCGCCGGGTCAGGGAGTCGGTATCTCAGCGCTTATGCGGGTGGGGCCGCCGGGCGGGCTGACGACGGACAGGGTGCCGCCCGCCACCTCGATCCTGTCGGCGAGACCACGCAGGCCGCGGGAGCTGGCCAGGGACGCGCCGCCGTGGCCGTCGTCACCCACGCTGATCGTGAGGCAGCCGGCCGTCGCGTTCACGCGCACCGTCGCGGTACTGGCACCGGAGTGCTTGGCCATATTGGCCAGGCATTCCGAGCAGAAGAAATAGGTCAGCGCCCGTAGTCCGGGAGGGAGATCGTCGACCGGGCCGTCCACGTCGATCTGTACTGGCACCGGCATCCCGGCCGCGATCTCACGGACCAGGACGCCGATTGGCCTGCCGCCCAGCGTCGCGGGGAACAAGCCGAGGGCCAGCTGCTCGAGGTCCGTCACCGCGCTGGCGAGCTGGCCGCGGATGTCGGAGGCGGACTCGCCGTCAAGCCCGGCGAGCAGCTGGTCTACCGTCTGCAACTGCTCTCCGGGACCCGCGCGGAGCCGGGCCGCGAGCGCCTGGCGCTCCTCGTCGGCCACGGCCAGCAGCCGCTTTCGCGATTCCCGTACGGCCTCGGCCTGCTCGCGCACCTCGGCGCTGATCCGGGCGTTCTCCAAGGCCAGTGCGGCGGCGGCCGCTGCCGCGCGAGACAGCGCCGACCCGGATTCGGCGGTCGGGCCGCCGATCAGCGCTACCTCCCCCCCGCCTGGCGCCGGGACGCGGGTGACCCGGTCGTTTCCGGAACCCGCCGCGGGCGGTGGCTCGACGGGCCGTCCTTGCTCGTCTACCCAGCCCCGTCCGGGTATGGCGTACCGTACCTCGAGCTCCGGATCGGCGAGCGTGCCGGCCAGCAGGTCCGAGACGGGCAGCTCGGGATGACGGGACGGGCCGAGGTCGACCACTAGCGCGTGGATCGCGCCGGGCAGCCACCGCTGGGGCGAAGATCCGGCGACAACCGCCATGGCGGCCGCGATGAGCGCTATGTCGTTGGCCAGGGTCAGTCCGTCACCGTCCGCCGTGCCGGACGCCGCCAGCCACCACGTTACGGCCAGTGTCCCGGCGGCCAGGGCCACCGTCAGCACCACCGGACGCCGGTCGGCGGCGGCACGCCGTGCCGCCAGCCCGGCCAGCACGGCCAGCGCGGCCATCAGCCCGGCGGTGACGAACCCGTCCGCGGGCACCGGCAGCAGCACGGCGGCGTAGCACAGCGGAATCACCAGGCGCGTACCCATGGCTCCCCGCCGGCTGGATGCGCGCTGGCGGTTCAGGCTGTGCAGCAGCAGGTGCGTGAGCATGGCCCGGTAGCCGAGGACAGCGACTCCGGCGCCATAGGACGGCAGTGCGGCCGGCAGCGCCGCCGCGGCGGTGCCCGCGAACCAGGCGGCCGAAACCGCGAGCGCCAGCCACCCGCCGACGGGATCCCTGGCCCGGCGGTCAGCGCCGCCAGCTCGCAGCAGCCAGGCGCCGACGGCCGCGTAACAGGCGCCGACCGCGAAATCGGCGCCGGTCAGCAGCGTCACCGGGCCCGGCGCGGCGGCTTCGGCGAGCGCCCCGCCGACCAGGATCGCACCGGCCAGGATGACGCTCACCTGGCCGGTACCTATCCGGCTGACGCCGCCTCGCGCGGCGCCGGTCAGCCTGTCTTGCGCCATGGATGCGCGGTGTAGATGACGCGGCTCGCCGTGTCGGCCACGTCTACGATCGCGAAGGTGAGCTGGCCGTCGAAGTAGCTCCACCGCACGGTTTCCGGGGTCAGGTTTCCCGTCGGGGAGGGATTCCAGTAAAACGTGACCTCGTCGCCCTTGACGACGTAGTGGCCGGTGAGAGGGCCCTGGTCCTTGTAGTCGGGGGACTGGGTCTCGTGGTCTGTGCCGTCGGCGTGCAGGTAGGTGGTGAAGGTGATGTCCTTTTCCCAGTCAGGGCCGTACTGGCCGCCTGCCTCGAAGTCCGCCACCGTGTCGGTCACCATGTAGGTACCCGGTGGTATCTTGCCGCCGCCCTGATGGGCGAGGGCCGGGGTCAGGACCCGGTGGATCGCCGTCGCGGTCGCCGTGTCACCCGCAACCCGGCATCCTGGCGGCACTCCGGTCGCGTCCGGCTGCGCGCCGGTTCCTGGCAGCGCCCGGATCTGGCGTTCCATGTCGGCGGCGGCCGCGTTTGCCGGGGTTGCCTGGGCCGTGCTCTGGGCCAGCGCGCCGAGCTGGGCCGCGGTGGGCCGGTCGAGGACGACGCCCTGCAGGCAGAGGCGGGTGAGCTCTTGGGCCTCGCGGGACGCGAGCGCACCCGAATGCCGCCGGGTATCGGTCACGGCCCGCCTCATCGCCGTCTGGTCCGCCGGAGACAGGCCGGCCCACGCCTTCGTGCTGGCCACCAGCGTCTCGAACTTCGCGAAGACCGCGTACGACGTCAGGTAGAAGGCATTGGTCTCGTAGCCGTTCTCCGTTATGTAGAACGGTGAGGTCTCTACGCCAGCCAGGGATCCCGTCCGCAGCGGCTTGTTCACCATGTTCGACAATAGTCCCTGGACGGGACGGGCTCCCAGCGCGGTGACCAGCGCCGCCGCCTGCGGGTTGTCGACAATGCGAATCCTCTGCCCGGCGAATTGCGGCTGTGTGAACAGCGGCCGGGCCGACAGGATCTGCCGCGGCTCGCCTGCGATCAGCCCGACGCCGACCGCGCCGTACTTCGAGAGCTGGCCGAGCACGGTCGCGGCCACCGGGCTGGCGGCCACCCGCTGGCTGGCCGCGACCGTGGTCACCGCGAAGGGGGCCATCAGCGCCTGGAACCCGGGCACACCCACGGCCGCCCAGTCGCGTGCAGGCTGGTAGGCGAAGCTGACCCGCCCGGCGCGGATGTCGCTCGTCAGCCGGGCCTCGTTGGCCGGCAACGTCGAGTTGTAGGTCTTCGAGTCGATGGTGACCTTCAGCGCCCCGTGCGAGAGCTTCGCGACGTCCTTAGCGAGGTAGAGGCCGTCGGGATCGGATCCGTCGGGCATCTGCAGCACGATGGCCTGCGTGTGCTGGTCTGTTGAGCCCGCCTTGCTGATCGGCTTGGTGCTGCATGCGGTCAGGCCGGCCAGGGCCGTGACCGCCGCCGCCACCACCGTCAGGCGGATGGTTGCGTTATTTCTGTCCATGTCCACAGGCTGCCTGCCCCCCGCCTGCCTGCCATCCGTGCCGGCACCGAACCTGTTATCCGTGCCGACACGGAAATTGTCCCTGCGAACGCTCCATCGGGACACGGACGGTTGCCGCTCACCGCAAACGCTGGCACTCTCCTGTCATGAAGGCAAGGGGGAGGGCCGCGTCTCTGGCGTCCCTGGCCACGCCAGCACTGGTGGCAGCGGCGGTACTCGGGCTGGGCGCGTCGGTGGTGCGGCTGGCCGCCTCGTACCCGGACACCGCCCCCGGCGGCGGCGCGCCCTGGCAGGTCGGCTTGCAGGCGGCCGCGGCGGCTGGCGCCGTCGCCGCCGGTGCCGCGCTGGCCGCGCACCGGGCGACCGCGGTGTGCGGCACGCTGCTCATGCTGGCGGGGCCGGCCATCGTGATCGCCGCCGCACCGGTGGCGCAGGCACGCCCGGCGCTGCTGTTCACCATCGTCCTCGCCGGGGCCGCGCTGGCCCCGGCGCTCCTCTGCGCGGCCGCGCTGACCTGCCCCGTCGGACGGCTGCGCAGCTGGGACCGGCTGGCCGCGGCATTGGGCCTGTTCGTGGCGGGACTGGTCAGCGGACTGCTGCCGGCCACGCTGTTCGGCCCGCAGGCCAGCGGATGCTTCACGTGCGCGGCCAACCTGGCCGAGGTGCATGCCGCGCCCGACCTGCGGGCCAGCCTGATCCGCTGGGGCCTGGCCCTCACCGTCGGGACCGGGACGGGCATGGCCGTCCTGGCCGCGTGGCGATGGCTGCGGGCACCACGGATCGTCCGGCTGGTGAACGCCCCGGTCGCGGTCGGTGGCGCGGCCGTCGCACTGCTGTCCGCGGCCGCCGCCGCGCATGCGCTCGCCCAGCCGGTCCCCGTGATCGACGCGCCGTCCCGGGCGATCTGGCTGGCGCAGTGCACCATCATCGTGCTGATAGCCGGGGGCGTGGCGGCGACGGCGCTGCGCACCCGCTGGCGGGCCAGCCAGATCGCCGCCCAGGTGCTGGCGGCCACCCCGGACGCCGTCACGCTGCAGCACTCGCTGGCCGGCAGCATTGACGACCCCGGCCTGGCGCTGGTCTTCCCGCGTGACGACGGCACGGTCATCGACGCGGCTGGACAGGCGGTCGGCGCGGCCGGAGAGGCGACACCAGCGGGCCTGGCCGTCGCCACGGTGCGGAGGGCCAGCCGGACGGTGGCGGAGGTTCGGTACCGGGCTGAACTGGCCGGTGCCGAACAGCTGCTCGGCACCGCCGTGCGGAGCGCGGGCCTCGCGCTGGAGCACGTAGCGGCTCAGGCCCGGTTGCGGGCGGAGCTGGCCGACCTGGCCGCCTCACGCCGGCGGATCATCGAGGACGCCGACGCCGAACGGCGGAGCCTGGAACGTGACCTGCATGACGGCGCCCAGCAGCGGCTCATCGGGCTGCAGCTGTTCATGCAGCTAGCCGCCGACGATGCGTCCCAAGAGCAAGCCGAAACCTACCGTGCGGCGCGGCGGATCGTCAGCACCGCGCTCGCCGACTTGCGCGACCTCGCGCACGGCATTCATCCGGCCGCCCTCACCGACGACGGGCTCATGACCGGCCTGCGTACGCTCGCCAACCGTAGCCCGGTGCCGCTGTCCATCGGGGGAACGGGCTCGGCGGCCCGTTCGGCCATTGCGGAGGGCACCGCCTACCGGCTCGTAGCCTATACCGCCCACACGGCCGGGCGGCTGGACGGCGGCCCGGCCATCCGGGCCACGGTGGACGGCGACGAGGCCGTGCTGCGGCTCCGGATCGAGGCAGACGCCCTAGGCGGCGAGCAAGCCGCGGAGATCATGGCGCGCGCCAGGGACCGGATCGCCGCGGCCAGCGGCTCCGTCACCGTGGAAACAACCGCGGCCCGGACGACGATTACCGCGGAGTTCCCGTGCGTGTCGTTATCGCCGAGGACATGGCACTGCTCCGGCAGGGCCTGGCCCGGCTGCTCACCGATGCGGGATTCGACGTCGTCGGAGGCGCGGGGGACGCCGACGAACTGCTCGAGATCGTCGCCCGGGCCGAGCCGGACGTCGCGCTCATCGACATCAAAATGCCGCCCACGCACACCGACGAGGGCCTGCGGGCGGCGGCGGTCATTCGTGAGCGGCACCCCAAGACCGCGGTCCTGCTGCTATCCAGCTACCTGGAAGCCCGCTACGCCGAGGCCCTGCTCAAAGATCATCCAGCCGGATCCGGATACCTGCTCAAGGACCGCGTCTACGACGCGGCCGTAGTCGGCGACGCGCTGCGCCGGGTGAGCATCGGTGAATGCGTCATCGATCCCGAGATCATCAGCCAGCTGCTGCGCCGCGGCCGGGAGCGGAACCCGCTCGACGCGCTGACCGACAGGGAACGCGAGATCCTCAGCCTCATGGCACAGGGGTACTCCAACGACTCGATCTGCAACCAGCTGTTCATCTCCCGCAGGACCGTGGAGTCCCACGTGAGCAGCGTGTTCGCCAAGCTGGGCATCGTCGAGTCGCCGGAGAGCAGCCGCCGCGTGCTCGCCGTGCTCGCCTACCTGCAGGGCTGAACGGCCGCCGGGGTTGTTATTTTTGAGGCGTGAGTGTGCTCGATCGGTTCCGTCTTGACGGCCGGGTCGCTGTGGTCACCGGCGCTGGGCGAGGCATCGGGGCCGCCACGGCCGTCGCGCTGGCTGAGGCGGGGGCCGATGTGATCATCGCCGCCCGCAGCCCTGATCAGCTGGAAGCGACCGCGACCGCGATCGAGGCGGCCGGGCGAGCCGCGCACGTCGTGCTGGCTGATCTCAGCGACACCGCTCAGGCGGCCCGGCTGAGCGGTGCGGCTCGCGGGGCGTTCGGCCGCCTGGACGTGGTCGTCAACAACGTCGGGGGCGCCGTCCCCCGGCCGTTCCTCGATACCACCACCGAGGCATTGGAAGAGGCTTTCCGTTTCAACGTCTCGACCGCCCACGCACTGATCACGTCGGCGATCCCGCTGATGCTCGAAAACGGCGGCGGCTCGGTGATCAACATCTCCAGCGTGCTGGCGCTGATCTCCGGCCGGGGCTTCTTGTCGTACGGGACGGCCAAGGGAGCGCTCGCCCGCTACACCGAGCTCGCCGCGCAGGACCTGGCCCCGCGTATCCGGGTCAACGCCGTCGCCGCCGGCACCATCGCCACGGCGGCCACCGAGGTGATTACCGCGGATGCCGCGCTCCGGTCGCGGGTCGAGGCGGCCACGCCGCTCCGCCGGCTGGGCACCGTGGATGACGTGGCCGCCGCGGTGTTGTACCTGGCCTCGCCCGCCAGCGCCTACCTCACCGGGACCGTGCTTGAGGTGCACGGCGGACTGCAGGCGCCAAACACCCAGCAGCCACTCCCGGATCTCTAGAACCACGACCCGCACGCGCCGGGCCGCTGGAACGCCATGAAACCCCGGATCCAGTGCGTTCTGACGCCGTGGAAGCCCGGTTCCACTGCGTTCAGCCAGGCGTCCGGCAGCGGACCGATCGTCATGAGCTCGCGTCTGCGCCTCGCGGTACGCGTCCGTGCACATGGGGCTATGACCGCCATCGCCGGGCGGCTCAGCGCACTTCCTGGATGCGAACCAGGTTGCCCGCCGGATCACGGAAGGCGCAGTCACGAATTCCGTACGACTGCTCGACCGGCTCCTGGACGACCTCGGCGTCGCTGGCCTGCAGCCGCTCGAAGGTGCCGTCGAGGTCCTTGGTGGCCAGGAGGATCCAGCCGTAGGTGCCCTTGGCCATCATCTCGGTAATGGTGCGGCGCTCGTCGTCGGTGAAGCCGGGGCCGACGGCCGGCGGGGCCAGCAGGATGGACGTGCTGGGCTGGCCAGCCGGGCCGACCGTGATCCAGCGCATCGTGCCCTGTCCGACATCGGTGCGGACCTCGAAGCCGAGGATGTCGCGGTAGAAGGCCAGCGAGGCCTCCGGGTCGTCGTGCGGGAGGACGCTCGCGTGAATGGTGATGTCCATGCCCGTCAGGCTAGCTGCGGGTCGATGACCGGCGCTTCTCGATTCCTGACCGGCTTGGTCACCTGTTTCGCCACGCACGGCGGCATCCCCGCCGTCGCGCCGGCCGCCTGGCTCCGGTAGGTGCTGGGCGGCATGCCGACCAGTTCGGTGAAGCGAGTGCTGAAGGTGCCCAGCGACGCGCAGCCGACCGCGAAGCAGACCTCGGTGACGCTGAGGTCGCCACGACGCAGCAGCGCCATCGCGCGCTCGATGCGCCGCGTCATCAGGTAGGAGTACGGCGACTCGCCGTAGGCAGCCTTGAACTCGCGGCTAAGGTGCCCGGCCGACATGTGCGCGCCGCGGGCGAGCGCCTCGACGTCCAGCGGCTGCGCGTACTCCCGGTCGATCCGGTCGCGGACGCGGCGCAGCCGCGCGAGGTCGTGCAGGTGCTGCGCCTCGGCTGACCTGCTGGTCACACGCAACATCGTACGTCGCGCAGCTGGTCAACCAGTCCTTGCGAAGAACCCAGGGATCTGCGGCGGCGGGAACGGCCCTGCTCGGCCGGAACGCCGTTCACCTGACCGATCCCTTCACCACGCCGGGCGTACCATTCTGGCATGCGCCCGTAGGGAGGCGGCCATGGTTGCGGCGACAGAAATCGGCTTCGTGAGGATGCGGGTCAGCAAGGTGGTCGGGCTCAATGACGGAGACGACTTCTGCGAGTTCGTGGTGCTGAACGAACTGGACGGCGACCGCCACCTGGTGATCCAGATCGGGAGGGCCGAGGCGTTCGCCTTGGCGGCCGGCTTGGGCGACGTAGCGTGGGGCCGCCCGATGACCTATCAGTTCATGGCGGAGCTGGTCCGGAGCCTCGGCGGGCGTATCCGCGAGATCCGGCTCGATGGCCTGGTCTCGGGTGCCTATGCCGCCACCGTGGAGGCCGAAGGGCCGTGCGGCGTCGAGCTGGTCGATGCCCGGTCCAGCGACGCGCTGAATCTCGCCGTCCTGGTCGGCGCGCCGATCGTCGTGGGCCTGGAGATGGTAGAAGACAGTGACCAGCGCCAGGAGGGCGAGTCGGCCGAGGCGGTGCTGATGCGGCGAGCCCTGACCGCTCCCCCGATGACAGTCACGAAAGCAGAGCGGTAACGGCACGCCTGAAGGAGCTCGTCTCATGATCTTCATCGTCATCAGCATCGACACCCGCCCGGAGAAGCGGGAGGACTTCCTCGCCGGCATAACCCGCTACTGCGCTCAGGTCCGCGCCGAGCCCGGCAACTTGCGTTTCACCTGCTCCGAGGACGTCGAGGAACACAACCGGTTCGTCGTCGTGGCGAACTACGCCGACCAGGCCGGGGGTGAGGCCCACGTGGCCTCGGAACACGCGCAATGGTTCTTCGGCTGGCTGCCGTCGGTGGTCTCACGAGTCCCGTCGATCGTGTACCAGGAACTGCCCGGCGCCGGCTGGTCCGAGATGGGCGAGGTACGCCTCGAATCGGCCACCTGACCTGACGGACCGCCCCGGGCCATATCTATGCCCTATTTATCCCTTTTCGTACGATATGTCGGCGAATTAGCGCGGCTGATCCGGGTTATGCGGTTGATCCGGGGGACCGGGATACACCTAATCAACCACGAAGCCCCGATCAACCACGATAACCGGAGGGACCTTCCAGCTAGGTGGCCTAAGCGCGCAATGGCAGGGGCGCGGTGGTACCGAAGAGATTTCTGTTGCCGACTGGCGCTCCAGCATCGTTACCGAGGCATTCGGGCCGGGTCCTGCCGGGTGGCAGGACCCGGCGACGGGTTACAGGAGGCCGAGTTCGGTGGCACGGCGGACGGCGGCCTGGCGGGTCTTCACGTCCAGCTTGGTGAAGATGTGCTTGGTGTGGGTGCGCAGCGTATTGACCGACACGAACAGGTGACGGGCGATCTCCGGCCCGGTGAGTTCGGTCGCGAGCAGCCGGAGGACCTCGAGCTCGCGGTCGCTCAGGCCCTCATCGCTGGAGGGGACCGCGGCGGCCGCCGCCGCGGCGCCGTGGTCGCGTTTTGCCGCGCGCAGCACGAGGGCGGCGTACTCGGCGGACGCTGCGGGGTCTGCGGGATCCGGCCGGCGCTCGGCCGCCCGGAGCAGCTCAGTCATTGGCGGTCCTTCGTCGAGGAAGAGCCGGAGGTAGCCGCCCGGGACGCCGTCGGTGAGGGCCGCGGCGAGATCGGAGATCGCTGCGTCCGTCTCGTCCGCCGCGTGCCGGGCCAGCGCCCGGACCATCCGGGCCTCCACGAGGCTGCCCGCGCGGCCCGCTGCTTGCGCGGCGTCGACGACACGGTCGAGCAGGGCGCGGGCCTGCTCGAGGCCGCTCTGGTCCCGGTCGGCCCGGTACTGGTCGGCCCGGTACTGGCCGATGAGCAGGCGCGCCAGGGTGAGCTGGTTGAACTCGGCTAGAAAGGCCGGCGGATCGGCCGCTGTGACACGGTACTCGTGCGCCCAGTCCCACGCGTCCGCGAGGCGGCCCTGGGCGATGCGGACCCGCGCCCGCAACGCGGGAATGGGTCGCACATCCGGGAAGAAGCCGGGCAGGTACAGCGGTTCGGCGTCATCGAGCATCCGTACCGCGCCGTCGAGGTCGCCGCGCGCCTGCAGCACCCCCGCCATGGCCGTGTACCAGCGGTAACGGTTCTCCAGCAGCGACGCCCGGTCGCCGAGCTCGCGGGCCAGCTGGAGGTGGTTCGCAGCCGCGTCGAGGTCACCCTGCTCCCGGAGCATGTCGGCCAGGCCGACGTGCAGGTCACCGGTTGTGGACAGCAATGATCCCTCATGCCGTTCGGCCGACGCGAGCGCCCGTTCGTACAGCCGGCGTGCCTCCGCCGGCCGGCCGCGGGTTAGCCACATGCTGGCCAGGACGACGGTCCCGCCGAGCTCGTCCGCGATGTTGCCGGCCTTGTGCAGGCTCGCGACCGCCGTGCCGAACGTGTCGACGGCGGTGCTGGGGTCGCCGGCGGCCCACGCGGCCAGGCCGAGGAAGCCGGCCGCGGCCCCGCGGGCGAGATGGTCATCCGGCCCGGCCAGCTCCAGTACGTGACGGGCGTGCGCGACGGTGCCGTCGACGTCGCCGCGGGCCTGGGCGATCGTGGCGCGATAGGCCGCGATCGTGGCCGGGAGGGTCCGCAGCTCCTCGTTCCGGGCTCGGGCCGCGTCCGCCAGCGAACCGGGGATAGCCGGAATATCGGCCGAACGACCGGCCTCCATCGCCCGCTCGGCGTCATCGAGCCACAGCTGGGCTCCGTCGAGATCGCCCTCGGACAGCCGCGCCCAGGCCAGGAAGGCAGCCAGGAGGGGACGCCCCCGGACGACATCGTCCGGCAGGGCACGCAACCACTCCCGCAGCGTGCGGTCCTGCCGGTGCTTGCGGAGATCTGCCAGGGCGAGCTCGACCAGGTCGGCCGCGCGATCGAAGTCGCCGCCGGCGATCGCGTGGACGACGGCGTCGGCGAGCAGGCCGTGTTCGGCGTGCCAGCGGCTGGCGGCCTGGTGCAGCCTGGGCACCCGGTCCGGGTACCGGTCGAGGAGCCGGGCGCGGAGTGCGTCAGCGAACAGGTGGTGGTAGCGGTACCACTGCCGCTGGTCGTCGAGAGGGACGACGAACAGGTTCCCGCGCTCGAGGATCTCCAGCCTCTGGCGGCCGTCGTCGTGGCCGGTGAGCGCGTCGCACAGCGGCCCCGTCAGCTGCGGAAGCACCGAGGTGTCGAGGAGGAACCCGCGAACGTCCTCGGGCTGGCTGTTGAGCACCTCCTCGACCAGGTAGTCCAGGACGAAGCGGTGGCTGCCGGTGAACGCGTCGACGAAGCCGGCCACACCCGCAGCGTCCCCGGCGCCGGTGTGGCCGCGGGCCGACAGGGCGGCCAGTTGCAGTCCGGCGGCCCATCCCTCGGTGCGGTGCTCGAGCGCGGCGACGTGCGCCGGATCGAGGTCGAGGCCCATGAGGTCATTGAGGAATGCGTCCGCCTCGCCGGCGGTGAAGCGCAAGTCCGCGGCGCGCAGCTCGAGGAGCTCACCGCGGCCACGCAGCCGGGCCAAGGGCAGGGGCGGGTCCGCGCGCGTGGTGATGGCGATGGTGACCTGGGGCGGCAGGTGGCCGAGCAGGAACGTCACGGACTCGTGGATGTCCGGTGCGTCGATGACATGGTAGTCGTCGAGAGCCAGCACGGTCGGCCCGGCGAGCTCGTCGAGATCGTTGACCAGGCTGACCAGCACATCCGCCGGAAGGGTTCGGCCGCTCTCCAGCAGCGCCAGCGCCTCCGCACCCACCTGAGGGCTACTCACCTGGATGGCCGCGACGAGGTGAGTGACGAACCGGCGCAGCTCGCTGTCCCCGGCATCGAGCGACAGCCACGCCACGCGCGGCGGCGGCCCGGCCGGCTCACTCTCCCCGTCGCGCCCACCCGACGCCAGCCACTGCGCGATCAGGGTCGTCTTGCCGAACCCGGCCGGAGCGGACACCAGGATAAGCCGCGGCATCGACGACGGCTCGACTCGAAGGCGATCGGTAAGCCGGGAACGAGAAACGAGCCGCCGTCGCATCGCCGGGACATGAAGCTTGGTGCCCAGAACAGGCATTCAGCCATCCTAAGAGGCGCCGCGGCTGTCACCAGACCCGGTAGCTGGCGGAGGTGGCGTACGCGTCGGAGACGGGCGGCGCGGACGCTACGATGACGATCGTGTCCACTCGCCACATGGCTGTCACCGGGATGACCTGCGACCACTGCGCCAATGCCGTCCGGGCTGAGATCAGCAAGCTCCCCGGCGTCACCGGGGTCGACGTCGATGTCGCCGCGGGCACCGTCCGCGTTTCCGGTGACCCGCTCCCCGGCGACGTGTCGCTGCGCGAGGCCGTGGAGGAAGCCGGATACGAGTTCGCCGGCTAGGCACGCCCGCCGGGCGCTCCGGCATGCCACTATCTCTATCGTGGCGAGTTCACCAGCGGATAGGGCCGCCGTCGCCGCTAACCTGGCCTCCTTCCCGCGGATCGAAATAGCGCGACCCGGCCTGCGGGCCGCGTCGGTGGCGGTGTGCGTCCTTCTGCGGCAGGACGTGCCCTGCCTGCTGATCACCAGGCGAGCCGCCGGCCTGCGGAATCACTCCGGACAGTGGGCGCTGCCCGGCGGGAGCCGCGAGCCGCGCGAGTCCGCTGCGGAAGCGGCGCTGAGGGAACTGCGTGAGGAAACGGGCGTGGCGGCCGGGGCGGGCGATGTCCTGGGTACCCTCGATGACTACGCCACGCGGTCCGGCTTCCTCATCACTCCCGTGGTGGTATGGGGCGGCCCGCTCGGCACGCTCGTCCGGCAGTCGTCGGAGGTGGCCAGGATCCACGTGATCCCGCTGGCCGACTTCGACCACCCGCCTCAGCTCCTGCGCATCCCGGAGTCGCCCGCGCCGGTCCTTCGCCTCGCGCTGCTCGGCGGCCACGTGTACGCCCCGACCGCCGCCGTCATCCACCAGTTCTGCCAGCTGGCGCTGCACGGCCTCGTCACCCGGGTGGCCCATTTCGAGCAGCCCGTATTCGCCTGGCGCTGATGCCCGGCAGGATTAGACACTGTGGCGGTG
>Ga0210397_10001897_pt1 | contig 13307 bp, 12 predicted proteins | sample IncBWH2OmetaG_FD_160126 | JGI IMG/M metagenome (GOLD analysis project Ga0210397, IMG submission 160126) | Forest soil microbial communities from Barre Woods Harvard Forest LTER site, Petersham, Massachusetts, United States - Inc-BW-H-2-O ...
GTGTCGCCTTCCAACTTGCCCTCGTGCACTTCGGTGGGCGGGGCGCCGGTACGCTCAATCGAGCCAGTCACCACATTGCCGGCGCTCTTGAGGTGAAAAATGAGTTCGGTCGGAGTGCCGTTGAGATCGAAGGTGCCTTTCCAGTCGCCGTTCACGTCGGGACCGGCGGGCGGCGGCGGGGCAGCGGCGGTGTCGGGCCCGCTCTTTTTCACCGTGAGAGGCGCGCTGAAGCTGCCGTCCTCGGTGCCGAAGTCGAAATTGATCTGATCGGCGGCAACCTTGCCCTTATAGACGATCTTGTAAGTCTGTCCCTGGTAGTCGGTGTTGATCCAGAACGAGACCGTGTCGCCGGCGAGCGTGCCGTCATGAATTTCAGCCGGCGTCGAGGGGAGGCCTTCGACGGTGCCCGTGACCGTGTTTCCGTCGATCTTGAGATTGATGGTCAGGGGGACTGACGAGCCCTGGAAATCAAACGCGCCTTTCCAGGTACCGGAAGGGTCCGCGGCCCTCGCGCCGGGCAGGACGGAAAGGAATGCGAAAAGAGCGAACAGGCGTAAGACCGGCTTCGTCACCGTGAATCCTCCGGAAAATAAGGCGAGTTTAGCACATGTCGGGCGCCGCTGGTTGCGGCCCCGGGATGGGGACGTCGAGCCGATTTTCGGCCCTCCCAATCGATTCGATAGGATGAGCGTATGACCCAGTTCCCTGCCGGCCAGACGCTGCTCATCGATGCCGACGATACGCTGTGGGAAAACAACGTCTACTTCGAGCGGGCGATTGCTGCCTTTATCAGCTATTTGAATCACCAAACGTATACACCCGCCGAAGTGCGCCTTGCCTTGAATGCGGTGGAGCGCGAAACAATCCTGGCGCACGGCTATGGGCTGACCAGCTTTACGCGCTCTCTGCTGGAGTGTTTTGAGCGGCTCAGCCCCGAGCCCAGCACCGCAGAGAAGCAGGAGCGCATAACTGGTTTTGCCCGCGCCATTGCCGAGCAGGAGATCGAATTGTTGCCCGGGGTGGCGGAGACGCTTGTGGACCTCGCGACGCGTCACCGGCTCATTCTCATGACCAAGGGCAACCACGCCGAGCAGGCAGACAAGCTCAGCCGTTCCGGCCTGGCGGTGTTCTTCAATGCGGTTGAGATCGTTGCCGAGAAAGACCCGGCTACGTATCATGCTGTGATTGCGCGCCGCGAGCTTCGGCCCCATACCAGCTGGATGATCGGCAACAGCCCCAAGAGCGACATCAATCCTGCGCTGGCCGCCGGCCTGCATGCGGTGTTTCTGTTCCACAAGGACACGTGGATGCTGGAACATGCGGAGATCGATGCCGCGCCCGAGGGTCAGCACCTGATCGAGCTCGACTCATTCGCCAAGCTGGCTTCGATCTTCTGAGGGATGTTGCGGATGAAGCTCCTTGACTCAGCCTCCTCGCCTCTGGTCTACTCTGATCAACGTCATGCGTGAGTTCAGCGCCAACCCGAAGCTTCGCACCGGCATGCGCGGCGCTGTTGCCATTCCCGCCATTCGAATTAGCGGCCACAACGTGCGCGCGGGAAATGGAGCCTGACGGGTAAGATTCAGTATCACCGGTAGTCCACAGGCCACCACCCGCAAAGCGGCTGGTGGTTTTTGATTTTGGTGTGGAGATCAGCGGTCTCCCAGGTCTCAGAAGCGAGACCTGGGGCACCCTGTTTCGTACGTGGAAGCGCGATGTATACGCCGAAGTTCAACCAGATCGCCGATCGCGGCCTGCTCATCGAGGCGATGCGGGCCTATTCGTTTGCGATTCTCTTCGGACCAGCCGGAGGGACAGGTGGATCGGAGACGGGGACAGAACTCAGGGCCACGCATTTGCCGCTCCTGGTGAAGGATGAAGGCGAGCACGGTACGCTTCTGGGCCATTTTGCCCACGCCAACCCGCACTGGCGTGAACTGGCCGGGCGCGAGACGCTGGTGGTCTTTCCGGGACCGCACAGTTATGTCTCGCCGGCCCACTACACGGAGCCACTTTCGGTACCGACGTGGAATTACATCGCCGTTCATGCATATGGAACGCTCTCATTGATTGAAGACGAGGGCGGCCGGAACCATCTTGTGGAAGAACTGATCGAGGCAAACGAACCGGGGTACCTGGAACGCTGGCGGGCCATGCCTGACGGCTTCCGGCGCACCATGCTGGCCGGAATCATGGGGTTTCGCATTCCCATTGCTTGCATCGAGGGAAAATTCAAGCTGAGCCAAAACCGTGCGCCTGAAGAACGACGGAATGTTCAGGGCGTGCAAGCGTCGGGAAGCGCCGATGAGCGCGAGCTGGCACGCTGGATGGCGCGGCTCATGGGCGGATGATTTTTGAGAGTAAACTGCAGATCCTTCGGCTCCGGACGCCGCAGCGACCTACGCTCAGGATGACAACTTTTTTTACCAAGACGGAAGGAACCATGAACGACGGAAACCAACGACGAGTCGAACTCTTTGACACCAGCCTGCGCGACGGAATGCAGCAGCCGAATCTCGAGATTTCAGTTCCCAACGCGATTTCGCTGCTGCAGCGCATGTCCGCGTTTGGCGTGCACTATGCCGAGATCGGTTTCGCCGGGGCCTATCAGTTCGTGGCGGACCTCACGCCGGCTCTTGCGGATGCCGATATTGGAGCGATGCAGCTGGCCCTGTTCGGGCGCACGCGGGGGCCGGGCACCCGGGTTGCGGACTGGCCCGACGTGCAGTTCATCGTGGGACACAAACAGCGCATTCCTGTGGCGGTGGTGGTGGTGAAGTCGCGCCTTCTCGATGTGGAACGGTCGCTCGAAACCACTCCGGAAGAGAACCTCGGCATGGCCTACGACACCATCGCGTGCCTTCAGGACCACGGCCTCGAGGTGCTGGTGGACCTGGAGCACGCCATGGACGCGGCCTGCGGCAGGCGTGAAAACGGCAACGCCTGCGATCCCGAGTTTGGCGAGCGCACGCTGGACTACTTCCATCGGATGACGGCCCAGTGCGTCGACCAGGGAGTCAGCCGCGTGGTGGTTTGCGACACCACGGGGGGCGCGAACCCGGAAGAAGTCGGCGCAGTCATCGCCGGGCTGGTGCGCGATTATCCGGGGATGCGATTCGGGTTCCATGGGCACACCGATCGCGGTTTTGGGGTAGCGAATGCACGGGCGTCGATCCTTGCCGGAGCAGTCCATATTCAGGGCACGCTCATCGGCACGGGAGAGCGGTGCGGCAACGTCAACCTGACGACAGTGGTGGGAAGCATGCAGCTCCGCGGGGAGGCCGAATTCGTCAACCCGGAATCGTTGCGCGGCTTGACGAGCCTGGCGCATGCGGCCTACGGCGCGTTCTCGCTGGATGTGCCGCACGGTGCTCCTATCGTGGGAGCGGGCGCTTTCGGCACGTGGGCGGGCATGCACGGTTCGAGCGAGCGCAAAAACCCCGGTGCGTACCTGTGGTGCGATCCGGCGCGGGTGGGAGCCAACCCCATTATCGGGGTCAACGCCCAATCGGGACGGGCCAACGTGATCCTGTTGTCTGAAGCTCTTGGAGTTCCGCTCAACGTTGCGCAAGCTCAAGCTCTCATCGAGGCAAATCAGGCCATGATGGAAGGTGGCGGCTTCACCGCAAGCGAGGTCTCGTTTCGCCTGGCGTGCCTTCGGGTTCGCAAGACGGTGCCGGAGCTTTTCACGGTCCGGACGTGGCGAGTCTTCGATGAGAGCGACGAAGCCGGCAACAGGTTTGTTCAGGCGTTCATGTCCTTGTCCATAGGCGAATCGACGATCCGGACCAGCCGCGCGGAAGGCGCCGGTCCGGTGGACGCGCTCACCAGGGCCATGCGGCATGAACTCGAAAAATGGTATCCGGCTCTGCAGCAGATGCGGTTGGGCCGGTTCAGCGTTACGGCGATCGACGTGTCGGCGCACGACTCGGCGGCCCATGTGCGGGTCACGGTCAGTTTTCACGCCGATGGGCACGAGCCGTGGGTGACCGCCGGGGTCAGCAGCGACCTGAACCAGGCGGCGCTGATGGCGATTGTGGATGGGTTCCATTACTGGCTTCTGAATCAGCCGGATGATCCGGCGGGTTCAGCGGCGGGCACGAAGCTGGAGGAGCAAGCGATGTCGGATGTCCAGCGCGGATAACATGGGGGACGACCGCTTCAGTTGCAGTTGAAAAAGGAGAATTGCCGCATGCGTAAGGTATTGCTTTGTCTCAGTCTTCTGATCGCGCCTTGCGCCTTGTTGGGCGCCTTGCCGGCGGCTTCCTCCGGATGGCAGTCCAAAGTGGAACAGGATATGCCGAGGTTGGGCCACCGCAATTGGATCCTGGTGGTGGATTCGGCGTACCCTCTGCAGTCCTCGCCCGGGGTTGAAACGGTGGAGACCAACGCCGATCAGCTGGAGGTGATCAAGTTCGTCCTCGGAGCGATTGACAAGTCCGTCCATGTGCGCCCCGACCTCTTCATGGACGCGGAGCTTCCCTACGTCCAGGAGGAAGATGCTCCCGGAACATCGGCTTACCGCGACGCGATCGCCAAACTGCTCGACGGTCAGACTATCGGGTCGGAGCTGCACGAAAAGCTGATTGCGGACGTCGACGACGCGGGCAGGCTGGTCAACGTACTGATCCTCAAGACCAAGTCGGTCATTCCCTACTCGTCGGTATTCATCCGGCTGAATTGCAAATACTGGGGCGACGACGCCGAGGAGCGCCTGCGGGCCAAGATGCCGGCACCCGTGGAGACAGGTACGCCGGCCGCCGCGCCCGTTCCGCCCACTCCGCCGGTGCCGCAGCCGACGCCTGAGCAGAGCGCACCGCCACCGCAGGCTCAGCCGGGCACGCCTCAGACGGAAGAGCCAAACGGACAACCCACCCCGCCGCCAAGCCCGCAGTAACCAAGGGGGCTGGCGGCCGTATGCCACCAAGAGAATGTTGTTAACTTTTGGTATACTCAATAGGTTCACCACCGTGCGGAGGTGGCGAAATTGGCAGACGCACTAGCTTGAGGTGCTAGCGGGTAACACCATAGGGGTTCAAGTCCCCTCCTCCGCACCAAATGACCTCGCCTGACCGGCCGAAAGCAGCTTAGAAATGCAGATTCTCCTTTACTTTGTCGTCGTGTTGCACGTAATCGTGTGCCTGTTTCTCATTGGTGTGGTGCTGTTGCAACAGGGCCGCTCGGCTGACCTTGCCGGCGCCTTTGGCGGACAGGGTTCGCAGACCGCGTTCGGTCCCCGGGCCGCGGCGAACGTGTTGACCCGCATGACCACGTGGTCCGCGGTGATCTTCATGATCACGTCCCTGACGCTGACGGTGCTGTACGTACGTTCCAACCGCAGCCACTCGGTGCTGGAAGGCACCAAGTCAGCGCCCGCCTCAGCACCTGCGAAGTCCGGCAAGTAAGTTTTCGCGATCGTGGTTTTGGGCTGGCGTGTGCCGGGAAAGATCTGTGCCTGCGCTACACGAAGCGCATGAGCCCTTTCGGCTGTAGGTCAGGCTCGAAACATCCTACACGGTTCCCTGCATCCAGAGCGAGCGCTTCGGCTGCGATGTGTCCTGACCGTGCCGCGCTTTCCATCGTCGAAGGCCAGCCGGTCGCGATCCAGTCTCCCGCCAGAAACAACTGCGGCCACGGTGAGATGACGCCAGGACGCACAGCGTCGATGCCCGGCGGCACGCCGAAGGTGGCGCGAACTTCCTTGACGAGGACGGCTTTCTCGAGCTTCGCCTCGTTCACGATCGGAAAGAACTCGGCCAGTTCCCTTACCCCCTGGGCAATCGCCTCTTCGCGGGAGAGGGCCGCAAAGGATTTCGAGGCGCTAACGACGAGTTCAACGTAGCCGCCCTTCAGCTTGCGCCACGGTTGCAAGCGACCCTTGTTATAGAGCCAGTGAATCTCGCGGTCGAGCAGGACGGCGTGCTCGAGATCAGTGATTTCCCGATCGAACCACAGATGCACGCTGCATAGGGGCCAGTGCTCGTGCTGCTCAATCTGGGCGATTAAGTCGGCTGAGCCCTCTGTGGCCGGCAGGTTGGGCAGCAGCTTGCCCGTCGCCTCAAACGGCAAAGCCAGAATCACGTAATCCGAAATAAGATCTTCGCCGCGGGTGTGAATGGTCCATTGCGAAGTCTCTTCGTCCCACTCGGCACCTTCGACAAACGTGTTGTAGAGAACCTGCGACCCATGCTCGGAAAGAAACTGCGCCGCGCCCGCATACAACTCGCTCAGAGGCACCGAACTCATGCCCATACTGCCCGCTTCTGCCGAATTCATGAACAGTTCGCGGATGACCTTGGCGGCGTAGGGCACGGCGATGTCTTCAATGTCGGCGTTGAGCGCGCTGGCGATGACCAGGCGCCAGAAGCGGTTGATCGCGCCTTCGGTCTGCTTGTTGCGGCGCAGCCAGTCGCCGAGCGATTCGCGGGAGTGTTCCAATTCCCCCGGCCGCATCATGGCCCGGAATGCACGGCCGAGGGCCAGCTTGTCGGCCAGCGTGAATGCCTGCGCGCTGAGCAGGCTCGGCATTCCGTGCAAGGGCGCGGGCAGCCGCAATGGCCCCAGCCTGAATGGTCCCAGCCGGGAGCGGCGCCCGTCGGGATCGATCATGGTCATGTCGGTGGTCCAGTGAATCTTGTCCGCAACGCCGATGCGGCGATAGAAGCCGATGAGATTGGTGCAGCAGCCGAACAGCACGTGTTGGCAATTGTCGATGACTTCGTTTACGCCGGGATGCAGATAGGATGACGCGCGCCCGCCGAGATAGCCGCGTCGCTCGACAAGCTGTACGCGAAAACCCGACTCGGCGAGTGCGCAGGCCGCACTCATGCCGGCCACGCCACCGCCGATCACGGTTACGGTCTTCGGGTTTTCGAGCACGGAAGTCAGTTTGCGTTTCCCTTCTGTTTGATTGGCGAGTGAGTCAAATCGGCTCGACAGATTCGAGGTTCAGCCGAAAAGGCGCACCCAGGCCATCCATCCAAGGCCAGCGGCTAGGATTTCAAGCTTCTGGAATGAGGGGACACGAATGCGACGGGAGAAGACGTCGTAATCGGCGCGGCGAATGTTTTTGAGTAAGCGGTGATAGATCCTCACCAGAACCCAGAGTGCAGGCCGGCTCTCACGATCGATCAACGGCAGCAGTGTCCGCGCCGATCGATAATAGGCTTCGGCGCGCTGGCCAATCTCGGCCAGCAGGGCCCGCTCGTTGGCAGTGGGCGGCGCACCCGGGGCACGGTTGAGCAGTGAGTCAAGCGATACGTTGTGTGCGGCGAGGTGATCCAGGGGCAGGTACACGCGCTTGCGTTCCGCGTCCTCGGCCACGTCTCGGAGGATGTTGGTCAATTGAAATGCAATGCCGGTTTCTTCGGCGAACTTCTCGGCGCGCGGATCGCTATAACCAAAGATGCGAATGCATACCAGGCCGACCACGGACGCGACGAGATAACAATAGCGATACAAATCGTCGAAGGTGGCGTAGGTGTCGACGGTGCCGGCCGGGTGTTCCAGATCCATGGTGGTGCCGGCGACCAGTTCGTCGAGCAAAGACAGCGGGATATTGAATCGCCGGATGGCGTCGCGCACGGCTACAAAGACCAGGTCGGCGGTGGAGCCACCGCTGGAGGCCGCGTGCCATTCTGTGATCCATACATCGAGACGACAGCGCCGTTCTTCGCGGGAGATACTCTCGTCGTCGGATAGGTCGTCGGCCTTGCGCATAAAGGCGTAGATGGCGCAGATCGCATTGCGCCGTCCTCTGGGCAGCGCGACGAAGGAGTAGTAAAAGTTCTTGGCTTCGCGCTTGGCGATGGCGCGACACTCGGCGTAGGCGCGCTCCAAGACAAGGTCTTGCGTCTGGTCGTGCAATGAAGATTCCTGGCTCAAGCCGCCTTCTCTGCCGGACGGGGGCCGAGCCGCCAGAAGGGCAATATCTTGCCCGTGAGGGCTCGTAATGCGAGCTGGATTTTTGTGGCCCTGGTAATCGCGGGCCGGGCGCTGAGCACGTCGTATTCGCGGCGTTCTACGGCACGCAGAATCTCAAGTCCGCCGCGGCTGAACAAGTCCAGATCGAGAGCCAGATCGCGCTGCACGCGCCCGATCAGCGGCAGTCCTTCCTCAAACATCGCGCGCGCATAGTCGACTTCAAAACGGAGGAGTTCGCGGAATTCTGGCGTGGCAATGCCGGCGGCGATGGTCGCGTCGCTGACGCCGAAGCGCTGCATGTCGGCCTGGGGAAGATACACGCGCCCCTTGGTGAAGTCCACTCGTACGTCCTGCCAGAAGTTGGCCAGTTGCAAGGCCGAGCACGTGGCATCGGAGAGGCGGGAGTTTTCCTCGTTCACTTCGCCGCAGGCGTAGAGCACGAGTCGTCCGACGGGATTCGCCGAGTAATGGCAATAGGCCAGCACGTCCTGCATGGTTTGAAAGCGAGTGACGGTCTGGTCCTGGCGAAAAGCGGTCAGCAGATCGGCGAACGGCTCCTTCGGAATCGCGCACGCGCGGATGGTCTCGGCCAATGCAACGAACACCGGATGACGGGCGCGGCCTTCGTAGCACGCATCGAGTTCCCTTCCCCACAGATCGAGCAGCGCCAGTGCTTGCGCAGTGTCGCCGACTTCGTCGCCAAGATCGTCGGAGACGCGGCAGTACGCATAGATGGAATGGAAGTGGGGACGCAGAGCCTTGGGAAGAAACCACGTGGCGACATGAAAGTTCTCGTAGTGGGTCTCCGCCAACCGCTTGCACCAGGCGCGCGCTTCTTCGAGAGTCGGCGCGACATCCGGAATGCGATAACCGGGGGGAAGCGCAGCCCAGCCGCGAGCTATCAGTTCGCTTTGATCCGGCGGCGTGTCATTGGCAGGCTGCGTTGTAGAACTCATTTGTCGTCTCAAGGCACGATCGCGGTTTTGATTTCGCTGCCGCGGTTCATCAATTTCTCGAAGACGCGATTCAGTTCGTAGAGATGCGCGTGCCCGGTGATGAACTTGTCGGCCTGAAAGCGTCCGCCGGCGATAAGATCGAGCGCCCTGCGGCAAATGGCCGGCGTGTGGTGGAAGGTGGCGCGCAGCGTGATATCGCTGTAGTGAATGCGGTTGGTGTCGAGGGTGACGTGAGTCCCCAGTGCGCAACCACCGAAGAAGTTGACCGTCCCGCCCTTGCGCACGAGCTCGACCGCCTCCTGCCAGGTTTCGGGAATACCCACCGCTTCAATGGCAATGTCGACTCCCTGCCGCCTGGGGGTGAGAGCCCGCGCCTCATGGACGGCCTTGCGAATGTTCGCGGTCTGCACCACGTACGCCGCGCCCAGTTGGCGTGCCGCCTCCACCTGGCCATCGTGCTTGACGATGGCGATGACTTCGCAGCCGGCAAGAGCCGCGACGTGCAGAATCATCAAGCCGAGCGGACCGCCGCCGATCACCGCCACGATGTCACCCGGATGGGGCCGCGAGTCTTCAAATCCGTGGACGGCGCAGGCCAGGGGCTCTGTAAGCGCGGCGTGCTCCAGCGGAACATGATCGGGAATCCGAAGTGTGTTCTTCGCCACGATCCGCGCCGGGACGCGAATGAACTCGGCGTAGGCGCCATTGTTGAAGAGGAGATCGTCGCAGAGATTCTCCTGCCCTCGCTCGCAGAAGTAGCATTGGCCGCAGGGGGCGGAATTAAGAGCCACGACGCGGTCGCCTGGAGCAAAATCCGTAACTCCCTCTCCGGCTTCGACGACAGTTCCAGCCAATTCGTGTCCGAAGAGGGCGGGAGGGACGATCATGCGCGCATGATAGCCGCGGCGAAAGACTTTGAGATCCGTGCCACACGTCAGCGCAGCACCCACTTCGACGATCAATTCGCCCACCGCAGCCGTGGGCACTGGAACGCTTTCGATGCGAACGTCTTCGCGTCCATGGAGGATTGCGGCTTGCATGGTGGCGCGACCGTGATGGAGCGCGCTCTCGACGGTTGCACGGCCATGATGGATGACGCTCTCGACGGTTGCAAGGCCGTGATGGAGCGCCTCTTCCACCGTGGCGCGGCCGTGTCCGATCACATCTTCGACCGTGGCCCGGCCGTGCTCGATCGCGGTTTCAACCGTGGAGCGGCTACGCTTGATTGCGGTTTTTACCGTGCCTGGCATCAGGCTCCCTCTAGTCTCCACCCCGTCCCGAAACAGGCTCAATCATAATCTTCATGGAGTCGGCTTTGGGGTGGGACGCAATCTCGATGGCATCGACCGCCTCTTCGAGCGGGAAACGGTGCGAGATCAACTGCGTCAGGTCAAATCCATTGCGGTAGCCGCCGAAGACCAGTTCGGTCACTTCATTGAGGAGAGCAAAGGAGGACGAATACGACCCTAACAGGGTCTTCTCATCCATACAAACCGCGCCCGGATCGAAAGTTGCGTCTCCGTGCTGGGTCTGCGCGAAAAGCATCACCTTGCCCCCCGGGCGGACGGCATCCATGGCGGTCTTGATGAGGGCATTGCCGCCCACGGCCAGTATGACCGCGTCGGCACCGCGTCCTTCGCTCTCACGAAATACCCGATCCACGACATTTTCCGTTCCCGCGTTGATTGGATGCCTGAGCCCGAATTTAGCCGCAATGGCGTGGCGCTCAGGATACAGGTCGGAAGTGAGGACACGGGCGCCGGTACGGCTGGCGAGAACTGCGTGCATCAGGCCGATGGGGCCCTGGCCGATGACGAGGACGGTGTCGTCGGAAGCCAGATTGAGCAGTTTGACGCCCTTGAGCACGGTATTGACTGGCTCGACGAAGGCCGCCTGCTCGAAGGGAATGCCATCGGGGATGCGCACCACGCCGCCGTTGGTGACCACAAAATCCATGACGCGGATGTACTCGGCAAAGCCGCCGCCGGAGGGCTCAAATCCCGCTGTCACCCCGGTTTTCTTATAGAGCGGGCATTGCGCGGGCGTGCCTTTGCGGCAGTAGTAGCACTCGTTGCAGGGAACGTGGTGATGGACGACAACCCGCTCGCCGACACTGTACGAGGTAACGCCCTCGCCCATGGCAACAATGGTCCCGGCCATCTCGTGGCCGAAGATCCGGGGGGCAGAGTGGGATCCGTGGTGGATTTTCTTCAGATCGGTGCCGCAGATTCCGCACGTGGCGATGCGGACCAGCAGTTCTCCGCGGCCGATGGAAGGGACGGGGACCGTTTCCACGCGCATGTCATTGATGCCGCGATAGACGACGGCGCGCATGGTGGCAGGGAGCTTTCTGACCGTCTGGAATTCAGCGCTTGAGAATTGAGTAACCATTGCGTTTTTAAATGAGACCTCAATCATCGGAGAAACTCGTGCAGGGACTTCGCGATGCTTTGTGCAGCCCTGGTACTATTTTCGCCCATCCGGAGGAGTGCAGGCCAGTACCAGGGGTGGAGAATCGCAAAAACCAGCAAGCGGCCCAGCCGGAGCTTTCCGTCAGGAGAGAGGAAGCGATTGAAATCGGGCAAGGTTTCATTGAGACCGTCACTGACGCCCTTGATGCAGTAGAAGGGGATGGCGCGCATGGCCGCGAGGCGGGCCAGGGCGGCAGCTTCCATGTCCACGAGTCCAGCGTGATACGCGGAGGCGAGACGGCGTTTTTCTGCCTCGTCGGCCACTTTGGGACTGGTGGCGAGCCAGACTTCGCCAGCCTCGGCATCGCAGCGGAAGCGTTCGCCGGTGCGGACGTCGATGACGCCGGCGACGTTGTGCGCGGTGCCCGGCGCGATGTGGGGATTAAGGGCCCCGGCCCAGCCTACGGAGAAGACCAGGTCGACGGGACCGCCGTCTTCGATGGCGGCAAAGGCGCGGGTCGCGGCCGGCTGTCCTGCACCGGCGCAGGCGACGATCCATTCGTCTTCGGAGTCACGCTGGGCCCAGAAATCGACCCCATTGCGGGTTCCATGCGGCCAGCCGCGGACCAGCGGTTTCACTTCGCCGGGGAAGGCGGCGATGATGGCGGTTCGAGTCATGCGCGGGCCCGCGAGTCGGGGTCCGGCGCGTATCCGTGGCCGCGGAACCACTCGATGGCGGCACGCATCGCCGGATAGACGGGCAGGATGCGGAAGCCGAGTTCCTGCTGGGCGCGGGCGCTGGAAGCGAACATCTTCTTGCGGCCCATACGGACTTCTTCAAGGGTGGCGCGGGGTTCGCGGCCGCGGATACGGCCCGTGATCCACTCTTCGAAAAATGCATAGGTGGCCGCGATGGCGAACGGGATTTTAACCGTGGGCGAAGGGATTCCGGTAATCGCCGACATTTTGTCCAGGATCTGTTTGAGGGTCAGGTTTTCGCCGCCGAGGATGTAGCGGCGCCCAAAGCTGCCCGCCGTCAGCGCCGTAACGTGCATGCGCGCCACCTCCGCCACATCGACCAGATTCAGGCCAGTGTCGACGTAGGCGGGAAACTTCCGGTTGAGAAAGTCGACGAAGATGCGGCCGGTGGGGGTGGGCTTTGCGTCGTTGGGACCGATGGGCGTGGTGGGGTTGAGGATGACGACTCTCTGGCCACTTTTCGCGGCCCCAATGGCTTCCTGTTCGGCGAGAAACTTCGACCGCTTATAGTGGCCGACCATGTCGGCGATGGAAACCGGCGTGTCCTCGTTGATCACGAGGCCGTCTTCGCGAAAATGCATGGTGGCCACGCTCGATGTGTAGACCACCCGCTTCACGCCGGCCTCGCGGGCCATGCGCAGCAATTCGCGGGTGCCGTCCACGTTGGCGCGATACATCGACTGGGGGTCGGGAATCCAAAGGCGATAATCGGCGGCAACATGAACGACCGCATCGCAGCCGGCGAGTCCCGATCTAAGTGATTCCGGCTGGGCAAGATCGCCGACGTATGTGTCCCCGGCGATGCCTTCAAGGTGGGCGAGATTGCTGGTCTTGCGCACCAGCATGCGCAGGTCTGCACCCTGTGCAACGAGGGCGCAGGCCACGTGATGGCCTACGAATCCGGTGGCGCCTGTCAAAAATATCCGCATCGCACGAATCTGGGAACTCTTATCTTAAATGCCGATTCTCGGGCTCACCAATTGGCGCGATAACGCCAGCTCCCGCAGCCGCACAAGTTTTCACAATTGAATGAAGAATCCGTCTCTTGCTTGGGTGCTATGATCTGGCTACTTGCCAACAGCCAAAAGCAGCCAGCAAGAAGCAATACCATGCGTATTCCCCGAGCGGGCCAGCAAGGGTTGAGCCGATGGCCTATGTAGTACCAATCATCGTTGCCTTACTCATGATTTCGGTAGGCATGAGCCTTAGCCTCCGGGAATTGGCCGCAAGTCTTCGCCGATTGACCTGGCTGGCATGG
>Ga0210397_10001900_pt1 | contig 13295 bp, 12 predicted proteins | sample IncBWH2OmetaG_FD_160126 | JGI IMG/M metagenome (GOLD analysis project Ga0210397, IMG submission 160126) | Forest soil microbial communities from Barre Woods Harvard Forest LTER site, Petersham, Massachusetts, United States - Inc-BW-H-2-O ...
ACGCGATAGATGCAGGTGCCGTCGAAATGATGCTCGCGGGCATAGCGCACGAAGTTGCGCACGGTCAGCGGCGCGTGCACCTCGTCCAGCTTCAGCGTGATGTCGCCCATCGAGGTCTGGATGGTCGCCTTGGGTCCGGTCATCGCCGGATTGCCGGGGACCGGCGGGGGCGCCGCCGGCTCGGCGGCCGGCGGCGGCGTGGCGGGCGCCGGGGTCTCATCCGCCAGCGCGGCGGTCGCGAACAGGCAGGCGGCAAAGGCGGACAGCAGAATTCTCAGCACAACATCGCTCCGGCAATAAGGGCCCAATCATGCCGGAACGATCCTGCGGGGAAAATGTGTCGGGCGCATCGGGTGTGACCGTTCGATGCGCGCCGGGCGCGTCAATTGCGCCACAGCCTTCGGACGCGGTCAGGCGGCGCCGCGGGCTGCGTTCGACACCATCCGGCCGGGCGGCAGATGGACCGTCACGGTGGTGCCCTTGCCCTCGCTGCTCTGCAGCGTGAGCCTGCCGCCGTGCAGTTCGGCCAGCGACTTGGCCAGCGGCAGTCCCAGCCCCGTGCCGTGATGGCGGCGGCTGAAGGCGGATTCGACCTGGCCGAAGGGCGACAGCACCGTCGCGATGTCCTCGGCCGCGATGCCGATACCGGTGTCACGCACCGACACGTCGAACCCGCCGTCCGGCGCGAAGGCCGCGCGCAGCGTGACCTCGCCGCCCTCCGGCGTGAACTTGAAGGCATTCGACAGCAGGTTGACCAGGATCTGGATGAACTTGCGCTCGTCGACGCGCAGCACGGGCGGCGGCTGCGGCAGATCGACCGCGAACGCGACCACGCCGTTGGTCGCCCGCTCGCCCAGGAGGGTGCGCACCTCGTGCACCACGCTGTTCAGCGCGACGGCCGTCTCGTCGAGCACGGTGTGGCCCGCCTCGATCTTCGACAGGTCGAGGATGTCGTTGATGATGCCCAGCAGGTGCGTGCCCGAACCGTGAATGTCGCGCGCGTACTCGGCATAGCGCTCCGAGGCGTCCGGACCGAACAGGCGGCGGCCGATGACGTCGGAGAAGCCGAGGATCGCGTTCAGCGGCGTGCGCAGCTCGTGGCTCATATTGGCCAGGAATTCCGACTTGGCGCGGTTGGCGTCTTCGGCCCGCGCCTTGGCGTCCTTCAGCTTCAGCGCGTCGTACATCTGCGTCGTGATGTCCTCGCCGACGCCGCGATAGCCGACGAAGTTGCCCGCGATGTCGTAGGCCGGCTTGCCGGAGATCGTGGCATAGCCCAGGCCGCCGTCCTTCGCCAGGAAGCGCATGCGCAGCAGGCGGAACGGCCGCCGCTCCGCCATCGCCCGAATGCATTCGTCGCGATGCACCGGATCGGTGGCGCTGTCGCGGATCATCTTGATGCCGTCGAAGTCGATCACCGTGCCCATCGGCACGTTCATGATGTCATAGATGCGCTCGGACATGTAGTTGATGCGGTTGTCCGCATTCATCTCCCAGTACCAGTCCGACGCGATGTCGGCATAGTCGCGAAAGCGCGCCTCGCTGCCGGCCAGCTGGCGGTCGAGCGCCACCTGGCGGCGGAACAGCCGCGTCGCGAACAGCACGCCGATGCTCCACAGCAGCACCGTCGATACGCCCAGCCCCAGCACCACCAGCAGCGTGGCGCCGCGCGCGGCCTCGCCCATGTGGGTGGAGAAGGTGTTCTCCCGGTCGGTGATCGCGGCGTCCAGCCGCTCGATCTCTTCGAGTGCCGCGCGGCGCGCCGCCTCGTCGAGCGTCCCGGCGGCGATGCGCTCGTGCAGCCCGGCGCCGCGCGCGATCAGCAGCACGATCTGGCCGTCGGCGACGCGCCAGTCGTTCACCGCCTGCGCGAACGGCTTCCACCACGAGAACCAGCGGAACAGGCGGATCAGGCCGCCGATGTCGTCGGGATGGTTCTGCCCGCGCAGGAAGCCGCGCGCCGCCGCCGCGAGGTCGGGCCGCGCCTGCTCGAGCGCGACGCGTCCGGCGTGATCGCCCAGCGGCACGGCGATGTCGCGTTGAAAGGCGTCGTAGTCGGCGGTGTTGTGCGACGTGGCATACCGGTTCAGGTCGAGCACCGCCATCTTCTGCGCCTTGGAATAGCGGCCTTCGCCGGTCGCGTAGGCGCGCGTGGCGTTGACGAGGTCGATCGCCGCCCAGCTGGTGCCCAGCGCGACGACCAGCAGCCCCAGGAACAGCCCGACGATGAAGGCATAGCTGCGCGCCTGGGAGCGGACGATGTTCGTCGGCGACGCAGGCGCGCGGCTGGGCAGACTCATTCCAATCCCCGACACGCGGACGGACCCGCGCGAAGATCGGATTTTGGTAAGGTCGGCGTTAATTTGCGGTGTGTGCCGCCACGGAACTGCGTCCTGCGAACGGTGAACGTTTCGCTAAGGGCGTGCGTCGCCGCGCCTATCCACGCGGGCTCGATCGCGCGTTCACCCGCCCACGTTGTAGGGCGCGCGACTGCGGCGCCGCTGCGGCGGCTGCGTTGCGCAGCGGTTATTTCAGCGCATCCAGCATCGCGTGAACGTCCGGCGCGTGCCCGCCGTCGGGCGCCAGTTCCAGGTATTTGTCGAGCGCCTCCACCGTGCCCGGCGGCACTTCGTATTTGCCGTCGCTGCCGATCTTGGCGTTGCCGAACAGCACCGAGGCCTTGATGAAGTAAGCGTCGGCTTTGCCGGGATCCAGCGCGATGGCCTGGTCGCAGGCCGCGATGGCCGCGTCCATCTTGCCGGCATTGTAGAGCATCGCACAGCTGTTGAAGGCGGCGGCCGCGGGACTGCCGGCCTGCGCAAGCGCGGAGGCGGCCGTCGCGAAAAGGATGCCTGCTGCCAACGCCATGCGTATGGCGGCACCCGGCGATACGGCCGCAGACAGACGCCTCATTCGCTCTCTCCCTTCGGTTGAAGCTGGCACGGATGAAGCTGCGAGCCAGCCCTTGCTGCCGAAACGGCCGATCCCGGGCCGCTCCGCCTATCCAGGCCCCTTGTCCGGCTGCCAGAGCTGGATCGGATTGCCTTCCGGATCGAGCACCTTGGCGAACCGGCCGTTCGGATAATGCTCGGGATCGATCTCGACCGCGATGCCGTTGCCGCGCAGTTGCGCCGCCATCTTGTCGAGGTCGTGCACGCGGAAATTGATCATCCACTGCTGGGCCGGATCGCCGAAATACGACGTGTCCTTCGGAAACGGCGCGAAGACGGTCATGCCGGCCTCCGTCTCCCAGGACGGCGCGTTGTATGCGCTCGGCACGGGCGCGATGCCGAGATTGTCGTCGTACCATTTTGCGAGCGCCTTGGGGTCTTTCGCCCGAAAGAAGAAGCCGCCGACTCCCACCACCCGTTCCATCGCCTTTTCTCCCTTCGGTCCCAGACCCATGGCATTCGCCAGACCCATGGCATTCGTTTGAGCGGTCAGCACAACGCCGGCCGCCAACCCGACGGTGGCGCGGCGCGTAAGGCCATCTGGATGCATGATCCGCTCCCCATCGTCGTCGGCCGGTTCTTATACGGCGGAGGGCGGGCACGGTATCGCCCGAAGGGGTGATTTGCCAAAAGGGTAGCGCGGCGGCACGGGCGGCGGCGAGGCCCGCGATCCCGAGGGCTCACGCGACCGCGAATTCCTCCGCAAGGATCGCGTAGAAATACTCGTCCCACCACGCGCCCCCCGGCCGGGCAAGGCAGGCCTTGAAGTGGCCCTCGCGCCGCATGCGCAGTTTCTCGGCCACACGCCACGAGGCGCGGTTCTCCGGTTGGCAGGTGGCGATCACCCGGTGACAACCGAGCGCGCCGAAGGCATAGCCGAGCAGCGCGGCGGCGGCCTCGGTCGCATAGCCCAGCGCCTGGCGATCGCGCGCCAGCGCCCAGCCGATTTCCCACGTGGCGGGTGCAAACCACGGATGAAAGGCCATGTGTCCGATGACGTCTCCGCCGGTCTTTTCCATCACCGCGATCGCCTGGGGCGTCTTTGCGTTCCGGGCCGCGTAAGCGCGGGCCCGCGCCGGGCTCATGAGCCCTTCGGGTAGGAACGCGGTGACGTGCGGATCGGACATGTAGCGGTGCACAGCGCTCCCGTCGGCGGGCGCAAACCGGCGCAGGATCAACCGCTCGGTTTCAAGCGGCATGAAACGGATGTTGTCCGGGATAGATGGCGATTTCATCGGCGGCGCCCCGAGCGAACGCCAAGCTGTACCAGAAAACCGGACCGCGTTGGCCGACGCACCCTACGGAACAGACTGAAGCATCGCGCAAGTCGCCGAGCGATGACGTCCGTTTGCTGCCAGGCCGCGTCCAGATCGGACGACGATGCCATTCATGGCCGCGAGATGTGTAGTGCCTCCGAGGCGACCACCCATCCGGCGCGGGCATAAATCCGTTCCGCGTCCCGGCTTCCCGGCGTCAGCCACGCGAGCGTCACGCCCCTCGCGAACGCCTGGCGTGTCAAGAGCGCAGTGATGGCGCCTGCGACGCCATGCCGGCGAGAGCCGGCACGTACGCCGATTCCGGTGATCTCGCTGACGCCGCCGATCGCGGGCATCGCCGTGCCGACGCCTTCGATAGTGCCGCTGGCCATGTCACGTGCGGCGACGACGATCCCGCCATACCGCACCGTACGCTTCAAGCCGCGCGGCCCGCGATACGTCCCCCCGAAGGCCTCCGCCTGTGCCCGCGCCGCAGCCTCCAAATCACGCTCGCTTTCCGTGACGAAGACATCGAACCCATCGGAGACGAGGTCGAATATTTGCATGCCCGGCAAGCACAGCATGACGGACACGCGGGCTTCGACCGTGAAGCCCTTCGCGAGCAGCGCGGTTTCCAGTTTCGGCGCAGCCGCCGGCATGTATTCCAGACGCGGCGTTCGCTTGCGCGCCAGGAAGAGCGCGATCAGTGCGTCGATCTCGCCTTCGTGCGGTTCCGCACCGTCGTCCGGAATCGCGTAGTTGAGATAAGCATTGTCGTCTTCCGCGTTGAACGTCGCGAGAAACGGCCCAGCCCTTTCGCTATTGGGCCGCCGCAGGGCGGCCTGGCGCAGATAGGCTTGCAGCTTTCTGTTCAGGTCGGACGGTTGGTCTTCACTCGGTGAAAGTCTCATGAATTCTCCATCGCGCCCGCGCATCCGCGCGTGCGTGCCAGCCGTCATGCAGCGCATGGCGGACGATTGACTATTCAGCGATGGGGATCAGCGACGCTGCTCAGACGAGCCCGAAAGCGCACAGGCGTCCGCATCGCGGCATTGGCCGACGAGTTGCGATAGACATGGCACCTCCTGCGTCAACGGACGTTGAACCTATCACGGCCACAGTGGCCTGCCACCCGAAGCCGCGGAGCGGCGTAGGGTGGCGCACCCGGCAGGATTCGAACCTGCGACCTTCGCCTTCGGAGGGCGACACTCTATCCAGCTGAGCTACGGGTGCCTGCGCGCTCTATAGCCCAGCCGGCCGCCGATGGGCAAACCGGCTCAGCGCACGAGATAGGGAACGAAGATCAATGCGCCCAGCACCGCGGCGCCGATCGCGGTGATCAGCACCGCGCCCGCCGCGATGTCCTTGGACACCTTCACCGAGGCGTGGAAGTCGGGCGAGACGACGTCGCACAGGTGCTCGAACGCCGTGTTCATGCCCTCCGACACCCACACCAGGACCACCGCCACCACCAGCCAGCGCCAGTCCTCCGCGCTGATCCGCAGCCAGATCGCCGCCGCGACCACCGCGGCGGTCGCGGCCAGATGGAGCCAGGCATTGTGCTGGGTGCGCAGCATCACCGCGATGCCGGCCAGCGCGTAGCGCACGCTCTTGAGCCGCCCCCGCACCGTGAAAGACGGCCGCGCCGCGTCGCTCATGCCAGCGCCGCCAGGGCGGCCGTCACGACCTCGTCGGCGTGGCCCCACACCATGCGCTTCCAGTCCGCGGTGTCGGGATAGAACGCGTCGCGCAGCTCCAGGCGGATGTCTTTCGCCGCCTTGTGTTTGTGCCGCCCCTCCGCGAAGCAGTGCAGCCAGTTGTCCTTGCGCAGCGCGTTGAACACCGTGCGGGTGTCGCGCGTGCCGACCTCCAGCGCCGCGAAGGTCAGCGCCACGCCCTTCAGCCACGTCGCCACCGCCTTGTCGATCGTCCCCGACAGCGGGGCGGAAACGGATTCACCGGCCTCGCTCGAGGCGACTTTGCTGCCCCACATCGCCTTGGCGCGCTGGTACGGCGCGCTGCCGGGCAGGTCCTCGGTGATCATCTCGCCGGCGCCGAAATCGCCCAGCCCGGTGTGGAAGTCGATGACGATCAGCTCCTTCAGATGCGCCAGCGATTCGACGAAGACGTCTTTCAGCATCTTCAGCGACCACGCCTCGCGCGCTCCGCCGTAATAGACGCCGTCGGCATATTTGTACTGCCCCTTGGAGATCGCCTCCTGCAGCGCGAAGGCGCCGTGGGCCTTGAGGAACGCGATGAGCTTGCCGTTCGCCTGGCGCATCGACTCCTCGGAGATGTCGCGCGGCGAGATCTCCTCGCGCAGGTCGTCATAGGGCTTGTTCGCCGGCGGATGGGCGAAGTCGACGCAGTTGCGGTTGATGTCGGCGTTGTCCTCGTTGACCCGCCGGTCCCAGGAGAAGCCGTAAGGGTTGAGCGCGTGCACCAGCACGACCTTGGTGTCCTTGGGCACGCGGCCCGCCAGGCCCTCGCGCATCAGGCCGGTCTGCACGCCGGAGCCGAAATAGCCCTCCACCCCATGCGTGGCGGAGATCAGCAGCAGCGCCTTCTTGGCGGTGCGCGGACCGATCACCGCGGTGTCGAGGAACAGCGGCTTGCCGTCGCGGCCCTGGGCTTGCGGATGGACGCGGGCGATGACATCGACACCGGCCTTCTCGCACGCGTCGATGAAGGCGTGGCGGCCCTGGCGGTAGTCGGCGGGGAAATGGTTTTCAGCGGTCATGGCCGCTAGTCTAGCGGGACTTTTGGATATCGGCCCCGACTTTTTGGATTGCGCAATGACGCTGTTCGGTGCTTTGGAGGAATTGCGGACGCGGCCGATCGGCGACTTGGCGGCGGCGCGGGCGCGGCGTGCGGGCTACCGCGGCCATCCGATCGCGCGCTCCAATGCGCACTATGGCGAGCCTCTGGCGGATGTGCGCGATTTCGGCATCGCGGGCGAGAATTTCTATCACGCCGAGCGCAACCCGCCCTATTGGCGCCGGATCGAGGGTTCGGTGCCCGACCTCAAGGTCCGCGCCTCCATCGCGGCGAAGCTTGCGCGGGTCAATGCGCGGCTGGCGGCGGCGGGGCTTGAACTGTTCGTGTTCGACGCCTGGCGTCCCAGGGCCGTGCAGGCTTACTTCCATGACGTGTGGATGCCGGCGGAGCTCAAGCGCCGCAATCCGGCGCTGACCGGCGCCGCGCTGATACGGGAGGTCGAGACCTACTGGGCGGCCCCCAGCACGGACGAGAACTCCCCCGCGCCGCATGCCACCGGGGCGTCCGTCGATCTCACCATCCGCTGGATCGGCGGCGAGTCGTTGTGGATGGGTTCGATCTTCGACGACGCGACGGCGCTGGCGCACCGCGACCGGTTCGAGAGCCTGCGCGACGACGCGCTGTCGTTCTCCGACGAAGAGGCCCGCGCCAACCGCCGCCTGCTGCATTGGGTGATGACGGACGAGGGCTTCGCCGGCCTTCCCGAAGAGTGGTGGCACTTCTCCTGGGGCGACCAGATGTGGGCCAGGCTGACGGACGCGCCCGCCGCGCATTACGGCCTGGCGCCGTGAGCGCGCGCGAGCCGTTCGACCTCGACGCCTATGCACGCCGTGTCGCGAGCGGATGCTTCATCTGCGAATGCGTGCGCGGCAATCCGGCCTTCGCGCACCACATCATCGCGCAGGACGACGAGACGATCATTTTTCTCAACAAATACCCGACGCTGCGCGGCTATGCGCTGGTATGCCCCAAGGCGCATGTCGAGGACCTGGCCGACGGCCTTTCGCCCGACGCCTATCTGCGCCTGCAGGCGCAGGTGCATCGCCTGGCGCGCGCCCTGAAGCGTGTGTTCGAGGCCGAGCGCATCTATGTGCTGTCGCTGGGCAGCCGGCAGGGCAACAGCCACCTGCATTTCCACGTCGCGCCGCTGCCCAAGGGCGTGCCGGTCGCGCAGCAGCAGTACCATGCGCTGATGGCGGAGCACGGCACGCTGCGGATTGCGGACGACGAGATGGCGGCGATGGCGCAGCAGATCCGGGCGGTGTTTGACGCCCTGTGATTGCGCCGGGTGCTGCACCCTTCGAGGCTCGCTCCGCTCGTGCCTCAGGGTGACGCGTTAGGTTTGGAAGTGAGGAGAAGGTCGCTCGCTGTCCCGAAAAAAAACTCTCGTCATGCTGAGGTGCTCCGCGAAGCGGAGCCTCGAAGCACGCAACCCTCTCGATAGGTGGTCAGTGTAATATTTGCCTAAACGCCCCGTCCCATTCGGCGCCCGGCGGGTTGTCCTTGAAGTAGTCGATGCGCGCCAGGTGCAGGTCGTAGAGTTTCTGGCTGGCGCCCGACAGCTTGCGGCACTGGTCGATCAGTTCGCGCGCCTTGTCCCATTGCTGAGTGCGCAGCGACTGGAAGATGTGGTCGTGGAACGTCAGCAGGGCACGGAATTTCGGGCTGGCGCGCATCACCGGGCTGCCCAGCATGGCGTAGAGCTTGAGCGGCTCGTCATGCGCGCCGGCCGCGATGTAGTCGACCTCCAGGAAGGCGAAGCCGCGCTCGGCCGCCTTGCGCGTGTCCTCCGCCACGATCACCGCCGGCCCGTACTGCGCCGACAATTGCTGCACCCGCCCGGCGATCATCGCGCAGTCGCCGGTCACCGAATAGGCGGTGCGTCCGTGCGCGCCGAAGCCGCCCGCGATCGCCGGACCGGTCGAGATGCCGATACCGACCTCCACCGGCATGAACGCGACGCCGTCATTGCGCCGCTCATGCGTCACGACCTCGTTGATCTTGGCCAGCGTCTCCATCATCGCGTTCGCCGCCTCGCAGGCGTGGATGGCGTGCTCGGGATCGGCCAGCGGTGCGTTCCAGAACGCGGAGAAGCCATCGACCGTCAGCCGGTCGATGGTGCCGCCGCGCGCCAGCACCACGTCCATCAGCGGCACCAGCACGCGCTGCATCAGCCGCGTGAAGGCGGCGGGATCGTCCTTGAAGGTCTCCGCCAGGCCGCCGAACTCGCGCACCCCGGCGCGCAGATAGGTCACGGCGCGGCTCACGCCGTCGAGCTGGAGGAGCTCGGGGCGGCGTGCGATCTGCTCGATGACGCCGGCCGGAAGCGAATCGGCGAAGGCGCTGCGCACGCGAGCCCGCGCGCCCCGCACCTGGCTCACGCGCACCACGATGCCCGCCGTGAACGCGATCGCCAGCGCGAGGCTCGGGCTGAAGGCGTCCAGCAGCACGCGGTCGGCGGCATAGAGGTGCCAGGAGATGAACCCGGCGCCCGCGACGCTGGCCGCCAGGAACAGTCCCGACCACAGCACGCCGAAGCGCACGAACAGGAAGATCATCGCGCCGCCGAACAGCGCCAGGCAGATCAGCTCCGCCTCGATCGCCGCGGCCGGCCGGCGCAGCGGCGTGTTGGTCAGCAGGTTCTCCAGCGACTCCGCATAGACCGAAGCGGTATCGCGTGTCCCCGACGGCGTCAGCAGCGTCTCACCCGGCGGCGCCAGGATTACGATGGCATTCGCCAGCCGCCCCGCCGGCACCCGCCCGCTGTCCAGCGCGGCGGCCGAGATGTGCCGCTCGGACTTGTCGCCCGAGAAAGCGATCCAGATCGATCCGTCGGCCGCGGTCGGCAGCTCGCCGCCGTCCAGCTGCACCGCGGCGACGCCGGCCGGCGAGCCCAGCAGCCCGATGTCGCCGTCATTGCTGCGCAAGGTCAGTGCCGGCTTGTTCAGCGCGACGCGCAGCATCTCGGCGGCCAGGCTCGGCACTGCTTCGCCGTTCAGCCGGAACGCCAGCGGCATCCGCCGCAGCATGTCGTCCGCATCGACGCGCAGGTTGAGCGCGCCGACGCCCAGGCTGGTGCGCTCGACGCTAAGAATCGCACCCGACGCCAGCGCGAATTGCGGGACGTGCGCGAACGGGTCCTTCGCGCCGGAGAAGTGCAGGGGGGCACGGACCAGCGGCGCCCGCGCCGCGACGCTGGATCCCAGCGTGAAGCCCGTCACCGTCGCCAGCTGCGACATCGCGGCGGCGAGATCGTCGTCCGGCGATTGCATCTGCGACAGCGTCGCGCGCACCGGATCGTATTGCGGATCGGCCGGCACCTGGCCGAGCAGGCTCCTGGGATTGGTGGGATCGGCGGTGTCGAGCGGGAAGGCGAACACGGCCATCGCCGCGTGCCCGGTTTTCAGCTCGCGGGCCAGCCGGGCCAGCACGGCATGCGGCCAGGGCCAAGGCCCGAAGCGGTGCAGGCTCGCCGCATCGGCATCGAGGGTGCGGACGGAAAAACCGCTGCGGACCTTGATGTCCTGATAGGCGCGGGGCTGCGCCTGCTGGTAGGCGTCGAACAACAGCCCGCGCAGGCGCGTTGCCGCCGTGCCGAGGTCGGACGCCAGCAACGCCAGCGCCAGCGCGAGCACGGCCGCGGGGATAGCCCAGACGGCAATCGGTCGGCCCTGAAGGGTCATCGGCGGCCCATGATGCGAAGCGACGTCCTATACGCCTTGTGACATTGCGGAAGTTTGGCGCCCCTGCAACCAGGGAAAGTCCCGAGCCGCCGGCGCACACGATCACGGCGCACGCTAGCGCGGAAGCGCTCGTCGCGTCCTTCGGTTAACACCCTGCGGCGTGGGCCATTCCACGATCTGGTATCTTTCTTGACGCCCGTGTCATTTTCACTTGCCCTCCATTCCCACAGGCGTATCCTGCCGCAAAGGCCGATAATCCGGCGCGTGTAAGGGAGTCGAGAATGGACAACATCACCAAGGATCCGGCCTACAACGCGGTCGATCCGGCCGATTTTCCGGCGATGCTGAACCCGGGCCGCTACGGCGAGCGCTCGACCGCCTTCGACAAGATCATCAGCGCGACCCACGACCATTTCTGGGACCCGCTCGACAAGAAGTACATCGACTTCACCGCGCCCTTCGACATCACGAAGGAATACATCGTCAACCCGCAGATGAACGGCGACCTCAAGACCGCCATCGGCGACCGGCTGGACGAAGGCCAGAAGATCAAGCTCGCGAATCTCGACACGCTGTGGTCGATGTCCTCGATCCTGCATGGCGAGCAGGGGGCGCTGTCGCTGTCCGCCTCGCTCTGCCACATCCTGCGCGACCCGGGCGCCCAGGAATACGCCGCCAACCAGACGCGCGAGGAAGCGCGCCACGTCACCGGCTTCTCCAAATACATCCACGCCCGCTGGGGCGCGCCCTGCACGGTCGGTCCGGCGCTCGGGGCCCTCTTGAACGACATCGTGTCGTCGCCGCTGGTGTGGAAGAAGATCGTCGGCATGCAGATGCTGATCGAAGGCCTCGCGATGGGTGCCTTCGCTTCGCTCTACAAGGAGGCGCGCGACCCGCTGCTGCGCCACCTGTGCCAACTGGTGATGACCGACGAGGCGTTCCACCACAAGTTCGGGAAGATCTGGGCCGACCGCACCATCCCGAACCTCTCCAAGTCCGAGCATGAGCTGATCGAGGACTGGGCGGCGCAGGTGTTCCAGGTGCTGCTCTACAACCTGGGCTCGCCCGACCAGAAGGCGTGGATCTATGAGGCCGTCGGCCTCGACCCCGCCTGGTGCCAGCAGGCGTTCATGGAGGCGATCACCGACGCCGCCATCCGCGAGGACATGCAGGACGCGACCAACATCTTCCGGGTGCTCATCAAGACGCTGCTCAAGGCCGGCATCATCACCGACCGGACCAAGGGCGTGTACGCCGCCTATATCGACATGGCCGAGCTCTACAACGAGGGCGACCGCATGGTCGGCGACGACATCGCCGAAGAGGGCATCAAGTACCTGATCAAGCTGAACGGCGGAAAGCTGGTCCTGCCGTCCTCCACCCTGGTCGCTGCGGAATAACCGCGCCGCACGATCGAGTTGCGCGAAGGGCGGGCCGAAAGGTCCGCCCTTTTTGCTGCGGCCTTCACTGAAAAAATCCGCCTCGGGCCTTGAAATCCTCGCTGTCGGTGCGATATGAATGAATATTCATTCACACCATGCGAGCCCATGATTGAGATTTTGGACCGGGATGAGAGGGTGGACGACAAGCGGGCGCGCCTGCTGGACGCCGCGCTCGACCTGTTCGAGACCCGGGGGTTCGACGGCGTCGCCGTGCCCGAGATCGCCGCCGCAGCCGGCGTCGCCGTGGGGACGGTCTACCGCTACTTCGCGGGCAAGGAGGCGCTGGTCAACGCGCTCTACCGGCACTGGAAGGGCGTCTACAACGCCACGATCCTCGGCCCCCTGCCCCCGGGGCTCGAAGCCCGGGATATGTTCACGACCTACTGGCAGCGCATGGCGCAGTTCGCACGCATCCATGCCAAGGCGACGCGCTTCATGGATCTGCACCACCACGGCGCCTATCTCGACGAGGAGTCGCGCGCGCTCAGCCGCACCTATCGCGAGGTGGCGGAAGGCTTCATCGCCGGCGCCCGGGCACAGGGTGCGATCCGCGACATCGATCCGATCATGGTGGTCGCCCTGATGTGGGGCGCCGCCGCCGGGCTCGCGAAATTCGCCGCCTCCGGCGCGCTCGAGTTCAACGCGGCCATGGCCGCCAACATGGAAGAGGCGCTGTGGCGCGCCATCGCCAACGACTGAGGAGAACGACATGCCCCGCAAACGCAAGGGTGACGGACAGACCGCGCTGGTGACCGGCGCCAGCATGGGGATCGGCGTCGATCTCGCCGAGTGCTTCGCGAAAGACGGCTACGACCTGATCCTCACCGCGCGGTCGCAGGACGCGCTGAACGCGGTCGCCGCGCGCCTTGCCGCGGCCCACAACGTGAAGGCCACCGCCATCGCCATCGACTTGGGACTCCCCGGTAACGGCACGAAGCTGGCGGACGACATCGCGGCGCGCGGTCTCGCCGTCGATGCGCTGGTGAACAACGCGGGCTACGGCATCGCGGGCGCCTTCGACGGCTCGGACCGCGCCGCGCAGCTCGGCATGATCGACCTCAACGACCGTGCCCTGGTTGAGCTCACGCACATCTACTGGCCGCGCATGCTCGCCAACAAGCGCGGCGGCGTGCTGAACGTCGCCTCCACCGCGTCGTTCCAGCCGGGCCCGTTGATGGCGATCTA
>Ga0210397_10001902_pt1 | contig 13287 bp, 14 predicted proteins | sample IncBWH2OmetaG_FD_160126 | JGI IMG/M metagenome (GOLD analysis project Ga0210397, IMG submission 160126) | Forest soil microbial communities from Barre Woods Harvard Forest LTER site, Petersham, Massachusetts, United States - Inc-BW-H-2-O ...
ACCTATAGTCCTGCACAGAGTGTACGCCGTACACCTGACAGAGGGGGAGCACCATGGAGAGTTCAGGACAGACGCCGGCAGGTTCGCCGGGCGACGGGGCCCCGCCAGGCGGCGGCCACCAGTATCCGCTGACGTTCTCAGTCGACTACCCCGGCCGCAGTCTCAATCGCCTCAGCACGGCTCTTCGCATCTTCGCGATCATCCCCATCGCGATCCTCGCGGCGACGATCGAGGGCGGAAGCTTCGGGGCCAACGCGGGCGGCACCGGCGCCCGCTACGCCGGGGGCGGCATCGGGATCCTCGTCATCCCGGTGCTCCTGATGCTGCTGTTCCGCAAGAAGTACCCCCGCTGGTGGTACGAGTGGAACCTCCAGCTGACCCGCTTCAGCAACCGGATCGCGGTCTATTTCGCGCTGATGGACGATCGGTACCCCTCCACCGACGAGGAGCAGGCCGTCCACCTGAACTTCCCCTACCCCGACGCCGAACACGACCTCAGCCAGGGCCTGCCGCTGGTCAAATGGCTGCTCGCGATCCCGCACTACATCGTGTTGTTCTTTCTCACCATCGGAGCACTGATCGCCGCCGTCTTCGCCTGGTTTGCGATCGTGTTCACGGGCCGCTACCCGCGGTCGCTGTTTGACTTCATCGAGGGCGTGTTCCGCTGGCATAACCGGGTCGCGGCCTACGCCTTTCTGCTGATCACCGACCGCTACCCGCCGTTCAGCCTGCAGCCCTGACGGCCCGTCGCCGCCTCGGGCACTCAGAGAGCTTTCTCGAACCAGTGCTCGGCGTAGGGCTCATCGTTGAAGGGCTCGACCTCGTGGTAACCGAGCCGGGCGTACAGCGCTCGCGCCTCGGTGAGGTCCGCGCGGGTGTCCAGACGCATCCGGCTTCGGCCATGGTGGACCGCCTGCCGTTCCAGATGCGTCACGAGGCGGGCGCCGAGGCCGCGCCGGCGCCCGGCCGGCGCGACCCACAGGCGCGTCAGCTCAGCGATGCCGTCAGGCATGAGCCGGATGCCGCCGCACCCGGCCGGTGCGCCCTCGATGGTGCCGACCACGAAGAGACCGGTCGGAGGCGCGAGGTCATCGCTGGGGTCCTCGCGTAACGCGCGGTCCACCTCCGCCGATGTGGCCGCGCGCCCCCAGTACCGGCTCGCGACCTCATCCATGTACGCGCGCAGGACGCGCGCGCCGATTGCGGACCTCGGGTCAGCGGTCTCGAGCCTCGGCGCAGGAGCGGGCATGCCCCGACTATCGCACTGCCCCACCAGGACGCGCAGGTAGAGTCTTCGCCCGCGCCGTGCGCCAGGAAGCCTTGCCGACCGTGACTCGATATGAGACCTACGCGCATGTCGCCGAGTTGCCGCTCATCATCGAGTGCTGCGAGCTGCAGCCCATCGTCCGCGACACGACGAGCGGCTTCACCAAGGTCTCGATCGTGGTGCGGCTGAGCGGCGCCGACCACGTCGGGGAGGGCGAAGACGTCACGTGGGACCAGATCGACCAGATCGAGCTGCTTCGGGCCGCCGGTGACCTGAGCTGGCTGCATGGGACGCGCACGTTCGACGAGTTCTCGCGGCTGCTCGCCCTGGCCAACCTCTTCCCGGTTCGCCCGATCCGTGACAGCGCCCGGTACTACCGTCGCTGGGCGTTCGAGAGCGCGGCGCTCGACCTCGCGCTGCGCCAGAACGGCGTCTCGTTCCAACATGCCATCGGCCGTCGGGCGCAGCCGGTCAACTTTGTGGCATCGGTCCGGATCGGCGATCCGCCGAACCTCGCAATCCTGCGCGCATGGCTCGGGGAGGACCCTCAACTGCGTTTCAAGCTTGATCCCACCCCCAGCTGGGACGACGGCGTCGTGGACGAGCTCGCGCACCTGCGATGCGTCGACGTCGTCGATCTCAAGGGCTCCTACCGCAACCTCACGGTGGCGATGGAGCCGGACGTGCGCCTCTACCGGCGCGTCATCGAGGGGCTGCCCGACACGTGGATCGAGGATCCGTCGCTCGCGCCCGGCAACAAGCGATTGCTCGAGCGCCACCGTGATCGGATCACCTGGGACGAGCCGATCCACTCGGTGGCCGACATCGAGGCGCTGCCGTGGCGGCCGCGCATGCTCAACGTCAAGCCCGCCCGCTTCGGCAGCGTCCGGGCCCTCCTCGACGCCTACGACTACTGCAGGGAGCACGGCATCGGCCTCTACGGCGGGGGGATGTTCGAGCAGGGCCCGGGCCGCGGGCAGCTGCAGTACCTCGCCTCGTTGTTTCACCCCGACACGCCCAACGACGTCGCGCCGCCGGAATACAACCTCCCGAATGCCGTCGCCGAGCTGCCCCGAGCGCCGCTGGCACCCGAGCCTCATCCCACCGGCTTCCGGTGGGGCAGCTACGACGGGCGGCGGACCATACGTGAGACCGTGGCCGAGCCACCCGTTTAGGATCACCCACCATGGGACCGGAGCGTGCGCTGCTCGTGATCGCCGACATCGGCGGTTACACCGAGTACATGAGGACCCACCGGATGAGCCTCGCCCACGCCGAGGTCAACACCGCCAGGTTGCTCGAGGCGGTGATCGACGCCGCCGGCGACTTCGAGCTGATCGAGATCGAAGGCGACGCCGCTTTTCTCTCCCGTCAGGCCGACACGCTGGATGCCGCCGCGACGGGTGCCGCCCTGACCGAGGCCGTCGCCCAGATGCATCACGCGTTCCATCGCGAGCGCAAGTACGTCGCCTCCAACCTGTGCCCGTGCGACGCCTGCGAGCAGGCCAACAACCTGAAGCTGAAGTTCGTCGCGCACGTGGGCGAGGTCGCGACCCAGACCATCAGAGATCGCCGCAAGCTCGTCGGGATCGACGTCATCCTGGTCCACCGGCTGCTGAAGAACTCCGTTCAGACGCCGGAGTACCTCCTCTTCTCCGAGGAGCTCTATCGCAACGGCGGCAACGCCTTTGACCCGGTGCAGCAGCTCGAGCAGGAGCTCGAGGGGATCGGTCGCGTACAGACGTATTTCGCGGACATCGCCGGCGTCGGCGGGTCACTGCCCCCGATCCCCGATCCCGGCTGGCTCGGGCGGGTCGCCAGGACGCTCGACGTCGCCGGCCGCGGGATGCCGTACATGCTCGGCCTCCGGCGACCGCGGCGCGTCACCGCCGAGCCCTGACGCCGCGGGTCGCCGCTCATCGGCCTCGAGCCGGCTGGTGACGAGGCCCTCGCCCGCCGCCGCGGCGGCCGGGTAGCCCGTCACGGCCGTGAGGTAGGCGCTACGGCGCAGCCTGCTGACCTCCAGGCACGCGTCCGCAGTGGCGCGCACGGTGGCCGTGCGCGGTCGATCCTGCAGGAGAGCGATTTCGCCGAAGCACTCACCGGGTCCGAGGGTCCCGACGACGCGCCCGTCGACGAGCACCTCCGCCCCGCCCGACCGCACGATGTAGAAGTGCTCACCGCGCTCCCCCTGCCGGATCGCCGTGTGCCCGGGGGCGAGCTCCACGTGGTCCAGCGCGCCGGCCAGCTGCTCGATCGTCGCCAGCGGGAGCACGCCCAGCATGTGGATCGAGCGCAGGGTGGCGACATCGGCGTCGCGCACCTGCACGGCGGCGTCGATGCGGCGCAGCGCCGGCCGTCTGGCGGTTACCGCGAGTGGGGCCAGCAACCCGATCATCACCAGGGCCGGCCGGACGCCGATCAGGTCGATGATCAGCGGCGCGATGAGGCTCCCGGCGGCGACTCCGAGCGTGAGGATGGCCTCGAAGCCGGCGAACATGCGGGCCAGGACGGCCTCGTCGGTGAGCCGGGCAAGCAGGGTGAACCCTCCGACGTCGATCAGGGCGTTGCCGATGCCGATGAGGCCCAGCAGGAGGATCGCGGGCACTTGCTCAGGGGCGGCGCCGACTGCGACGAGCGGCGCGCCGAACAGCGCGACGCCGACGCCGAACCAGAACGCCAGCCGACCGCGCCCGACCAGGCGGAAGGCAAGCAGAGACCCGACCATCCCACCGGCGCCGACAGCCGCGGTGAGCACGCCGACGCCCGGATTGCCCGTGTGCAGAAGGTCGATGGCGAGCACCGCGGTGAACACCGTCAGGCAGCCACGCGTGAACGTCTGCACGACGCCCAGGCCGGTGATCAGCGTCAGCCTGCGATCGGTCGCGATGGTGGTGAAGCCCCGGAGCAGCTCACGGGCGGCGCCCGTGCCGGCCTCCGAGCGCGGCGGGGCGTCGTATGACAGCCCGACGACGACCAGCCCGCCCAGCAGGGACGCACCGGCGCACGCCGCGAACACGGTGGCCGGTCCGCTCACCGCCAGCAGCACGGCGGCAACCGCGGGCCCGCCGAGGGTCGCCGATGAGTCGAGGAGGCCGCGCACCGCGTTGGCGCGCGTCAGCTGCTCGGGCGACCGGCACAGCGCGGGCAGCAGTGCCGAGTGCGCCGGCCGATACAGGCCCTGTGCGACCGTCGCGACGACGGCCAGGCCGTAGGTCACGCCCGTCGGGCCGCCGCCGGCCGTTACCGCGGCCGCGCCGGCCAGGGCCGCGGCCCGCACCAGGCCGACGCAGGTCAGGACCCGCTCACGGCGCACGCGGTCGGCGACCGTGGCCAGCCACGGGTCCAGCAGCGCCGCAGCGCCCATGCGCGCGGCCGTGACGATGCCGACCGCGGCAACCCCTCCGTCGCGGAACGCGACGACGGTCAGCCCAACGGTGAAGGCGCCTTCACTCGCCCACAGCGCGCCGAACGAGATCTGGGCACGTCGGATCGCTCCGCTCGGCGCAACCGTCTCGGGCGAGCGGGGCCGCGGCACAGCGCGACTATCTCATGGCTAGGCCGGCGGCGCGTCGGGTTCGGCTGGCGCCGGGGCCTCGACGGTGCGGCACCACCGGGCCAGTGCGTGGCGGCCCACCAGCGTCAGCGTGCCGTCGGCCGTGATCCAATCCCGGCCGCGCAGTTCGCCGACCACGTCGGACGCCACCGGTCCGGCGCCGATGCCGGTGCCGGCCAGCTGATTGCTGCCGGGCCGTACCGTCCAGCGAGCGGAATCCAGCGCGCTGAGCGCCACTCCCTGCTGGTCGGTCGGGAGGTCGAGTGGATGCGGACCCGGTCCAGGCCCTGGCCGTGTCTGCCCGGCCTCGGCCGGCTCCTTCAGATCCAGATCCGCATCGACTGGGGTCTCGGTGCTGCGGTCATCGCGGCGCTTGACCTGACCGAACAGTGGATCGCCTGGGGAGAGGCGATCGTTCAGCCACTGGCCCGCTGCGTCCGCGAAGGCACGGGCGCGGTCCGCGTCGACTCCGTAGCGCTGGGAGAGTTCCTCCATGTCAACTTCGGAGATGCGTTGCATCGATCGGCTGATCTCGTCGGCGATGGCGCGCAGCCGCTCTTCAAAACTGTCGTGATCGCTCATGCCCTACATGTTGGCAGGTACCTCATAGCGGCCCCACAGGACCGCGTCGGGGCGGCGGATCGCGCGGCGGGTCAAGGGTGGCCGGCGTGGGGCGCGGGCTGACCCGGAGCAGCCAGTAGCCGCCCCGTCTGGCCGGGCCCGTCGCGCATTGCGGCCTCCATGCCGTGCCATTCCGCGGCGGCGATGAACAGCGTCTGGCCGTCGTCGGCGCCGAGCATGCACGCAAAGCAGCCGCGGTCGACCGCGACGGTGTTGAGCACCTCGCCGCCCTCGCGCACGCGGACGCAGTGGCGCCCGGGCACGCTCGCGACCCAGATCGCGCCGTCGGCGTCGCTGCAGATCCCGTCGGGCGCATGCTCGACGTCCGCCCAGACGCGACGACCCGACAACGCGCCGTCGGCGGCGACGTCATAGGCGATCAGCTGCTGCGCGTGGGAGTCGGCCACCACCAGCGTGCGCCCGTCGTCGACCACGGCCATCCCGTTGGGCCACTGGAAACCGTCGGCGACCTGGTCTACCGCGCCGTCGGGGCCCACGCGCATGACTGTCCCTGATCCGCCGTTGACATAGGCGATCCCCCCCGGGGCGACCACCAGCTCATTACACGGCCCTGAGCTCAATGCGGTGAGATCCGCGGCTGGCTCGAGCGACCCGTCGGGCTGCTGTCGCAGCAACACCCGCCGGGGCCCGTCGATCACCAGCAGCCGGCCGTCGCGATCCCAGTCGATGCTGAACGGGAGCGCGCGGGCGTCGATGCGGGCCATCACCTCCCGGTTGCCGTCGACCGTCACCGCCAGCACCTCGCCAGAGCCCCAGTTACACAGCCAGGCGCGCCCGTCGTGCCATCTCGTGGACTCGGGGAACCCAAGCCCGTCAACCAGCACTCGTATCTCACTCATCAGCCGGCTCCTCTCTCGATCACAGCTCCCACCACATCACATCCCGCCCACGGCCGGGGTTACTCCCATGCGCCCGGCTGGACCTTGAGCGTGGTGTTGACGCGGTTGAAGAAGTTCGTCAGCGCGATCATCGACACGAGCGCTGATAGGGCACGCTCGTCGAAATGCTCGGCGGCCTGCGCCCAGATCTCGTCGCTGACCACGTCCGGGTGATCAGCCAGGCGGGTCATCGCCTCGGTGAGTCCGACGGCGGCTCGCTCGGCATCGTCGAAGCGGTCAGACTCGCGCCACGCCGGCAGCGCGAGCAGCCGATCGGTGCCAAGGCCGATCCTCTCCGCGTTCGTGATGCCGGCGGCGATGCAGGCGTTGCACCCGTTGATCTGGCTCGCCCGCATGTGGACCAATTCGAGCGTCTGGGGTGGGACGCCGCCGGCGTAGATCGCTTTGATGATCTGCTGGACGCCGGCGACGGCATCGGCCGAGCCTGCGGGGTTGGACAAGCGCGGCGATCGTGTGTCGGGCTGGGTCATGGTTCCTCCGGGGTCGCGGGGCTCAGGGCGGGAAACGTCGGACACGGGACAGACGCGCGCGGGACGGCGAAGGTAACGTCAGCCTGGTTGCGTTACCTCAGGGCGGCCGTCGGCGTCTAGGAGGGACATGAGCGAGCGCGGAGTGAGCGACACCACTGGTCTGGCCGCAGGATTCGAGCGCCAGCGCCCGTATCTGCGGACGATCGCCCTGCGGATGCTCGGTTCCGATGACGACGCGGACGACGCGATCCAGGAGGCCTGGCTGCGTTTGAGCCGGACGGGTGGCGACGGGATCGCGGATCTCCGCGCGTGGCTGACGACGGTGACGAGCCGCGTCTGCCTGGACATGCTGAGGACTCGCCGCACGCGGCGAGAGGTGCCGGTCGAGATCGATCTGGACGAGCTCCTCGGTGGATCGGGACGCACCGACCCCGCGGCCCGGGCGCCGACTCCCGAGCATGAGGTCCTGCTGGCCGAGTCGGTCGGCCTGGCCCTGCATGTCGTCATGGACAGCCTGACCCCGGCCGAGCGCGTCGCCTTCGTGCTCCACGACATCTTCGATCTGCCCTTCGGCCAGGTCGGCGATGTGCTGGGCCGCTCGACGAATGCCGCGAAGATGCTGGCGAGCCGCGCTCGGCGCCGGGTGCGTCTCGTCCCCCCGGATGCGCGGGGGAAGGAGGCGAGCGATCGTGCCGTGGTCGATGCCTTCTTCGCTGCTGCGGGGTCCGGCGACCTGTCAGCGCTGGTCGCGCTGCTTGCCCCGGACGCCGAACTGCACGCCTTCACCCCCCAGGGCATGCGGCTCGTTCAGGGAGCCGCCACGATCGCCGCCCAGGCCAAGACCGGCGCGAGCCGCGGCGCCGCGCTGAAGCCGGAGCTGCGGCCCCTCACCGCCCGCGGCGCCGCCGGTGTGCTGATCGTCGTCGACGGGCGACCCGTGTCCGTGATGACTTTCACGGTCCGCGACGGACTCATCACCGAGATGAGGTCGGTCGCCGATCCGGCTCGGCTCGCGCAGCTGGTTCCCTCGTGGGCGGTGTGACCACCGGGACCGTGGACTAGGCCGTCAGGACGGTGCGGAGCTCGGCCGGGATCTCGGCAGCTGAGGGCGGCGGTTCTGTGGCCTCGAGCGCCGGGACCTCCGCGCCCGGCCGTGCTCGCCGGCTCGAGGGTCGGCACGGGTGGCCGTTGGCCAGGATCACACCGTCGCTGCAGTGAGCTTCGACCGCCCCGTTGCCGAACTGCTCCTCATAGAGCCGCGCGTAGAGGCCGCCCTGGGCGAGGAGCTCGTCGTGGGTGCCCCGCTCGACGATGGTGCCGTTCTCGACGGCGAAGATGACATCGGCGTTGCGAATGGTCGACAGCCGGTGCGCGATGGCGATCGTGGTCCGCCGCTGGATCAGGGACTCGAGCGCCTGTTGCACGACGCGCTCGCTTTCGGTGTCCAGCGCCGAGGTGGCCTCGTCGAGGACCAGGATCGGCGGGTCCTCGAGGATCACGCGTGCGATCGCCAGCCGTTGGCGCTCCCCACCGGAGAACCGGTAGCCGCGCTCGCCCACGACGGTGTCATAGCCGTGCTCCAGTGCGGTGATCCGCTCGTGGATGAACGCGGCCTTGGCGGCGGCCACCACCTCGTCGTCGGTCGCGTCGGGCCGGCCGTAGCTGATGTTCTCGCGCACCGTGCCTCCGAAGAGATAGCTCTCCTGCGTGACCACTCCCACCGCGTGTGCGATCGTGGCAGCGGTCAGGTCGCGCACGTCGTGACCGTCGATCCGCACCGCTCCGTGCTCCACGTCGTACAGGCGCGGGATCAGGTACGAGATCGTCGTCTTGCCCGCTCCGGAGGGCCCCACCAGCGCCGCCAGCTGCCCGGGCGAGACCAGCATCGAGACGTCGCGCAGCGCGTCCCCGGGTGCGGGCGGTCCGCCGTCCTCACCGCCGCCGTAGCGAAACGACACATGCTCGAGCGCGACTTCGCCGTGGATCTCGCCTGCCTCGATGCTCAGCGCGTCGGGTCGATCGGTGATCCGGGGCTGAAGGTCGATCAGCTCGAAGATCCGTCCGAACAGGGCCAGCGATGACTGCACGTCAACCGATACCTGCAGCAACTGGTTGATCGGGATCAGCAGCCGGCTCTGGAGGGTCGTGAACGCGACCAGTGTTCCCGCCGAGAGGTCGCCGTGGGTGCCCTGAAGCCCGGCGACCAGATAGACCAGCGCCGGACTGATCCCGAAGAACGCTTGGGTGACCGCGAAGAACGATCGCCCGACGATCGCCTGTCGTATCTGCAGCTCCGCCTGGTTGGCGTTCTCGGCGCGGTAGCGATCGACCTCGTGCTCTTGGCGTCCGAACACCTTGGCCAGCAGGATCCCGGACACCGACAGGGTCTCCTGGGTGATCGAGCCCATCACCGCCAACGAAGCCTGGGCGTCGCGACGAGCCTTTCGCCGGGCGCGTCCGACCCGCCGGCTGAACACGACGAAGAACGGTGTCGCGGCCAGCGAGATGACCGTCAGCAGTGGGGAGAGCAGCACCATCGCCACCACCGACGACACCAGCGTGACCACGTTGCTGACCACCGAGGATGCGGTCGAGGTGATGGTGGTCTGCACCCCGCCGACGTCGTTGGCCAGCCGGGACTGAACCTCGCCGCTGCGCGTCGCGGTGTAGAACGCCAGCGAGAGCCGCTCCAGATGCTCGAACAGCCGGTTGCGAAGCTCCTGCAGCACCCGGTTGCCCACCACCTCGGTGAGATACGCCTGACCGACGTTCAGGACCCCGTTGACGATCGGGATCGCGATCAAGGCCGCCACCAGCGGATACAGGGCCGTGAGATCGGGTCCACCCCGGACGAATAGGGCGTCGTCGAACACCCGACGAACCAGCAGGGCGCTGATCACGCTCAACACCGAGCTGATCAGGATCATGACGACGATCACCGACAGCACGCCCCGGTGAGGACGGAACAACCGTACGATGCGCCGGCCCAGCTTCGGCGAATCGCGCTCCGGCACCGATGCGGTCATCGGCGCAGGCTAACCGGCGATCAATGACGCTGCGCGCTCAGCCAGGCAGGATGAGGTGCGGCACCAGTCCGTCCCACCAAGGAGACCCATGCAGATCACCCGCACCTCGTCTGACAGCAGCACACCGGGACCCGCCGAGTGGTTCACCGGCGTCGTCTACATCGACGGCATCGCCGCTCCCGCCGCCCCCGCGCGCGCCGCCGGCGCTTGGGTCCACTTCACCCCGGGCGCCCGGACGGCGTGGCATACCCACCCCCTGGGCCAGACCATCTTCGTGACCGAGGGCGTCGGCCGCTGTCAGCGGGAGGGGGAACCGGTGCAGGAGATCCGGCCCGGCGACCGGGTCTTCTTCGAGCCGGGCGAGAACCACTGGCACGGCGCCGCGCCCGGGCGCTTCATGAGCCACATCGCCATCCATGAGGCTGACGACTCAGGCAGTGCCGTCACGTGGGGCCGCCACGTCACCGACGAGGAGTACGCCGCCGCGCCGATGATTGTGTGACAATATGTTAGTGATATCACGCGGAGGGACGAGATGAGCACGACATCTGATCAGCCGGAGCGCTCGCAGCCTCGCGAGCCCCACAGCGAACGGGGTGCGTGGAGTGGCCCGGGCGTGCCGGCGCTGTGCGCGGTCGTCGTCGCCGTCGTGGCCGGAGTCGTGCTCATCGTCGTCGGGTCGGGCGGCACGGCGCTGGTGATCATCGGCATCGCGCTGATCGTGGCCGCGGCGCTGCTGTCACCGGGGCTGGTGGTGGTGGCGCCCAACGAGTCCTGCGTCCTGATCCTCTTCGGTCGCTACATCGGCACGCTGCGGGACTCGGGGCTGTGGTGGGTGAATCCGTTCACGGTGCTCTCCCGGGAGACGGTCTCCATGCGCATTCGCAACTTCCAGAGCGACCGGATCAAGGTCAACGATGCGCGGGGCAACCCGATTGACATCGCCGCGGTCGTCGTGTGGCGCGTCACCGACACCGCCCGCGCGGTGTTCGACGTCGAGGACTTCGGCCAGTTCGTGGTCGTCCAGAGCGAGACCGCGTTGCGCCACCTCGCCAACCAGTACCCCTATGACGACTACGACGAGGACGGGATCTCGCTGCGCGGTCACACCGACGAGGTGCGCGGCGGCCTGGAGGCCGAGCTGCAGACCCGTCTGAACCGTGCCGGGATCGAGATCCTCGAGACCCGCCTCACCCACCTCGCCTACGCGCCCGAGATCGCCGAGGTGATGCTCCGTCGCCAGCAGGCCGAGGCGATCCTCGCCGCCCGGCGGACGATGGTCCAGGGGGCGGTCGCGCTCGTCCAGATGGCGCTGGCGCAGCTCGCCGACTCCGATCTCGTCGAGCTGGACCCCGAGCGCAAGGCGGCGATGGTCTCCAACCTGATGGTCGTGCTGTCCGGCGACCACTCGCCAACCCCGGTCATTAACACCGGAACCCTCTACAGCTGACCGATGGCCGAGAGCAAACGTTTCCTCCTGCGCCTGGACCCGCGCGTATTCGAGGCGCTCCGTCGCTGGGCCCAGGACGACCTGCGCAGCATCAACGGCCAGATCGAGTACCTCCTCACCGAGCAGGCCCGCAAGGCCGGCCGTCTGCCGCACGCGCCCCATCGCCGCTACGAGCCGCCACGCGACGTCCCGTCAGACGACGAGGACGACTCGATCGACTCCGAGGAGCCCGCGGCGTCGCAGGGCCGCTGAGGACCGGCGATTACGCGCCCGTGCGGTTAGGGGTGGTCGCCCGCGACGGCTGGCGGTACCCTGAGAACTGCTGTGCCCCCTGCCCCACATCCGCCCGTAGACGGCGGCCGGGCCACTTCTTTCATCGTCTGGCTCGCCGCGTGCGCCTTCCTGTTCGGAGCCTTCGTGGTATTCGCCGGGTCGCCCCGTGATCGCAAGCCGCACTTCTGGCTTCGTGTGGCCGCCCTCCCGCTGGTGCCGAGCCTGATCGCTGCAATCCTGATTGCCGCGCGCGAGCTCCGCCTGGTCGGAGACGGCGTCGCCGCGAGCATGCTGCTGACGCTCGTCTTCATCACTCTCCCGGGCCTGATGCTCGTTCCGGCGCTCTTGTATCGCCGGCCCGGCGGCACACCGGACGCCTCCGATGACGATGGCGGAGGCGGTCCGGGACGCGGTCCCGATCCCCCTCCGCCCCCCGCCCCCCGCGGCGGCGTGCCCCTGCTCGATGCCGAGCAGGCGCGCCTTCGTCTCCGCGAGCACGGACGCCACGCGCTGCGTGCCCGCCGCCCGCGCCGAGCCCCCAGGGAGCCGGTCCGCTCGCCGGCCCGCGCCCCGTTGCACCGCTGAGCCTCGCGCCCGCCGGCCGGGGTGGGCCGCGCCCGTCAGGACGGACGGAGGCGCAGCTTCAGCGTGATCTGGTTGCGCGCCGCGTCGGCGATCGTCAGGTGGAGGGTCAGCCGGCCGGCACGTCGCCGCTTGACCGCTCTGGCCAATGAGGTCGTCGCCGAGACGCCGGGCGCGGCGATGCTCACGGCGATCCGCCGCGCCGGATGCCCGAGCCTGATCGTGAGCACTCCGCGCCTGAGCCTGACCGTTCCGCGCGGCGGCCGCCCGCCGACGAGCACGTGCGCGCCGAGCTCGCGCGCATCGAAGCGCAGCTCAGGCGGCAGTCTCACAGTGAGCGAGGCGAGCTTGGGCGAGCGGCGGCCCGCCGACGCCGTGAAGGCGACGCGCGGCGCGCTCAGCGCTGTCCCTCGGATCGACGCGCGCGACAGCCGCGGCGGTGCGAAGGGCGTCACCGTACGCGTCAACCGCGAGGCGGGACTCGTGCCGCCGGCGTTGGTGGCCAGCACGCGGAAGCGGTACCGCCGACCGTTGCGCAGACCTCGCACGATGATCGGGCTGTGCTTGCCGATGGCGTGGGCGCCGCCCGGCGACGCGATGACACGGTAGATGACGGGGCCTGTGGCGGACTGTGGCCTGAAGGTGACCGCGGCGCTGCGGTTGCCGCTTCGTGCAACGACCTTCGTCGGGGCGCGCGGGGCCGCCACGTAGTTGAACTGGTCGGCCGCGGTGATCGGCGTGGTCCCGGCGGGCGCGGTCACGATCACGTCGGCCACGCCCGCACCGTGCGAGGGTGCGACGGCGTCGATCTGGGTGGACGAGACCACGTGGAAGGACGTCGCCGGCACGCCCGCGAACGTGACCGAGGAGACGGCGTCGATCCCCATCGGGGCAAAGCCGCTGCCGCGGATCACGACCGCCGTGCCTCCGCCCGTCGTCCCCACCGTGGGCGAAACGCCGGAGACCACCGGCGGGGTCGTGGCGACGTAGGACCACACGGCCCCCGCCAGGTTGTCGTCGGAGTGGCCGGTGACGAGCAGCGTGGTGGCGTCGGTGGAGAGAGCGAGGCCGCCGCCGAACACCGCTGAGCCGAACTCGGCGTCGCTCCCGGCGGGCGCCGTG
>Ga0210397_10001909_pt1 | contig 13266 bp, 11 predicted proteins | sample IncBWH2OmetaG_FD_160126 | JGI IMG/M metagenome (GOLD analysis project Ga0210397, IMG submission 160126) | Forest soil microbial communities from Barre Woods Harvard Forest LTER site, Petersham, Massachusetts, United States - Inc-BW-H-2-O ...
GTCCGCGATCGGGGCACCGTCGGCCAGCAGCACCACCCGTCGCGCGAACGTGGCCGCGAACTCGGGATCGTGCGTGGCCACGATCACCGCGGCGCCCAACCCGGTCAGGAGCTCGGCCAGTTGCTGCTTGTGGTCGCGGTCCATGCCGCGCGTGGGCTCGTCCAGGCACACCACCGCCGGGGACTCATGCGGATCATCAGTGTCGCCCAGTACCACCGCCAGGGCCAGCCTCTGCTTCTCCCCGCCCGACAGATCACGCGGGTTGCGGCCGGCGAACTGCTCACCGCTCAGCCCCATCGCGGCCAACGCCCCCGCGGGCGCCTCGGCGGCGACCGTCTCGTGCACCAGGTAGTCGGTGGGGTTCTGCAGCAGCAGCGCGACGCGGCCCGCGGTGCGCACCGTGCCCCGGGTGGGCCCGAGCAGGCCCGCGGCGTGGCGCAGCAGGGTCGACTTGCCCGCCCCGTTTCGCCCCATCAGGGCCACCCGCTCGCCCGGCGCCACCGTGAGCGAGAGGTCGCGCAGGATCGCCGGACCGGCGCGCAGCTCGTGCCACACGTGCACGAACTCCAGCGCGGGCTCAGGCGCGGCGCCGGCCGCACGGCGACGCGCCCGCCACCCCTGCCGCGGCGGCGGCGACCACCGCTGCGCCTCCTCCGCCGCGGGGAGCAGGTCCGCCCGGCGCAGCGCCGCGCGAGCCCGCTTGACCCCGGGCACGGGGGCCAACCCCAATGACGACAGCAGCCGCGCGCCCGGCGTCTGCAGCGTGGGGGCCTCGCGTCCCGCCCACTCGAGGAACTCGGCCGGCGCCGCGTCGCAGACGATGCGCCCGCCGGCGAGGACGACGACCCGGTCGGCCGCGCCCAGGCAGCGCTCGAGACGATGCTCGGCGAGCACGATCGTCGCGTCGGAGTCGTCGTTGACGCGGCGCAGCAGGCCGATGAGCTCGTCCCCGGCGACCGGGTCCAGCTGTGAGGTCGGCTCGTCGAGGACCACCACCCGCGGGCGCCCCGCCAGGGCGGCGCCCAGCGCCACCCGCTGGAGCTCCCCGCCCGACAGCTCGGCGGTGGATCGCTCCAGCAGCTGGTCGATGGCCAGCGCCAGCGCCGCCTCCTCCACTCCGCGCGCCACTTCGGCCGGCGACAGGCCGCGGTTCTCCAACCCGAAGGCCAACTCGGCGCGCACCGTGCCGCTGACCACCTGGGTCTCGGGATCCTGAAACAGGGTGCCCACGGCCTGGGCCAGCTCGCCGGGGCCGTGGTCGCGCGTGTCCATCCCCGCGACCGTGGCGCGACCAACGAACGTGCCGCCGTGAAAGTGCGGGACCAGGCCGCTGATCGCCCGCAGGAGCGACGACTTGCCCGACCCCGAGCCGCCGGCCACGAGCACGAGCTCCCCAGGTGCGATGTCCAGCGACACGTCCCGCAGCGCGGGCGCAACCGCCCCGGGATAGGTGTAGGTGACGTGCTCCAGCGAGATGGCCGTCATCGCCCCACCCCCCGGCGGTCGGCGAACGGGGCCAGAGCCGCCACCACCAGCGCGCCGGCCAACGCCAGCGTGCCGGGCCCGGCGGCGACGTGCAGCTCCGGGTAGGCGGAGAACGCCGCGGCCGAGCTCACGCGCGCTGCGACCGACACCGCCACCACCACGAGCGCGGCAGTCACGAAGGCCACGTCGTGGCGGGAATACGCAGCCCGGTACGCCGGCGGGCGCCGCGCGGCTCCGTAGCCTCGGACCTCGAGCGCGGCGGCGACGTCGAGGGCCCGGTCCAGGACGCCGGTGCAAGCCGCGCGCATCAGCATCAGGCGCGACGGGGGCGGCCCGGGCCGGCAGCGCTGGGCCTCGGCCAGACGGCGGCCGTCGCGCACGAGGATCGGCACCATGCGCGTGGCGAGGGTCGCCGAGAGCGCGGAGCGAAACGAGACCCTGCGAAACAGCCGCAGCACCTCGTCGGGGTCGACGGCGAGGGTGTAGAGCAGGCCACAGAGGATGAGGGCGACGGCGCGCAGGCCGAGGATCGCCCCGTACACCGTGGCCTCGAGCGTGACGTCGGTGTGGCCCAGCAGCGGTAGGTCGCCGAGGCGGATGATGACCGTGAGCCCATCGCGGCTCACCAGCGCATTGATGAGCATGACGCCCAGCGCCACCGGCACCCCCCACAGCGCGGCGCGCAGCAACGGGCGCCCCACCCCGGCGAGCGCACCGGCGCCCAGGACCGCGAGCGCGACTGCACCGAGCACGATCGGGTTGGTCGCCATCAGCGCGGCGATGCCCAGCGCCAGACAGTAGGCGCACCCGGCGCCGGCGCGCGCGCTGTGGAGCGGGCTGGCGCGCCGCCGGTAGATCATGGCGACGCCGTCACCGGGACCGGGACCCGCGCGGCACCATCGACGGCGAGGGCGAAGTGATCGCGCAGCGCCTGCGGGGTGAGCGCACGGGCAGCCGCGAGCACGCCCGCGGCGTCTGTGCCGGTGATCATCCACGTGGGAACCGAGGAGCTGTCCGCGGTGGCCGCGATCAGGCCGGCCCCGGCCCCGAGGGTCCGGGCCACCTGCCCGTTCGGAGCCAGCAGCTGCAGCGTGTCGCCTCGAGGGCCCGCGAAGCGGGCGTAGACGCCGCTGGCGCCCGGGCCGTGGGCGACGAGCTCGGCCGCCACCTCGGAGCGGATCTCGCTCCACGTGCCGACGACGATGCCCAGCGTCGACGGGCCGGACCCCGTCCCCAGCAGCTGGCTGGAGGCGGGCACGTGCACGGCCGTCATCGCCTTGCCGACCTGCGTGCATGCGGCGTTGACGTTGGAGGCGCACTCGAGCGTCACCGGGTAGCGCTTGCCGCCGATGCCGTTGGTGAACGGCTCGGGGAAGGATCCGACGACCGCCGGGATGCTCTCGGTCGCGCTCCAGTCGTGCAGATCCCACCACACGTGGTCGCCGGCGTGCACGGCGGTGGTGGCGGCGCCCTTGGGCGCCTGCACCCCGTTGACGTAGTAGAACCAGTCGGTGTTGCTGCCGCTGGGCGCGAGCCCGTCGATCGACTCGACAAAGCCGCCCCCGTAGCGCGTGGAGACCTTGAAGGAGCGCTCCAGCATGCGCATGACGGTCTCTGAGCCGGGCACCTTGCCACGGGAGACGGTGGAGACGTGGCGCGCGCCGAACTGGCCCGTGACGGTGAGGCTGACTCCCTTGGTGGGAGCTCCGGGCCCCAGCCCGCAGCCGCCGCACGCCAGCACGACGGCCAGCGCGGCGACTGCGGTCCAGGCTCGGAGCTTCACCACCGGGGGCGGGTGCTCACCCGCTACTTGCTGACCTTGACCGTCGCCTCGGCGCGCACAAAGCCCTTGAGCGTGGCGGTCAGGGTGACGGTGCCCGCCTTGTGGGCGGTGACGGTCGTCGTGCCGTGGTTATCGGTGGCGTTGACGCCGTCGCTGACCTTGACCCCCTTCAACGTCGTGGCCTTGCCCTTGGTCGTCTTGAAGTAGGAGGCCTTGACGATGAACGGCCGGCCTACCTTGGCCGTCGCCGGCGCGGTCAGGTTGATCGGGAACGTGGTGCCGCTCCCCGGCGCGGGCGCCAGCAGCAGCTGGTCGCCGGGCTTGAGCTTGAGGTCGCACAGGCCCGCGGAAGCGAACTTCCCATTGACCCAGATGCCCCAATAGAAGCCCTTGGCGCTGAACTTGTGGGTCTCGCCGAGCACGGTGGTGACCTCAATGCCCAGGCCGCTCGAGAAGCTGCCGGACCAGTGATGATGGGTGGCGGAGTCGAAGTAGCCCGCGGCGGAGTTGCCAGGGCACGACCCCTTGGGTGTGCCGGCCTTGGTGATCGACCCCGGTTCGGTATGCGCGAGCGTGGCCGCCAGCAGCGTGTGCTTGACCCCTTCGACGCGAACCGTGACGCCGGGACCGGCGCCGAGCGCCGGAGCGGTGAGTGCGACTGCGAGTGCGGCGACGACACCGCCGAGAGCTGCGAACTGTCTGTACTTCATGGAGGGCCACCCCTTTCCACGAGGGCTTATTGGCGTGATGGTCGGAGGTTGGTCTCCTGGCTCTCGGGCCTATCAGCCACGCCTTCCCGGTCGGCTCGCTGCCGGCCAGTGGCACCGTCGTGCGCTGACGTCCCCGATCACAGTGGCGGGTCCGCGCCGGACTTGCACCGGCTTCCCATGCCACCGACCTGCGAACGCGCCCATCCTACCGTGCCCACCGTAGACTGGGGACGACCCGCACCGATGACCGTCAACCTCACCCGCATCTACACCCGCCTCGGCGACGGAGGCGAGACCCATCTGGGCGACATGAGCCGGGTGCCCAAGACCCACGCCCGGATCGAGGCCTACGGGACGATCGACGAGCTCAACGCTCAGATCGGCGTCGCACTGACGATTGACGACATGCCCGAGGGCTACGGCGAGTGGCTGGCCCATGTCCAGAACGATCTGTTCGACGTCGGCGCCGACATCGCGGCTCCGGAGGATCCAGAAGCGACCCGTGAGCGGCTGCGGGTCCTGCCCGAGCAGACGACCTGGCTGGAGGAGCGCTGCGATGAGGTCAACGCGACGCTCGCCCCCCTGAAGTCCTTCGTGCTGCCCGGCGGGACGCGCGCGGCGGCCCATCTGCACGTATGCCGCACGGTGTGCCGGCGCGCCGAACGCGCTGCCATCGCCTGTGGCGATGAGGTCAGCGCCGAGGTCGTTCGCTACCTCAACCGCCTCTCGGACCTGCTCTTCATCCTCAGCCGCGGCGCCAACGACGGCGACGAGCCGCTGTGGGAGCCCGGCCGCTACCGGGCGTAGCGAGCGGTCAGGTTCGGCGCAGCATCAGTGTCAGGCCCGAGGCGAGCAACAGGCCCAGGGCGCCGATGCCGCCGGCGCCGATGACGAACGCCTCGTGGTCGCGGACGTAGGCGACCACCTCGTGGGGCCGCAGAACGACGATCAGCGCGGCCAGCACGAACGCCACCCCCGTCACGACCCCCACCGGCGCCAGCGCCTCGCCCACTGAGAATGAGGCTCGGCGCGGGCGGGCGGCCTCGGCGGCGTTCTCCGGGAACCGCGCCTCGACGAGCGACAGTCCGGCGATCCCCAGCAGCGTCCAGGTGCCGGCGACGAGAAAGCCGCCGAGCACGTCGGACGGGTAGTGCCAGGCCAATTCGAGGAACGAGTAGCTCACGGCGACAGCGAACGCGGCCATCGCCGCCGCCACCATGGGGCGCCGGCGTGGTGGGGCCGCGATCACCGAGCACAGCGCCAGAGACATCGCCGCGGTGGCGTGACCGCTCGGCCACGAGGCGGTGCCGATCGGGACCCATTGGATCGGGTCGCGTGGACCGGCCAACAGCGGCTTGAGCAACTGGGTGGTCTCGTTGGCGCAGAGCAGCACGACGGCGATCATCACCGCGGAACGGGGGCGCCGGCGCACCAGCGCAACGATGACCGGCAGCGCCGCCAGGAACACGTACTCGTTGGGGCTGCAGAGGTGCGCGATGAACGTGGTCAGGCGATCGAGCCGCGGGCGGGTGAGATCGATGAACCCGTTCAGGATCGACGCGTCGGCCGCACGGACCGGCGCGATGTAGTGGGCGGCGTACCAGACGACGGCCAGAAGCACGACCCCGGTCGCCGCCCCGATCAGTGCCGTCCTGGCGCGTCTGGGCATGGACAAAGCGTAGCCACGCTCACCCGGCCCTACCTAAGAATGAGCAGGCTTCAGCCGCGCAGCAGCGTCAGGCGTCCGAGCCGGCCTCGGACGCCGTGCCCGAGCTCTCTGACTCGGGCGCAGGGCCCTCGGCACCGGCCTCTGGCGCGGCTTCGGTCGCAGCGTTGCGCGTGACGACGAACTCGGGTGCGTTCCCGGTGCGGCGCACGTGCGAGAAGTGCTCGAGGTCCTCGGGCGACGCGACCTCGACGGCGATACCGTCGGCGACCTCGACGCGGTTGGCCTCATAGAGGAGCTCCTGATAGCGGGGCGCCCGGGTCGAGTGGGTTCCGTCTTCCCCCGCATGTGGTTGACCGGCGCTCCGCGCCCCCGCCGCGCGCGCTCCTGAGCCCTCGACGTCGAGGTCGAACTCGCCGAAGCGGAGCATCCAGCGCCGGCCGCGGGCCAGCTTGTCGGGCGTCAGCTTGACCGTCACCGCGTCGCCGCGCTCGGCGGAGCCCGGCAGGCCGCGATCGCTGCGCAGCCCGGCGTGCTCGTCGACCAGCGCTCGGGTGAGCCGGTCCCAGTTGCGGCTGTAGGGAGCCGGGACGATCGCCACCGGGCCGGTGGCCGCATGGTCGCCTCGGATGGCATGCGCGACGGGCCCCACCAGCACGTAGTCCACGTGGTTGGCGTTGAGCCAGCGCAGTACTGAAATCGATTTGCGATCGAGGTGCTCCAGCCCGGCGCGTGGCTGCACGGACGTGGCGTCGATCCCCGGGGAGCGGTGTTTGAGGAGCATGCTCGTGCGTTTCGCGCCACGCGCCCCGACTCCTTCCCCGGCGCCCCTCAACCGGCGCGGCCGGCGGCCTCCGTTTCCTGCGCGAACTCGGCCACCCAGCCGGCGATGAGCGCAGGCTGGGCCCGCGGGGCCCAGTGTGATCCGGGCACCTCGCGGCGGCGCAGTCCGGGGGCCACCCGCGCCGCACCGTCGTAGTAGGAGGCGGAGATGAAGCGGTCGCGGGTGGGGACGATGAGCTGGACGGGCGCGTGCGCGTACGCGGGCGGGTGAGACCGGATCAGGCGGTGCGGAATGTTGGCGCGATAGAGGTTGGCGCCGGCCCGCGCATCGGCGGACACCGTCGTCGCCGGGTAGTCATCGTCGACGGGCAGTCCCTCCACCCGGCGCAGCCATTGCCGCCAGCGGCCACCGCCCAGCACGACCCTCCACATGAGGGTCGGACCGCCGGGCAGGCACAGCGGCACGATGTACCAAGATCGCCGGACCCGGTCGAGGGCGCCCAGGAGGTCGCGGCGCCGCAACGCGGCGCGAGTGGGGCTGGTCGGGCCGAGTACCTGCCCCAGCGCGGGCCCGGCGATCGTGGTGAACGACGCCACCCGCCCGGTGAAGCGCGGACGGGTCGCGAACTCCCAGCCCTGGATCCCGCCCCAGTCGTGCCCGACCAGATGCACCGGGCGAAGCGGGCCTGACGGGGCCACGGCCCGGCAGACGGCGTCGAAGTCGTCGGCAAGGCGGTCGAGGTGGTATGCGGCGCGGCGGCGCGGTGCGCTGGAGCCGCCCGCGCCCCGCACGTCGTAGGTGACGACGTGAAACCGTTTGGCCAGGCACTCCACCACCGGCGCCCACACTGTCTGGGTGTCCGGGTAACCGTGGATGAGCACGAGCGTCGGGCGGTCGGGCCGGCCGGTGCTGCGCACCAACAGCGCCACCTCGCCCGAGCGCACGGTCAGCGTGTCCGATGCGGTCGGCACCCCGTGGCAATCTATAGGCTCGATCGCCGATGGATGCCGAAGAACTTCAGAGGCGCCGGGACCAGCGCGCGCAGGCACGCCGGCGCCGGCGGATCCGCCGCCGGGCCGGAATCGGGGCCACCCTGGGCGTCGTCGTGATCGCCGTCGTGGTGGCCATCGCGTCGGCCAGTGGCAGCAGCGGCGGCGCCGGCCCGGCCTCGTCCAGGACCACGTCGACGCCCACCACCGCCCACGCCCCGGCGCGCCACCGCCACGTTGCCGGCCGCCACACGCGCGGCGCCTCGACCGCCGCGGTCCTGGGGCCCGCGACCGGGGTGCGCGGCACGACCTCGGTGCCGGTCCTGATGTACCACGTCATCGCCCCGCCTCCGGGGGGCGCCCCGTTCCCCGGCCTGTACGTTCAGCCCCAGGAGTTCGCGGCCCAGATGCAGGCCCTCAAGCAGGCCGGTTGGCACGCGGTCACCCTGGATCAGCTCCAGGCCTACTGGACCAAGGGGGCCAAGCTCCCGGCGGGCCGGCCGATCGTCATCACCTTCGACAACGGCTACCACTCGCAATACGCCGAGGCGCTGCCGGTGCTGCGGAGGATGGGCTGGGTCGCCGACGAGAACATCCAGCTCAGCGGCCTGCCCCCCTCGCAGGGCGGGCTGACGACCGGCCAGGTCAAGTCGATGGTCGACGCCGGCTGGGAGTTGGACACCCAGGGCATCAGCCACGCCGATCTCATCACCCTGGACGCCGCGCAGCTGCGCTACCAGATCGACAGCGCGCGCAAGACGATCCAGCGCCGCTACGGGGTCCCCGTCAACTGGTTCTGCTACCCGTCCGGCCACTACGACACGACGGTGATCGAGGCCGTGCGCTCCGCCGGCTACGTCGGCTCCACCACCGTCGTCCCCGGCTGGGCCGGGCCATCCAACGACCCCTTCCGCCTGCCGCGGCTACGCGTGCTGGGCGGCACGAGCCCCTCGGCGCTGCTCCAGCAGATCGCCGACACCCGCACCGCGGCGGCGCCACCGGGCTCCTACGGAGGGGCATAGATGTCCGGGGAGGCCCAGTGATGGCCACTCCTCGGACGACCCCCGGCATGAGCCGGTCGGCGATCCGCGGTTGGACGACGCACCTGGGCGCCGCCACCCTGGGCCGCCAGCGGCCGCAGCGCAGCACCGGGATCCTCGCCGCGATCGGCTCGGTGGCGCTCGCCACGCTGGCCATCTACTTCCTGCGCAAGATCGCGCCGGTGGTGTCGCTGAGCGTGGTCTACCTGCCTGCGGTGCTGCTCGTCGCGACCTACTGGGGGATCGCGCTGGGTCTGTTCACCTCGCTGCTCAGCGCGGCGTCCTTCAACTTCTTCCACATCCCCCCCACCGGCAAGTTCACGATCGTCGACGGCCGCAACTGGGTGGCCCTGGCCGCGTTCACGATCGTGGCCCTGTTCGCCAGCGCCCTGGCCGAGGTCGCCCGGTCCCGGGCTCAGGAGGCCGAGCGCCGGCGCGCCGAGGCCGATCTGGCGGCGGCGCTGGCCCACGAGCTCCTGCTCGGTGAGGACACGCAGGCCGCCCTGGCCAGCGCGGGACGACGAGTGGCCGAGGCCCTGGAGCTGACGTCGGCGGCGATCGAGCCCGTCTCGGGCGAGCCCACGACGTCCGCGCCGGTCGACCCGCGGCGGACGGCGTTCGCGCTGCGGGGGATCGACGGTCAGCGGATGGCGACGCTCCTCGTCCCCGCCAACCTCCCGCCCGACACCGAGCAGCGGCTGCGGACCCAGGTGGTCCCCACACTGGAGGCGCTCGTCGCCATCGCCCAGCGCCGCGACGCCATGCAGGCCGAGCTGGTCGAGACCGCAGCCCTGCGCCGCTCCGACGACATCAAGACGGCGCTGCTGCGCACCGTCTCCCACGACCTGCGCACCCCGCTGACCGCTGTCGTCGCCGCCGGGCATGCGCTGGGCGCGGATTCGCTCACCGGCCAGGAGCGGTCCGAGCTCAGCGCCGCCGTGGTCGAGGAGGGCACGCGGCTGGCGGGCCTGGTGGACAACCTGCTCGCGCTCTCGCGCCTGCAGGCGGGCAGCGCCACGCCGCGGTCTGACTGGGTGTCGATCGAGGATCTCGTCTCCGCCGCCGCCGAGGGGCTGCGGGGGGATCCGATCGACGTGCGCGTCACCGTCGACCCGGACGTCCCGGAGATCCGGGCCGACGCCGCCCAGCTCGAGCGCGCCTTCGCCAACCTGCTCGAGAACGCCGGCCGCTACGGGGGCGGGTCGCCCGTCGTGGTCCATGCCCGCCGCGGCGGAGGAACCGCCGGGGAGGGCGTCCTGATCAGCATCACCGACCAGGGTCCCGGGATCGACGCCGCCGAGCAGGAACGGATCTTCGAGCCCTTCTACCGCGGGCGCAATGTGGGCTCACTGGCATGGACCGGCTCGGGCCTGGGGCTGGCCATCGTCAAGGGATTCGTCGAGGCCAACGGCGGTTCGATCACTGTCCAGTCCTTCCCCGGCCAGGGCACCACCTTCTACGTGCTGCTGCCGGTGGAGGAGCACCAGCCCGTCGGGGCAGCCACCCGATGAGCACACCGTCCAAGCCGAAGGTCCTCGTCTGCGACGACGAGCAGCAGATCCTCCGCGCGCTCCGAGTGATCCTGCGCGACAACGGCTACGAGGCCCTCCCGGCCAGCACCGGTGAGGAGGCTCTTGACGTGGCCGCGGTGTCGCGCCCCGCGGCCGCCATCCTCGACCTCGTCCTGCCCGACATCGACGGCGTGGAGCTCTGCCGGCGCCTGCGCGAGTGGACCGACATGCCCATCATCCTGCTGTCGGCCGTCGGCGAGGAGGACGCCAAGGTCCGGGCGCTGGCCGCCGGCGCCGACGATTACGTCACCAAGCCGTTCGGCCCCCGGGAGCTCATCGCTCGCCTGCAGGCGAGCCTGCGCCGCGTCGGCCCCGAGCGCGAGGAGAGCCTGATCACCTCCGGGGACCTGAGCGTGGACCTGGCCTCGCGCGTCGTCACCCTCGCCGGCGAGGAGATCCATCTCACCCCGACTGAGTTCGATCTATTGCGGCTCCTCGCGCGCAACCGCGGGCGCCTGATGACCCACCGCGAACTGCTCACCTCGGTATGGGGCGCGGGCTACGCCGACGACACCCAGGTGCTGCGCGCCCACATCGCCAACCTGCGGCGCAAGATCGAACCCGCGGGCGCCGAAGGAGGGGCCAGCGGCCATCGCTACATTCGCACGGATCCCGGAGTCGGATACCGCTTCGCGGGGTGAGTTAAGGTGAGCTTGCGGAAAGGATGCCCAGGCGGGACGATCAATGGTCGGAGGCCCATCGCTGATGCACGGAAACGTGCCGCTATCGTGGATGTTTCAAGTGCATACAACCCCTAGGGGCACACCACATGGCCCGCCCTGAGCGCGGCCCGGCCAAGGGGGGGATCCCCACGGCGGACCGGCGCGTCCTCTCGGAGGGGGCCCACAAGATCGACGCTCCGCCCACCGATGGTGGGGGCGTTGCCGCGCCCGCCGACGGACCCAAGGCCGGGGTCAAGCGCAACTTCAACGAGGCCGCCCACAAGCTTGGCTACTGGCCGGTCACCGCGGAGGCGCGCCCGAAGAAGGACACCGGCCCGTCGGCGGCGATCCGTGCCGCCTCCGACGATGAGCGCGACGTCGTCGCGCACGCCGGCAAACTGGTCCTCGCGCTGGGCGCCCTGGGGATCGTCTACGGGGACCTGGGGACGAGCCCGCTCTACACCGTCCAGACGATCTTCACCCAGCACGCCGACGCGGCGCGTCCGACGGTCGCGGGCGTCTACGGCATCTCCTCGCTGATCTTCTGGGCACTGATCATGGAGGTCTCGGTCAAGTACGCCGGGTTCATCATGCGCGCCCATAACCGCGGGGACGGCGGGATCATGGCGCTGAGCGCGCTCATCCAGCGCCGCAAGGTCCCCCGCGCGGCGGCGCTGGTGACGCTCGGCCTCCTCGGTGCCGGCCTGTTCTTCGGGGACGGCATGATCACGCCGGCGATCAGCGTCACCTCTGCCGTCGAGGGTCTCAAGGTCGCCACGCCGAGCCTGGCGCACCTCGTGATCCCCATCTCGCTGGCCATCCTGGTGGGCCTGTTCGCGGTCCAGCGCTACGGCACCGGCGCGGTGGGGTGGATGTTCGGCCCGGTCATCCTCGTCTGGTTCTCCATCATCGCCGCCCTCGGCCTGGTCGAGGTCGCGCAGCACCCCGGCGTCATCCAGGGTCTGTCGCCGACCTGGGCGGCACGGTTCATGATCGACCACGGCGTCGACGGCTGGCTGACGCTGGGCGGCGTCGTGCTGTGCGTCACCGGCGCCGAGGCGCTGTATGCCGACCGCGGCCACTTCGGTGCCGGCCCGATCCGCGCCACCTGGTTCTCGATCGTCCTGCCCGCGGTGATGCTCAACTACCTCGGCCAGAGCGCCCTCATCCTCCACGACCACGCCGCTCGGGCGAATCCGTTCTACCTCCTGGCGCCGAGCTGGGGACGCCTACCGCTCGTCTTCCTGGCCACGGCCGCCACCATCATCGCCTCCCAGGCTGCGCTCACCGGCTCCTTCAGCGTGGCCAAGCAGGCCGTCCAGCTCGGCTTCCTCCCGCGACTTCGGATCGTCCACACCTCAGAGCTCGAGGGCCAGATCTACGTCCCGCTCATCAACTGGGCCCTGTGCACCGGCGTGGTCACCCTGGTGCTCGTGTTCCGCAGCTCCAGCCACCTGGCCGATATCTACGGCGTGGCGGTGACCGGCACCTTCATCCTCGACACGACGCTGTTCCTGGCCGTCGCCCGCTCGCTGTGGGGGACCGCGAAGTGGAAGCTGGCCCTGCTCGGCGCCGTCTTCTACACCATCGAGGTGGCGTTCTTCACCTCCAACCTCTCCAAGATCGGCCACGGGGCATGGCTGCCCCTGTGCGTCGGCCTGATTGTGGCCACGGTCATGGTCACCTGGCGCAAGGGCCGCGACATCGTCACGCGCAACCGGACCACGCACGAGGGCTCGCTGGGCGAGTTCCTGGAGAGCCTGTGCAACGCCAAGCCCCCGATCGTCCGTCTGCCCGGCACGGCCATCTTCCTCAATCCGGGCAAGGAGACCTGCCCGCTGGCGCTGCGGGCCCAGGTGGAGCACAACCACGCCTTCCACGAGAAGGTGGTGATCGTCTCCATGGTCCCGGTGAGCATCCCGCGGGTGGACAAGCCCGACCGCTTCGTCTCCGAGCGCCTGGGCAAGGGCCTGTTCAAGATCGCCCACATCACCGTCCGCGTCGGCTACCACGACAGCTGGAATGTCCCCGAGGCGCTGGCCGAGGCCCGCAAGCGCGGGTTCCTGGACCGCAACCTCGATCTCGAGCACGCCTCCTACTTCGTCTCGCGCATGACCATCGTGCCCACCACTGACCCCGGGATGTCGCGCTGGCGCAAGCAGTTGTTCATCGGGATGGCGCGCAATGCCACCAGCCCGATCGACCACTTCCGCCTGCCCAGCTCCCGCACCGTGATGACGGGCTCGCAGGTCGAGATGTGACCTAGCGCCCGGCGGGCGTCTTCACAACATCTGTATACGCAGGGGCTCTTCCTGCACAGGTCCTTGACGCGCGCCCGCCGAGGATGAGGGCATGCAAACTCGGTGGAGTGCGCCCAAAGCGGCTTCCAAGGCCGGCGGCGCGGCCACCGTCGCCGAGCCGCCCGCGCGCCCTGCCAAGCGCAACTTCAACGAAGCCGCGCACAAGCTCGGCTACTGGCCGGTCACCTCGGAGGCGCCCAAGGAGCGCGTTCCGTCGGCCGCCATGCGGGCCGCCACCGACGACGACCGCGACGTCGTCGCCCATGCCGGCAAGGC
>Ga0210397_10001913_pt1 | contig 13253 bp, 12 predicted proteins | sample IncBWH2OmetaG_FD_160126 | JGI IMG/M metagenome (GOLD analysis project Ga0210397, IMG submission 160126) | Forest soil microbial communities from Barre Woods Harvard Forest LTER site, Petersham, Massachusetts, United States - Inc-BW-H-2-O ...
TGCTGAAAAATTATTCGAATTGAAAAGAAAATTTGACCCAATGTTTAAATTTCGAAATGTAATTTGGGACACTTACTATAAATCAAACTAATATGAACTCAGAATTCAAAACCGTTTTTTCTAATGTAAAATGGAGCGATGATTTTTATCGTTTCTTGCAGGTTATTTTTCATTTATATCCGGAAGATAAATTTCATCATCTCATTGCAACAATCACTAAAGAGAAAAATACGGACGAGGAAATTTATAAATTAATTCAAGAAAATCTCCCTAAGATAAAACCATTCCTTTCAGAATTTACATTAGCATTGCCTGCCCTAAAAAAACAGAAAAAAGAAATGTCAAAGCAGGTTTTGCAATTGCTTGGCAATAAAAAGCAGATCAATGGTTATCTAGAAATTGGTTCAACAGGCAGATATATTTCTGATTTGAGAAAACACATCACGCTTTCGGGTTCGGTATTTCTAACAAACGACATTGAGCCTAGCAATGCTATTGGAGATATATTTGAAAGAGGACAAATAAGTAAAATTGGAAAATTCATTCCGCTTTATAACTATCAACCAATAAAACAAAGTGATATTGCTGATGAAAGCATTGATTTGATAACCTGCCATATTGGATTGCATCACTGTCCGCATGATTTATTAGATGGTTACATAAAATCCCTTTATCGTATTTTACGAAAAGGAGGCTTGTTTATTATGAGAGATCATGATGTAAAAAGCAATGAGATGGCAACATTCGTTTCTTTAGTACACACCGTTTTTAATTTAGGACTTAATGTGAGCTGGGAAACTGATCAATCTGAATTCAAATCTTTTAAGTCAATAGATGAATGGAGCAGGATACTTTCTTCTTATGGACTCAAAGATTCGGGTGCCAGAATTTTACAAGATAAAGATCCGTCGGACAATACGCTTGTTTCCTTCACAAAACTGTAAAAAATGAAACGTCTATATATACTTACACTTTTTTCGGTAGTCTTAGCCAGCGGTGTATTCTTTTTCAAAAAAAGAATACCAATGACTGTTCCAGTAGGTGAGGGTCTAGTTATTCCATTAGAATGGTTGAAGATAAATGAAAATCCTGTTACACCTAAAGCGGATGTAAGACCTGCAGATCAAACTTTTTTAACTTTTCCCGAATGGTTTTTGGTTTTCAGTCCGGAAGAACAAGCGAATTATTTTAAACATCATACGTCAACCACGTTTCCTTTTATGAGCCATACTGCACAAATTTGGCAGAGCTATATAATAGTGAATGATCAGATTAAAAATAATTTTGCCCCCAATCCAGGCTATCATTTCATGATTTGGGTAATCGGCACAAGCGCTTCAATAGAATATTCTATTAAGGCCTGGTATGAAACAATCGTCGGAAGAATTTCAGATACAGGTATAACTATAACAGATGAAGATAAATTCAATGCCCGATTTACGCAGGATTATGTAGACTTTATTAAAGACAAACCTTGGTATGAATTTGATTTTAAAAACAGATTGAAAACTTTGTGGACTTCTACCTCTTTAATAAATGATAATTTTTTTAGAAAGATTGAACGGAAATATATTCTTACATCAGAACTATTGGTGAAATATGTATATGGGAAATTAATTGGCATTGGAACAAAGCAGGTATATGAAGAAGCGCTTCCTACCACAGGGGTAATTGTAGAGAATGATAATTTGCAATATCTATATCGCTACGACAAGTTTGCACATGCAGCTACTACATTGGCGATACAAGGACATACCTTTAAAGAAATTGCCGGCAATAATTCAGCGATCTTATTGACTTTATTGATTCCTGCGGATTACAACCCTACCTTTGAAAATGCCACGTTGGTTTTTACACAACCTATATCATCTGACATGAGTAAAAAAAGAGTTGCATTGGCAACTCCTGTTCATACATTAAGTAAGTTGTTGCAACACTGTGATCGTGAAAAAATACACATAGAGCACGTTTTTGATTATTGATTTGTATGTTGAAAATCCCCCCACCACCACCGTGGTCTGTGTCACACAGACTATAATATGTAATAAGAGTTACGCACAAATGCAGGCATGATTGAATAAAGAGTAAAGAATTGTTGAGTGGTGACGAAGGAATGAAGATCTGTGAGTCACAGACCATGGTGAGAACAGAATGGAAGCAAGTACTCACTATAAATCAAGGTAAATAATTAAAAATAACGACTATGATATTATTAGCTACTGATTTGTTGTCGGAAGAATATTCTAAAATAGCAGAAGAATTTGATGACTTAAACATTAAGTATAAGATCGAAGGCCGCATGAATAGAATTTATTACGACATATATTTACTGGACGAAAAGGACATTTCAGTAGCAGTGAAAATAGTAACTAAATATAAAGTTCTTTTTAAAGAAGTAAGAGAGGATGATTTAAAGAAATGTCCTAGATGTAATAAAAAAATAATAATTGAATTAGAAAAAAAATTCTTCGACAAGATATATAGTTTTGGAACCAAAAAGATGGAATGCTTAAGTTGTGGTAAAAGGTGGTATCAATAAATATTCTTCACCGTGGTCTGTGTCACACAGACCACAATATGCAATAAGAGTTACGCACAAATGCAGGTATGATTGAATAAAGAGTGAGGAATTGTTGAGTGTTGGCTGAGGAATGAAGGTCTGTGTGTCACAGACCATGGTGAGGGAAGCCAGATAAAAAGGGTCTAAAATCCGTTTAAATAAAAAGAGGTATTATTCTGGGTTTGCGATTGCAAATCGCGAAGTGATATGAGTAAGCAACCAACTCACCCCATCATATCCAAGTACAAATCCTCTACCTTTTTTCTGGCCCAGGGAGTCTTGCGTAAAAAAGCCAAACTCGATTTGATACTTGGGTCGTTATTGAAACAATTGATGGTAATGATGCGCCCTAGCTCCTTCCAGCCATACTCGTCTACCAGCTCGTTCAGGATCATTTCGAGTGTCTTGCCGTGCAAAGGATTGTTGGGTTGTGTGGTTGTCATGTAGTTAGTAGATTGTCATGGTCTGTGACACACAGACCATAGTGCTATTGACTTTGATATAATGGTTGTTATAAGAAACGTCAGGCTGAAAGTCTGAGATATTTGAGCTTGGAGCATCGCCCCAAGAAAGTTGAAACTAAATAATACTTTTATTTATGATTGGTCTTCCAATAAAATCAATTGGTTTATCAATCTCAACCCACGACTTGCAGCCTCCGTATTCGGGCAGCAGATCAATCTGAAAAGAGGCACCAAACTCAAACACTTGCACGATCAGTAAATGAATGCTGTTACCCCAGCGCTCGAAGCGTTCTTTTATGATTTCTTCTTTCCAGGCATGAAAGGAAGAAAGTTTTTTTACCTGTTCCCAATCGGTGATTACTTTCACGTCGGCAACCTGTACATAATATTTTATATCAACCTTGCCGTCGGTTTTATGAAAACGCGTATCGCTTAAGAATGGCCTCCAGTCGGGCTTGATCATTTCGTCTGCCTGATGGAAGAGTGTAGGGAAGAGTATGAATTGTTTTCCTTTTAACTCAAAGTTTCCGGAACCTTCTTCGTGTATACCTCCTTTGCGAAGGATAATGCTTTGCTTTCCTTTTCCCAATGCATCTACAATGCAGGCCCACTCTTTAAATGCTAACGCCATTATTTCTTTGGTTGAATACTTTTCTCGTACTGTGTTAAAAAGTCGTCTAAGTTTTCGTATCCGATACGTTTGGCAATAATTATTTTATTCTGATCCAACACGTACATGACCGGTGTGGCATATACATCGTATGTGATCTTAAAGTCTGTATGGATTTTAGAGTCGCGCACATTCAACCAGCCGCGGATGTTTTTCGCACGGATGAATTTCAACCATTCTTCATCTTTACGTTCAATATTAGCGGCATACACCTGAATGCCTTTAGAACGATTCTTCAGCCACCAGTCGTAAAGCTTCGGTGTTTCCTGCTGACAGTGGCCGCACTGAGAATCCCAGAAGAAAAGGACCGTGTATTTTGCATGTACATCCCATAAATATCTATAGGCTCCCGTGGTGTCGGTCATATAGAGGTTTGGTGCTTTTCTTCCTAAAAGCAACGGTTCTAAAATTCCAACGCGGTCTGCAATTTTCTTTACTGTTTCAGGTGTTGCCCAGAAACACTTTCCTTTCATATAATATTCTTTTCCCAGGTGCACAAAGACAGCGTCCATGCCCATTACCTGAGAGGTTTCGTATTTGTAGGTATAGTCTCTTACAAAATATTCATACAGATCTTTAGCCGGCTCACACTTTTTTATGATCATGTCGATTTCTTTAATGAGTGAATCGGGTTTTTGTACAACCAGGTTCTTAAAGTAATTATCCACTTTCGTTACCAGTACCGGTGTGCGGATCAATCGGTCGTCTGAGAAATTTACATTGTCAAAATAATGATTCTTATAATAATGATATTGCCAGGTAGAATCAATGGTGCCATCAGCACGTTTAGGTGCGGGCGGCACATCAATATCTTTTGTGGTATTCAATACGGCGGCAAACAAATTTTTAGGGTTTGTTTTTAAGAAATTCTGAATATATGCCAGCATGGTAGAATCTATTCCCGACAATTGTTTGGTCAGCGTTGCTTTTTGAGCCGCATCAGCAGTCTTCATGATCTTGCTCAATGAATCGGCTGTTGTTTTTTGTTCGGCAAAAAACTTTTGATAATCGTAAAAGGCGGTATTATCCGGTGAGTTTTTAAATTGTGCCGATTTTACCAAATCATCGGTATTGATGCTAAACGACAGGGTGGAAGGGCTTAATATAAAATCGAATATTTTTTGTCCGGGCAGTAATAAAAAATACATGCCTTCTTTTAATTGCGTAGTATCGGCAAAGGCTACATTTCCTTTGGCATCGGCAATTGCTGTATCCTGATAGAAACGCTTGTCGGCATAGTAACGTGCCAGATATACCGTATCTGCTTGTTTGATTCCTTTAATCTGAGCTTTAATATCATACCCCAAAGGCTTACCTGCTCCGTAGGAAGCAGAAAATGAACTAAGCATAAGTAAGAGCGACAATAAACGTAGTTTAATAGAGATCATTGTTGTAATAGAAATAATAATTGTTAATTATAAACAGTAACGGGTATTTCAATTTTTGTACCAAAGTTTAGTAAGCTTTAGTATTGAATGCAAAAAGGCAGCTGAGCCACCTTTTTGCATTCAATACAGCTAATATAATTAGAATTTAGGAAGATTTTTCTTTAGCGCATTGGATGCTGCTTTTTTAGCAGAATCTTCGGCCGCCTTTTTCTTCTGGTCTAAAATCTGTTGTTGTTTTTTTAATTCTGCATTTGCTGCGTCCTGTTGTTTCTGCAATTCAGCTGCCGCCGCATCCTGCTGTTTTTTCAATTCAGCATCAGCTTGTGCTTTTGCTTTGTCAATCTCAGCTTGAGCTTGTTTAGCCTGATCGCTGTTTTTAAGCTCATTCACGGCAGCATCTTTAACAGAGGTTTTATCTACTTCTCCGAAGTTTGTGCTCACAATGCTGACTTTTGTTTTGTCATACGGCCCTTTTATATTCAGGCCGATAATGATGTTTGGCGGAAGACTAATACTGCTGTTTCCGACAAGGCCGGCGATGGCTTTATTGGCTTCATTACCGAGTGCGCCCGAAGGAGTAGTTAATGTCATATCGTAATCAACGCTTCCGTCTAAATTATTGATCCCTTTTGTTACGGCAAGTTTAGAGTCGCCGGATGCAATATTAAACGGTGCAACTATTAAGGCTCCGTCAACAATTTTGAAATTGATTTTCAGGTCCTGAATCTCAAGGGGATCCATATTTTTCATCTTTGTCAAACTAGCCATAGAGCCCAGCACCGGATTACTCAGCACTTTTAATGAACTGGAGCCTAGTGAACCGTTGCCATTTAATGTTTTGTATACCGGCATCATTTCATTATCCAATAAACCAGCCATAATAATGGAAAGGTTGATATTGCCTTCTACATAATTGGCAATTGGCGCCATCTTCTTAACAGAGTTGAACGTTTTATACGCTTCTTTTGCAGCGACGTCTTTCATGTTCATATTCATACTGAAAGATGGTTTAGTCATGTCTTGTGTATTGTATGTGCCGCCAAACAGGAACGATCCTCCAAGAGAATTAAAGTTCAGATTGTTCATGTTCACAATACCATCTTTTACAACAATGGCACCTTTCATGTTTGTCATATCCATATTACTGTACACCACCTCGTTCATAGCCGCATTGAATGTAAAGTCAATGTTTTTCGGCACTTCAACAACGGTCATCGGTGTTTCTGCTGCCGGAGCAGCAGTTGTAGATGCAGGCGCAGGATCGTCGGTCATCCATTCATTTACATCGAATTTTTTAGATGCCATATTCATTACGCCATGTATCGTAGTATCCCTGCCACCGAACATATAGCCCATGTAATTGGACATATAGCCGGTGATGTTGTAATCGCTTTTGCCAAGCATACCATTCATGGAAGCAATATTGAAGCGTTCCGGTGTAAGGCTTAAGGCGCCTGCTTTCATGGTAAAGCCTTGCGGAAGGTCTGTGCTCTTATAGACAAGATCGGTAATGCCTAATGTGCCGCTTGTTTGTGTATTTGCATAGTTGCCGGCCTGTACTTCAGATAATATGCCTTTTGTTGTCATATCTGCATTCATGCGACCCGTAAGTGTTGTGCCATCGATCGGGTAGATCTTTGTCATCTTTGCCAGATCAATAATTCCTTTGATAGATGCTTCGTAATTCGGATCATCAAAGTTTTTAACGAAGGCCTTCATTTCAAACGCTTCACCATCTAACAGGAACTTGAAGTAATCAAGTAAGAAGGTTGACGTTTTCATATTGCCGTCGCTGTTTGCTGCTGCAGACACATTGATATTTTCAAGCGGTTTTGGAAATTCAGATGATTTAACATAACCATTTGTCAGGTTCATTTTAGCAGCAACCGTCGGCATCAGCTTAAGTGTGTCGCTATATTTGCCTTTCGCTTTCACATCAATACCAAACAATCCTTTCAATGTTGTGCCTGCTATCGGGTAGAATTTTTCAACTTCTTCCAGTTTTATTTTAGCAGCTACATTGGCATCAATATTATATGGGTTCATGCCATTCATCAACAAACGGGCATCAACCGGATTTTGACCCATTTCCATGTGGAACTCTTTTAAGTCAACTAAAATGTGATCCATGATACCGTCTTTATCGTCCACATGCAGATCCATACGGATATTTTTAACTGCATCCGGCAAATCAGGATATTGGAAGAAACCGTTTTTAATAAACATATTCAAGCCAAAGCCCGGCATAGTCTTGTCGTTATAGATGCCTTTTACATAACCGTCAAAGCCGATGATGCCATCTGTTTTTACTTTCTCAAAATCTTTATTGTAAACAGCGGGAACCAGAGAAAGAAGATTTTTGAAAGCTGTTTCTTTTGCTTTATAGGTAATATCCATTTTAATATCGTCTGTCGGCATTTCGATTGCGCCATCAAAACCGAATTTAAAATCGTTGATCGCAAATTCGTTATCCAGGAATTTGTAAATAGATTTACCCAGATCAATATTCATGGCTGCATCAGCCGTTACAGTCTGTCCGTTTAAATAAGTTGTGCCACCATATTCAACTAATACATCGGTAGATTTTGTATAGGTTTTCAGATCATATATATCGGCTGTAATATCGCCGCTGCCTGTATGGTCAACATGTTTTAATGCTGCATACATCGGCATAGTCTCGTCATCGTATATGATTGTACCGTCTTTGAGCTCCCATTTTTCAATAGCGATCTTCATGGTACTTGGTTTTGCAGGAGTAGCAGGTGTTTGTGCTGTCGTGTCCGGGAAAGTAATATCCCAGCTTAGTTTACCGCTCTTGTCAAAAATTGTAACAATCTTTGGTTGATCCAGAAATATACCTTTGATTTTTATCTGATCTCCGAAGACACTCATGATGTCAATAGTTAAACTGAATTGTTTTGCCGCGAATAATGTGTCGCTCTTGAATTCTTTCACATTGGACATTAACCCGATGTCGTCAATAGAAACACTTAAATTAGGAAAGTGCGAAAAAAGAGAAAGGCTAAAAGATTCGGCATTGTACCAGACTTTGCCATTAATGTTTTTTTGAATCTGTTCGTCAATGATACCTTTGATTTTGTCTTTGAATAAAAATGGTAAAATCAACATGGCTAATAATAAGACTCCAATGGATATACCAGAAATCTTTAAGAATTTTTTCATACCGGATATGTTAGTAGAAGTTGAAAAGAAAATAAAATTCGGTTGTTTAAAATGACAAACCGAATTTAGTAAAAAAACATGCTTTTATGCTACAATTGAAAGGTTTTAATTCACAGTATTTATTTCGAATAAAAATCTCTGATCACTACATCAAGTTTTTCTATTTCAGTTAAAAAACCATCATGTCCATATAGAGAATCTATGCATACATAAGAAGCTCCTTTGATCTGTTTAGCGAGAAATTCCTGTTCGCAAACAGGAAACAGAATATCGCTCGAAATGCCTATTACAAGAGCCTTTGCTGTTATTTGACCCAAGGCAGTTTCAACGCTTTGTCTGTTTCTGCCAACGTGGTGACTGTCCATTGCTTTAGACAAATACCAGTACGAATGGCAGTTAAAACGTTTTACAAGTTTGTCGCCCTGATAATGCTGATAGGTAATTGCTTTGTAATCATCTGTTTTACTTGTATCTTCTTCGCTTTGAGTTTCCACATACGTTTCATAACTTCTGTAAGAAAGCATAGCAATAGCACGTGCAGTTTTTAAACCTTCGCGGCCGGCATCAAGCGAAGCATTTTTCCATGTCGGATCCATGTCAATCGCCATGCGTTGCGATTCGTTGAATGCAATTCCCCAGGGAGAATGAAAGGCATTCGTTGATAATAAAATCAGGTGCTTAAAAAGCTCCGGTTTTTGTATGGCCCACTCCATAGCTTGCTGTCCGCCCAGAGAGCCACCTATCAATGTATGTACGTTATGGATGTTCAGATATTCACGCAGAATATCATGAATGGTTACCATATCACGAATAGTAACAACAGGGAAAGATAGAAAGTATGGTTTATTGGTTTCCGGATTTGTTTCAGTTGGTCCGGTTGTTCCGTAACAGGAGGAGAGTATGTTTGCACAAACAACAAAATGTTCTTCCGGATTGTACAGGTAATCATTTCCAACAAGACCCGGCCACCAGGACTCAACGTCTGAGTTGGCTGTTAGGGCATGACATATCCATACAATATTACCATCATTGGCAGCACGTTCACCTAACGTAGAGTATTGAATACGTACTTCAGGTAATACCGCACCCGATTCAAGAATGACGGGGCTTTTGTGTGTATAAACGTGATATTCCATTATTGCAGAATCATTAAAGGTGCAACAATAGAACAAGCATTCTTAACAGACACACAAATGCCGGTTAGAGAAAGGGTATACGTACAAGATAAATCGATTGCTAAGCCTGCACCTAGCGAATTGTGTTTGTTCATTCTGTAATTAATTTATATGCCCTGTTTATTCAGGTCAGGAATTAGCACCTTTCTGGATTTGCTCCCGGAGGTTGCTAGAGGTTCAAAGAGCCCGTTCTCTCCCCTCTTCTTTATAAACCAATTACCAGGTAATTGATTTTTGAGTAGACAAAAATAGGTATGTGAATCAGAAAAACAAACTTTTATTTCGCAAAATCGACAATATTCTTCCCATGAATTTTATCAAAAGCCTATTATCCCGTTGTTTATAAATTCAGAATGCGTAATTAGCAAAATACAGCAACGAAAAATATGTTGGCAAAAAGCGGTTTCGAAATGATTTTTGCGTAAAACAACCTTCAATGGACATTCCCGTTAGATACAATATTATATATTTAGGCAGGTATTATTGAATTGTTCTTAAAATATTCATTTATTGCAAATTGATGTATACTTTGCTGAGTGGTATATAGAAGACAACAATAAATTTTAACCGTACACTTTTAGAATAAATGGGGATTATGTTTGAAAGAAAGAATTAAATGAGTCAATATAAAAATCCAAATTATTGGTTCTTATTATTATCAGCACTCTTAATGTTCGCAATAGCGCTTGCGAGTTATTTAATGCCTAACAAAGTACCTTTTGCTACAGAAGGTGTGGCCATTAAATTATATCGTTTGAACTATGGGATCATTGCAGTAATGATGTTGCTGACGAATAATCTTATGGCCATTCGTACATATTTAATTGTCACGGGCTGGCTCATGATTTTCTTTGTAGTATCTACATGGCTGAATTTGCCGCCGGAAGATATTATGCAATTCACTAAGCAGGATAATATCCTGCATTCCAATGTGGGTGTGATTTCTATTTTTATAGGTGTGATTTATGGAGAATCCTCTCGTAAAGAGAATTCTCTATAAAATATTCAATGCCTGTTCTTTGATTTTCTCCAGCTCTTCTTTCATCTGCACAACAAAGCGCTGAATATTTGCATCATTCGCTTTAGATCCAATGGTATTTATTTCACGTCCGATTTCCTGTGCAATAAAGCCAAGTTTTTTGCCGCTTGGTTCAGGTATATCCATGGATTCCAGAAAGTAATTCAAATGACTGCGAAGCCGTACTTTTTCTTCACTGATGTCTAACTTCTCGATATAAAAAATCAACTCCTGCTCAAAACGGCTGTTATCCAATTGCTCGGATTTACTGAATTCATCAAAATGCTGACGAATTCGTGCACGTATGGCTTCGATGCGCTGTGGATCGAATGTTTCGACTTTAGATAAGCACTCGCCGATGGTTTGAATGTATTCTTTAAATTTTAATGCTAATGTATTACCTTCATCTTTTCTGAATTCATTGCATTTAGCAATTGCTTCATTCAAAACTTTTTGGATCAGCAGCCATTCTTCAGTATTGTCTACATTTTCAGCTTCAGATTCCATTGCTTTAGGCATTTGCAAAGCAAGCTTAAATAAATCGGAAGAGTCGACAATGCCGATAGCGTCGGCAGTTTCTTTAAGGTCTTTATAGTATAAGGCTACCAACTCGCGGTTGATGAAAACTTTTGGTTTTACACCACCTTTTGATTGTACATCGATATTTAAACCTACTTTACCGCGCTCAACGCTATTGTTTAACAGGTTTCTGATTTCTAGTTCCCGATCGGAATACTCTTTAGAAAGACGAAGATTTAAATCTAAAAATTTAGAATTTAATGATTTGATTTCTACTGTTACTGAAATTTTATCGTTCTCGGCAGTATGAGAACCGTAACCTGTCATGGATTTAATCATAGGAGCATGCGCGTATTTTACGCAATATAGTGAAAAGAGAAAAAGAAACTAAAAACTTGTATTGGCAAGCAATTGAATATCATGTAAGGAATATGAATAAGGTCACGCTAAGAGCGTGACCTTATTATAATATTAAACCAGTTTATGTGCAACCAGGTATTCAGCGATCTGAACCGCATTGGTAGCAGCACCTTTACGTAGGTTGTCTGCAACAATCCACAAGTTCAGCGTTTTTGGCTGAGATTCATCTCTGCGAATACGGCCAACAAAAACTTCATCTCTGTTGTGCGCATCCATAGGTGTAGGATATTCTAATTTAGAAGGGTCATCTTTTACAATGATACCAGGTGCTTTAGAAAGTAATTCTTTTACTTCTTTCACATCGAAATCATTTTCGAATTCAATGTTTACAGATTCAGAGTGGCCGCCAATTACCGGTACACGTACAGTAGTTGCTGTAACCTTGATAGAGTCATCGCCCATGATCTTGTTTGTTTCCAAAATCATTTTCATTTCTTCTTTTGTGTATCCGTTTTCCTGGAACACATCGATATGTGGCAACAAGTTCAAATCAATCTGGTATGGATATGCTTTAATGCCATCCATAATCCCTTTACGTTCGTCAAACAATTGATCAACGGCTTTTTTACCGGTACCCGTTACAGACTGGTATGTTGAAACAACTACACGTTTGATTTTATATTTTTTATGCAAAGGTTCCAACACTACTACCATCTGGATAGTAGAACAGTTTGGGTTTGCAATGATCTTGTCTTCTTTTGTCAATACGTTTGCATTTACTTCCGGCACTACTAATTTTTTAGTTGGGTCCATTCTCCATGCAGAAGAGTTATCAATAACTGTTGTACCTGCTGCTGCGAATAAGGGTGCAAGTTCAAGTGAAGTACCGCCGCCTGCAGAGAATACAGCGATTTCCGGTTTCATTTTTATTGCTGTTTCAGCCGTTACTACTTTATACTTCTTACCATTGTATTCAACTTCTTTACCAACAGATTTTTCAGAAGCTACTGGAATTAGTTCTGTTATAGGGAAATTACGTTCTTTCAGAACGTTAAGCATTTGGGTTCCTACCAAACCGGTAGCGCCAACTACAGCTACTTTCATTTGTTTACTTTAGTTAAATAATTAACACTTTTTAAAACGAGTCGCAATTTACCACTTTTTTTCTCCTAATTTTACTTATTCAACCGATGTTTTTTACCTGCTTATCAGGTTACTTAAATTTTAGTATGGCTATGATTGTTAAGTTAACAAGCTTTGTTACAGTTATTTTTGTTTTTATTCAGTTTGAAATACATGCACAGAGTTATGATTTTGATGATGGGTATATACCATCAAACTGGATCGGACAGCCGGGTTATTTTGACATTTCCCCGGAGAAACAATTGCACTTAAATGCCCCAACAGGTACTACTTCTGCAACTGTTGCGTGGCCTTCTATACAAGCCGAATCCATGCAGTGGGAGTTCTATGTTGGTTATACGTTTGCCGCATCGTCAACGAACTATGCCAGTTTTTATCTATTGTCTGCAGATGTGGATCTGAGTGCCGCTGCAAACACATCCTACTATCTTAAGATAGGCGGCGCCACAGGCAGTACAGACAAAATTGAATTGATCTATCAGGATGGCGCTGCTAAATATACAGTAGCTGAAAGTGCAGCAGGTTTTGTCGGCGGAAGTACTGTTACATGCCGTATTCGTATATGCAGAAATGCAGCAGGTGTCTGGGATTTATATGCCGATGCAAGCGGAGGATATGATTTTTCAAAAATTAATAGCGGCCAACATCATACAGACAAAGTTTTTCCATATTCGGGCATTCGTTGTGTATATTCTTCAACACGCAGAGATAAATTTTATTTCGATGATATCAGTATAAAAAAAGCATTTGTTGTTCAGAAGTATATTTTTGAG
>Ga0210397_10001920_pt1 | contig 13239 bp, 8 predicted proteins | sample IncBWH2OmetaG_FD_160126 | JGI IMG/M metagenome (GOLD analysis project Ga0210397, IMG submission 160126) | Forest soil microbial communities from Barre Woods Harvard Forest LTER site, Petersham, Massachusetts, United States - Inc-BW-H-2-O ...
GCGGAGTACGATTATATGGGCGCGGCGGACGAGGACTGTTCGCGCACACTCTTCCCGCAGTACGCAAAATCCACCTGGAATCCTCCCTGCTGGTGGCTGGAAAAGCACAATCAACGCTGGGAGTGAGCGCATAACGGCGCAGTTTTTTGGTGCGGTCTATTTTTGAATCACTCGCTCATCGGGCGGCGGCTTCTGCGAGACCTGTTGGGGAGTGGGCAATTGGGAGGTATCCCAACCACCGCCCAGTGCTTCCACCAGCAGAACTGCGCTGCTCATTTCCTGCACCTGCAATCCGAGCAGGGTTTGTTGTGACTGGAGCAGGGTGGTTTGCGTCGTGAGCAGATTGAGATAGGGATCAAGTCCGGTGTCGTAGCGCACTTTCTCTAATTCATAGGCCCGCTCGGCCGCCTCGGTGGCTGTTCGTTGCTGCTGGATCTGTTGCGACAGCAGGCGCACCTGCGACAGGTAGTCCTCCACCTGCTGGAAGGCCGTGAGGACGGTTTGACGGTAATTGGCAACGTCGGCGTTATAAGTGGCGATGTATTGGTCGACGGTTGCACGCCGCAATCCAGCATCGAATATGGTTTCCGATATCGAGGGGCCGATAGACCAGACGCGGCTGGGAGCGGCAAATAACTTTCCTAGCGTCGAGGAGGCAAACCCGCCGCTGGCGTTCAGGGTCACAGATGGATAAAACGCGGCATAGCCAATCCCGATGACCGCGTTGGCCTGAGCCATCTGGCGTTCTGCCACAGCAATATCTGGCCGGCGTTCCAGCAACTGCGAGGGAGTGCCGGTGGGAATGGGGGGCGGCGTCGTCGTAAACGGCCGAACCGGAATGCTGAAATCGGTCGCACTTTTTCCCAGAAGGGTAGCGATCGCGTGCTCGTACTGGGCCCGGGTGAGTGCAATGCTGGTGGCTGTGGCGCGCGCGCTTTCGAGAACCTGTCGCGCCTGTTCCACCGAGACCTGTGTATCGGTCCCAACATCGTATCGGGCCTGGGCCTGGTCCAGAATCTGTTGATCCGCGTGTACGGTGTCGTCGAGTATTTTTTGCAGTAAGTCCTGGCCTCGAATCTGAAAAAACGTTTCGGCCAGCGAAGCTTGCACGAGTAAGCGTTCGTTCTCCAGGTCGGCGGCGCTTACCTGGGCAGCGGCCTGATTGCTCCTCACCGAATTTCGAACCCGGCCAAACAGGTCTGGCGCCCAGGAAATATCTAACGGAGTGGTGAACTCGGAAATCTGTTGACCTCCGAAACTCCCCGTGGTCGTTCCTCCGGTACCTGTGATCGCATTCGTATTGGCTGAGGAGCGCGACCGCGTAAAGCCGAAGCCGACGGTCGCCGTCGGAAAGTATTGCGCATGCGCCTCGCGAATCAACGCCCGCGCGGCCTGGTAGTTCTCAGCGAACACCTTGATCGACTGGTTGTTTATGTTTAACTGCTCTTCCAGATCGTTCAGTTCCGATTCATGGAAGATCTCCCACCATTTGCCGCGCAACATGGCGTCCTGTGGAGACGCGACTTTCCATCCCTGCGTCTCTTGCAAGTTCGCAGTCACCGACTGGTAATTCGGCGCTACGGGAACGGGCGCGGACGGACGATGGTACTTCGGCCCAACCACGCAGCCGCTCCATCCTAAGATGAACGAGACCGCAAGCCCGAGGAAGAGGTTAACGCGGCACAGGCGACGGAGTCTCCTCATGCTGTCCCTCCTCCGCTGACCGGGGACAGCGCGTCGTGCTCTTGTCCGAGCAGGCGCAGCCGCATTCGGTCCATAAAGAGGTACACGACCGGAGTCGTGTACAGCGTGAGCAACTGGCTGACGATGAGTCCACCAACAATCGACAAGCCCAGGGGGCGCCGCAACTCCGAGCCCGTTCCCGTGCCGAAGGCAAGCGGCAACGCTCCAAACAACGCTGCCATAGTGGTCATCAGAATCGGCCGAAAGCGCAGCAGACACGCTTTAAAGATCGCATCGTAGGTGGTCAGCCCTTGTTCGCGCTCGGCAATCAGGGCGAAGTCAATCATCATGATCGCATTCTTTTTGACGATTCCGATGAGAAGCACGATCCCGATAATCGAAATCACATTCAGGTCGTTTTTGAAGATCATGAGAGCCAGCATGGCTCCAACGCTGGCCGAAGGCAGTGTCGAGATGATGGTCAGCGGATGCGCGAGGCTTTCGTAGAGAATGCCCAAAACGATGTAAACGGCCAAAAGCGCGGTCGCAATAAGCGCCGGTTCGGTGCTCAACGAGCCTTGATAAGCCTGCAAGGTTCCCGCGAAATATCCATGAATGCTGGTAGGCGTTCCCAGCTTGTCCTGCATTTGCTGGATCATGCGGGTCGCATCACTCAAGGCCAAGCCAGGGCCGAGATTGAATGACACCGTGACGGAGGGGAAGAGGCCGGAGTGGGCGACGGTTAACGGAGCGGTATTAACCTTCATCTTTGCCACCGTTCCAAGGGGCACATTGCCCCCAGTATTGGGCAGATAGATGTTCTTCAATCCGGCGGGAGATTGCCAATATTCGGGCGCCGCTTCCATGACGACGTAATACTGATTCAAGGGCTGGTAGATTACCGACGTTTCCTGCTGGCCAAATGCGCCATACAAAGTCGAGTCGAGCTGTTGCGGAGTGAGCCCGAACCTCGCCGCTGCGGTCCGATCATAGGTGAGATAGCTTTGGAGCCCGCCATTCTGCTGATCGGTATTTACGTCCTGCAGGCCAGGCAGCTTCTTCATATTGGCCAGCAAGATCGGACCCCACCGATTCAGGTCGTCGACGTTGTCTGCCTGGATCGTATATTGGTATAAGGCAGCGCTTTGGCGACCGCCGATGCGAATGTCCTGCGAGGCCTGCAGGAAAGCTTGCGCCACCGGCAAGCGATTCAGTTTGGGGCGCAGCCGGTTAATAATGCCCGCCGCATCGATCTTGCGTTCGTTCAGCGGCTTCAGCGCGATGTAAATGAACCCGCCATTTCCGCCTCCGGTATATGCGTTGACGTGATATACCGCCGGATCCGCTTTGATCACATCCACAAGCTGGAGAATGGAATTGTCCATCAACGGAAAGGACGCGTCTTGCGGGCCCTGGACGCCGCCCACGATCGCTCCTGTGTCTTGCTGCGGGAAAAATCCCTTGGGCACCTTGATGATCAGAACCACATTCAACGCGATCACCAACACAAGAGCCGTCAGCACCAGTCCTGGGTTGTCAAGCACCCAATGCAACGTACGGCGATATCCGTCTAGCACCCAATTAAAAGCATGCTCGCTCGCGCGATAAAGCCGGCCATGGTCACCTTTTTCCGACTTCAGGAGATGGGCGCACATCATCGGAGTCGTAGTCAGCGAAATGACCATGGAGACGAGAATCGCGGTTGAGAGCGTAACAGCAAATTCCCGGAACAAGCGGCCGACGATGCCACCCATCATCAGAATGGGGATAAATACTGCGATGAGTGAGATGCTGATGGAGAAAACTGTGAAGCCGATCTCGCTCGCTCCCAGCAGTGTGGCTTCAAATGGTGGAATTCCCTCCTCAAGGTGACGTGAAATGTTCTCCATTACTACGATGGCATCATCGACCACGAAGCCAGTCGAGATGGTGAGCGCCATCAAGGAGAGATTGTCGAGGCTGTACCCGCACAGATACATCACAGCGAAGGTAGCCACAAGCGAGACCGGCACTGCGACGCTCGGAATCATGGTCGCGCGCACATTCCGCAGAAACACGAAGACCACGAGCACAACCAGGATGACCGACAACGCCAACGACCGCTCGACGTCGCCGAGGCTTGCTCGGATGGTCGCGGTCCGATCGAATACGTTGGTGATATCGATTCCCGATGGAATGGAGGCCTTCAAGGAGGGAATTGCCTCCTTGATCAGGTCCACGGTCTCAATGATGTTCGCCCCCGGTTGGCGGAAGATGATGATGGTGACCGAGGGCTTGCCATCCATATAGCCGGCATTGCGCACGCTTTGTACGGAATCGATAACGTCGGCGACATCGGAGAGTCGCACCACGGTGCCGTTGTGCTGGCCCACGATGAGCGGCTTGTATTGAGCCGCTTTGGTCATCTGATCGTTGGTGACGATATCGGCGGTGATGCTTCCGTCTGCGACCTGACCCAGGGCGAGGTGAGCATTGGCTAGGCGGAGTGTGTTGGCCACTTGTGAATAGGAGATTCCGTAGCTGTTCATCTGCGTGGGATTCAATTCCACGCGAACGGCTGGCGAGGATGCTCCGCCCACACTCACCTGTCCGACACCTGGGATCTGCGAGATGCGCTGTGCTAGGACCGTCGAAGCGGCGTCATACATCGATCCTTTGCTGTAGACGCTGGAGGTGAGCGCCAGAATCATGATGGGGGCATCTGCCGGATTCACCTTGCGATAGGTTGGATTTGAAGGCAGGTTTGCGGGCAGATAGGTGCGCGCGGCGTTGATGGCCGCCTGCACATCGCGAGCGGCGCCATCGATGTTTCGGCTCAAGTCGAACTGAATCGTGATGTTGGTGCTGCCGAGTTGGCTCGAGGACGTCATTTCGGTGATGCCGGCGATACGACCGAGTTGACGCTCGAGTGGAGTCGCCACCGAGGAGGCCATGATGTCGGCACTCGCACCCGGCAGTCCTGCGTTGATGTTGATGGTCGGAAAATCCACCTGAGGCAGCGGCGATGCCGGCAACACCGTAAACGCGATCGCGCCGGAGATCGCGATAGCGATGGTCAGCAGCGTGGTGGCCACTGGGCGCCGGACAAATGGTGTAGAAACGCTCATGCTGGCTCATGACTCGGCGTTGCTCCGCCGGGTTCATGGTTCTTGTTCTTCGAGAAGCGTTGTGCAATTCGATCGAAGAAGATGTAGATGACCGGAGTCGTGTAGAGCGTGAGCACCTGGCTCACGAGCAATCCGCCAACCATGGCGATGCCGAGCGGGCGGCGCAGTTCCGAACCCAGCCCGGTTCCAAAGGCCAGGGGCAATCCGCCCAGCAACGCGGCCATCGTCGTCATCATGATCGGGCGAAATCGCAACAGGCTGGCTTCATAAATGGCATCGGTGGAGTTCTTGCCGTGCTGACGCTCGGCTTCGAGCGCGAAATCTACGATCATGATGCCGTTTTTCTTTACGATGCCGATCAGCAAGATGATTCCGATGATCGCCACGACGCTCAGGTCCTGGCGGAAAAGGATGAGCGCCAGCAAGGCGCCCACGCCGGCGGACGGCAGCGTCGAGAGAATCGTTATCGGATGGATGAAGCTTTCATACAGCACGCCCAAAACAATGTAGACGGTGACTAAAGCCGCCAAAATCAGCAGCGACTCATTCGAAAGAGAATTGCGGAACGAAGCCGCGGTTCCCTGGAAGTCGGCCTGCAGGCTGGCCGGTGGTTGCAGGTCTTTCGCAAGCTTATCGATCTTGGAGATTGCCGTCCCCAGCGAGGCATGCGGTGCCAGGTTAAACGAGATCGTGACGGCCGGAAATTGTCCCTGATGCGTTACCGTTAGCGGCTCACGAACCAACTGTAGATGTGTGAAGGTATCGAGAGGAACGGCATTGGCCGGTTGCGAGCTATTGCTAAGCATGGAAGTGACAGTTGTGTTTCTGAGCGCAGTTTGCAACGGAGCCAATAACCCATCCCCGGGGGTCGGTGTGTACTGCACCGACTGCGTGGTCGCGTTGGAACCCGCGGACGCCGAACTGGAAGACGAAAAAGACGAAGCCGCTGCGGTTCCCGTCGCGTTGGCCGAGGCATTCGACTGTAAAAAGATAGATTGCAGTTTGTCGGGAGTGGTTTGAAACGAAGGCAGCGCTTCCAGGATGACATGGTACTGGTTCAATTGCGTGTACATCGTACTGATCTGCCGCTGTCCGAACGCATCGTAGAGTGCATTGTCGATGCTGGAGGTCGCAATCCCAAGCCGCGAGGCGGTGACGCGGTCAATGGTCAACGATACCGCCAACCCGCCTGTCTGCTGGTCCGTGGCAACATCTTCCAGTTCCGGCATTTTTTCCATGCTGGAAACGAATTTGTCGATCCAGGTGCGCAGCTCATTGATATCCGGATCTTCCAGTGTGTACTGGTATTGGGTGCGGCTCACGCGATCATCGACGGTGATGTTTTGAATTGGCTGCATGTACAGATCGATACCCTGAACTCGATCACGGATCTTCGGCATCAAGCGGCGAATCACGTCCGATGCACTGAGACCACGCTGGTTCAACGGCTTCAGGTTGATCGCGACCCGGCCCGTGTTCAGCGTAGTGTTCGTGCCATCAGTGCCGATAAAAGAAGAAAGGCTTTCGACTGCAGGATCCTGGAGGATGATGCTGGCCAGGTCCTGTTGCTTTTGGCTCATCGCGGAAAAGGAAGTCGGCGCTGGAGCTTGCGATATCCCCTGAATCACACCCGTATCCTGTACGGGGAAGAACCCTTTCGGAATGAAGATGTAAAGCAATACGGTCAGCGCTAAGGTAGCCAGCGCGACCATAAGCGTCAGCGTCTGGAACCGCAGCACGACTTTAAGGGTGCGCCCGTAAAACGCGATCATGCGATCGAATACGTTCTCTGACCAGCGATAGAAGCGTCCTTGCTCGCTCTCAGGCGTATGCTTCAGGATTCGGGCTGACATCATCGGCGTCAGTGTCAACGACACCACCGCAGATACGACGATGGTGACCGCAAGCGTCACAGCAAATTCACGGAACAACCGCCCCACCACGTCACCCATGAACAGCAAGGGAATCAACACGGCAATGAGGGAGACGGTCAGCGAAAGAATCGTGAAGCCAATCTGCTCGGCGCCTTTGAGAGCAGCCTCCATGGGGGAATCGCCATCTTCGAGGAAGCGGGAGATGTTTTCGATCATGACGATGGCATCGTCCACCACAAATCCCGTGGAAATCGTCAGCGCCATCAGCGACAGGTTGTCGAGGCTGTAGCCCAGCGCATACATCACCGCAAATGTGCCGACCAGAGACAGCGGAACGGCTACGCTGGGAATGATGGTCGCCTTCAGGCTGCGCAGGAACAAGAAGATCACCAGCACGACCAGGCCGACGGTCAGCATCAGCTCGAATTCAACATCGTCTACCGACGACTGAATGCTGGTCGTAAGATCGGTAAGCTTCACGACTTCAATGCCCGCGGGAAGGTTCCCTTCCAGTTGGGGCAGTAATTTTTGAATACTTTTGACCACCGTGATGGTATTGGCACCCGGCTGCCGCTGAATGTTGAGAATGACGGCCGGCCTGTCATTCATCCACGCGGCTTGCTTCGCGTTCTCCGCACCATCAACGATGCGTGCGACGTTTTTCAGGAATACTGGTGCGCCGTTGCGGTAAGCCACTACCACGTCGCGATAGTCGGCGCTGCTGACCAGCTGATCGTTGGCGTCGATCTGGTAGTCCTGGCGTGGGCCATCGAAGTTGCCCTTCGCCGCGTTCACACTGTTCTGAGTCAGCGCCGTCCTCAACGCCTCCAGGTCAACGCCGTAAGCCGAAAGCGCCACCGGGTTGGCTTGTATACGGACTGCGGGCTTTTGGCCACCGCTTATCGTTACCAATCCAACGCCGCTGAGCTGCGAAATTTTTGGCGCGAGCCGGGTATCGACCAGGTCCTCGACGCGCGACAGAGGCATAGTGTCGGAGGTGATGGCAAGCGTTAGCACCGGCGCATCCGCGGGATTCGTCTTGCTATAAATCGGCGGGGTCGGGAGGTTGGAGGGCAACAAGCTCTGCGCTGCATTGATCGCGGATTGGACTTCCTGCTCGGCCACGTCGAGCGGCAAGGTCAACACAAATTGCAGAACTACGACCGAAACTCCACCGGAACTGGTGGAGGTCATCTGGCTCAAGCCCTGCAATTGTCCAAACTGGCGTTCGAGTGGAGCGGTCACCGTGGTCGCTACCACGTCGGGGCTGGCGCCGGGATAAAACGTCAGCACCTGGATCGTGGGATAGTCGACCTGGGGCAAGGCCGATACGGGCAGCTGAAAATATGCGACGATCCCGGCCAGAAGAATAGCGGCCATGAGCAACGAGGTTGCTACCGGACGCAGAATGAATGGCCGGGACGGACTCAATGCGGTTTGCTCTCCGCCGGAGTGGCCTGTTGCGAAGCGGGCGGGGGCGTGGCACCCGGCGCTTGTTCGGTGATGTTAACTTTTGCGCCGTTCTGCAGTTTCTCGAAACTGCTATCCGCCACCACCTCTCCGGGATTTAACCCGGTTACTTGCGTCAGGTTATTGTCGGTCACGCCGCTGGTGATGTTGCGCATTTGCGCGGTTCCGTCCTGAATGACCCAGACGAATGCCTGTGTCCCGTTATGTTGAATGGCGGAGGAATCGACCATCGCGACACTCTGCAGCGTATCCACCAGCAGGCGCGTGTTGACGAACTGATTCGGGAACAGTGCATTGTTCTTGTTCTCAAAAAGCGCGCGCAATTTCACCGTACCCGTCGTGGTGTCGATCAGATTGTCGGTAGTGATCAGCTTGCCCTCTGCGAGAACCTTCAGCTGCGCCCGATCCTGAGCCTCAACCTTCAGCGATTGTTTCGCATGCAACTGGGTCAGCACCTGTTGCAAGTTGTCCTCGGAAATAGTGAACACGATGGTAATGGGCTGTAGCTGCGTGATGACGGCCAGTGCTGTGCCACTGCTGGCCGTGACGACGTTGCCGGGATCCACGAGTCGCAAACCCACGCGCCCGGTGATCGGGGCGGTGATGTGGCAGAAGGCGACCTGTACACGGTCGAAATCCACGGCGCCCTCATCGGTCTTCACGGTGCCTTGTTGCTGCAACACCAGTTTTTCCTGATCGTCCACCTGCTGTTTTGCAATGGCGTTCCGCGACCAGGCAGCCCGATAGCGTTCTAAGTCCATCTTCGACTGCTCAAGCAGATGCGTATCACGGTCGAGAACGCCTTCAGCCTGCATCAAGGTGGCCTCGAACGGGCGTGCGTAAATGTCCACCAACGGATCGCCTTTGTGCACCAGTTGGCCCTCGCGATAATGGACCGCGACCACCTGCCCGGTAACTTGGCTAACGATTGAGTTGGTGTACACCGGAGTGACGGTGCCAATCGCCGTGAGATACACGCCCAAATCGCCCTTGGTGACTTTTGCGATTGTTGCCGTAACAGGCCCGCCAGTTCCAGATCTGCGCATCGTGGCTGGACTGCTGGCATTGCTACTGCTGTGAAGGACCCACCAGAACACGAGCCCGAAGACGAGCAGCACGGCAATCCAGATCCATGCGCGATGCCTCGACTTTCCATGCGGGGTAGGATCCGCCGGAGTCGAAGAAGGCGCTGGTTTAATTGGGGTAGATGTTTGATCGATCATTCGTCGATGCGGTCCAAGATTCTTCCAAGCTCCTGCCTGTATAGTCGAAACTTGCGGAAATTCGCGTCGCCCGAGCCGCCGGAGATTGCTACAGTCCCCTTATTATGCCGCAACCCGCAACGCGATACCGTAAAGACGTGTAAAGCAATTGATTCCTCGAACACCTTCACCTGAACAGGCGCTGGATTACTTTTTAGGAAATGCCTCGGGGAAGGCAACGCAGAACATCGGACACTTTGATAATTTCGCAATCCTCTACGACAACACGCGGGATGACGTCCGTTGGCCTATATGCGCTCTGTCTGAGTGCCTTCCATAGCTTTTCGTGGCCTTAAGCGTCATCGCTGCTCTGTATGTTGTTGAAACTGCACTTAAGTGTTGCTTCGAATCCTATAGCGCCCACCACCTTCCGTTACGTTCCTTCGACGCCAGGTTCGTTCCATCCTCCCCAAGGCGCTATCATCTTCAGGCCATGAACCTGCCTTACGACGAATCCGGCCGACTTGAAGGCCTCTACTCCAAAATGACTGACGGTGAACTTGAGAAGATCGCTGCCGATGCTTCGTCGTTGACCGATTTGGCGCGAGCCGCCATCCAGTCCGAAATGCAACACCGAAGCATGCACCCGTCCGCGACAGATGAAGCCGAGTCGGCTGCTGCCGATTCCGAGGTGTCATTTCAACATCTTGTTCTGGTCCGCAGGTTTCGGGACTTACCGGAAGCCCTGCTCGCGAAAGGTAGCCTCGACTCTGCCGGCATCGAAAGTCATCTTGCCGACGACAACATGGTCCGTATGGACTGGTTCATCTCGAATCTGCTGGGTGGTGTGAAGCTGCTGGTGAAGCCTGAAGATGCGGAAGCCGCTGTCGAGATTCTCAATCAGCCGATTCCTGAGGATTTTGACGTCGAGGGCGTGGGGAACTACCAATCTCCCGAGTGTCCGAAGTGCGGTTCCCTCGATGTCAGTTTTCAGGAATTAAACAAGCCGGTCGCCTACACGAGCGCCTGGATCGCTATACCGCTCCCCGTTCATCGCAAAGCATGGAAATGTCATGCGTGTGGTTCGGAATGGGAGAATACCGATCCGGCAACCTGTCCGGAGCCCTGATCCTCCCGATCAAAACTGTCATGAAGGGAGGCTAACGACAGCCCATCCTTCCGTACCGTAGCCTGCCGCGCTTTCTCTCTAAAGAAATCCAGTAGTCTTCCGATGAATCCCGTTGGGCGCAGAACATTGCCGCACTAGCGGAACCTCGCGGGGGCTGCCGTGGATGACCTGATCCAGGAGTTTTTGGTCGAGAGCAATGAGAACCTCGATCGTGTCGATACCGAACTCGTCCAGCTCGAGGCGGACCCCGGTTCGAAGGAATTGCTGGCCAGCATCTTTCGCGGGATTCACTCCATCAAGGGAGCCTGTGGTTTCCTGGGCTTCAACAAGCTTCAGGCGCTCGCCCACGCGGGCGAAAACCTGTTGAGCAAGTTGCGTGACGGTGCGCTTGTTCTTACTCCTGAGATCAGCAGCGCGCTATTGGCGACCGTGGACGGCATCCGCCAGATGCTTGCAAGCATTTCGGGCTCCGGCCAGGACGGCGAAGAGGCTTTTAGCGATCTCATCGACACGCTGCAGCGGTTGCACTCGAGCACGGCGGTTCCACCCCCTGCGGCAGCAGCTTTGGGCGGGGCAGCGGATCCAGCGCCGAAGTCTGCGCCCAATGCGATTCCGCCCGTTGCGCCTGATCCCCCAACTGCATCTTCAGCGGTCGCGACGCGCGAAAAAAAGAAAAAGTTCCAGGCGCGCCCCGGAAAACTCGGAGGCGCTTTGATCGAGCGCAAAGGCATAACCCCCGACAACCTGACCTGCGCAGGAAGCGGGCGATTCACGGCCCATCGGCGAAGTCCTCGTCGCCGCCGGCGCGGTCAGCGCCGCCGAGGTCACGGAAGCCCCGAGGGCGCTCGATGAGTCGCGCAACCAGACCACGCAGGATTCCACGATTCGCGTGAACGTGACCCTGCTCGACCGGTTGATGAACCTGGTCGGTGAACTCGTACTTGCGCGCAATCAAATCATGCAGTACGCCTCCCAACAGGACGACACCGGATTTCTTGCGACGATTCAGCAGCTGAACCTGGTCACCAGCGAACTGCGGGAAGGCGTGATGAAGACACGCATGCAGCCGATCAGCCGGCTGTTTGACAAGGTGCCTCGCGTGGTGCGCGACGTGAGCGTAGCTTGCGGTAAGCAGGTGCGGATCGAGACCGAGGGGAAAAATACCGAACTCGACCGCACCTTGCTCGAAGCCATCAACGATCCTCTTACCCATCTTGTGCGAAACGCCATCGACCACGGCATCGAGCTCCCCGAACGGCGGGTCGAACTGGGCAAACCCACCGAGGGAGTGCTGACGCTTCGCGCTCTCCACGAAGGCGGCCAGGTGACCATCGAGATCTCCGACGATGGTGCGGGCATCGATGCTGAACGCATCCGGAAGAAAGCCGTCGAGCGCGGGGCCATTACTGCGGAGCAGGCGGCGCTCATGAGCCCCACCGAGTCCCTGAATCTCATTTTCCTGCCTGGTGTGTCGACCGCCGAAAAAGTGACCAACGTCAGCGGGCGCGGAGTCGGCATGGATGTCGTCCGGACGAACATCGAACGCGTCGGCGGCTCGGTCGAAATCCAAACGCGCCTGGGCGAGGGCACTACCTTCAAGGTGAAAGTTCCGCTCACGCTGGCCATCGTGCCGGCGCTGGTCGTTCGCAGCGGAGAAAAATGCTTCGCAATTCCCCAGGTCAACCTGGTGGAGCTTGTGCGGCTTGAAAGCGCTCGCGAGGGCATCGAGTTGGTACACGGAACATCGGTCTACCGCCTGCGTGGTCGATTGCTGCCACTAGTTCATCTCAACCGCGAGCTCAAACTCGCGCCGGATCGGCCTGCTTCCGCCAACGAGGCCGTCAACATCGTCGTGTTGCAGGTCGACAATCGCCGATTTGGCCTGGTGGTGGATCAGGTTCTGGATGCGGAAGAGATCGTCGTCAAGCCACTGAGCAAACACCTCAAGGGCATCCGCGCCTATGCCGGCGCCACCATCATGGGTGACGGGAAACTTGCCTTGATCCTTGACGTGCTAGGGATTGCTTCCGCCGCTGGAATCACCGCTGATACCAACGAAGCCTCTATCAAGAAAGAAGTCGCCGAGACGCAGGTGGTGGCGGACGACCGCCAGAAGTTCGTGCTCTTCTGCGGTCCGGGCGAATCCCGAATGGCTCTTTCCCTGAGCTCACTTGCCCGTCTCGAGGAGATTCCGGTCGCGCGCATCGAGCATTCCGGCGAGCGCCTGGTCGTGCAGTACCGGGGGCAAATTCTGCCCCTCGTGCGGGTCAGTGAGGTCTTGCCGTCGCCGGGGCGCTCCGTGCACGAGTCGAGCGATGCGGAAAACCCGGCCACTGCTCCCGTACTCGTTCTGAACAACGAGGGACATTCGTTCGGCCTCGTGGTCGACCGCATTCTCGACATTGTGGAACAGGCCATCGCCGTCCGCGCCCCGGCAACGCGGCCTGGGATCCTGTGCTCGACGGTTATCGCCGATCGCGTTACGGAGTTGATCGATATTCCGGCAATTTGGCAGACGATCGCACCGCTGCCGGATCCAGCCATCACGAGGCAGGAGCAATGAGCACGTCAACCTCTCGCCAGTACTGCACTTTCTATCTGGAAGGCCTGTTATTTGGCATCGAGTCGCAGCCATTCAGGAGGTCATCCGCTTCCTGGATTTGACTAATGTTCCGCTTGCGCCTCCATCCGTGAGCGGATTGATGAATCTGCGGGGCCAGATCGTCGTTGCCATCGACCTGCGGAGCCGCTTGCGGCTCACGGCACGAGCCGAT
>Ga0210397_10001921_pt1 | contig 13239 bp, 10 predicted proteins | sample IncBWH2OmetaG_FD_160126 | JGI IMG/M metagenome (GOLD analysis project Ga0210397, IMG submission 160126) | Forest soil microbial communities from Barre Woods Harvard Forest LTER site, Petersham, Massachusetts, United States - Inc-BW-H-2-O ...
TGGCTCCGCTTTCGCCGGGCTCAGCGCCAACACGGTGTTCTACAATCTCACCGGCGCGATCGCGATGGGCGTCGGCCGGTTCTGGATGATCATCCCGACCATGGCGATTGCCGGCTCGCTCGCCGCGAAAAAATCGGTGCCGGCATCTGCGGGCACATTCCCGACCACGGGCGGTTTGTTCATCGGCCTCGTTGTCGGCGTGATCGTGATCGTCGGCGGCCTCACCTTCTTCCCGGCACTCGCGCTCGGCCCGATCGTCGAGCAGCTTGCGATCAGCGCCGGCACGCTCTTCTCTGCCAATTAGGCCCGGAGTCATTTGCGATGGAAACCTCGACCCTGCGCAAGCGCATGCCCGTTTCGGCGCTGTTCGATCCGAAGATCGTCGTGCCGGCGATCGGCTCCGCCTTCGTCAAGCTCGATCCGCGCACGCTGATGAAGAACCCGGTGATGTTCGTCCTCGAGGTCGTCACTGCGCTGACCACGGTGATCCTGATCCGCGATCTCATCATCGGCGGCGAACACATCGGCTTCGAGTTCCAGATCATCCTGTGGCTGTGGTTCACTGTGCTGTTCGCCAACTTCGCCGAAGCCATCGCCGAGGGACGCGGCAAGGCGCAGGCGGACACGCTGCGCCGTCAGCGCACCGAAACCCAGGCCAAGCTGATCACCGGGTCCGGCGACCAGCAGAATTACCGGCTCGTGCCCAGCACCGGACTCAAGGTCGGAGACGTCGTCCTCGTCGAAGCCGGCGACCTCATTCCGTCCGACGGCGACGTGGTCGAGGGCATGGCTTCGGTCAACGAGGCGGCGATCACCGGTGAATCCGCGCCAGTGATCCGCGAGTCGGGCGGCGATCGGTCCGCGGTCACCGGTGGCACTCTGGTGCTTTCCGACTGGATTCGCGTGCGCATCACGGCGGCGCCGGGCTCGACCTTCCTCGACCGTATGATCAGGCTGGTCGAGGGCGCCGAACGGCAAAAAACCCCGAACGAGATCGCGCTCAACATTCTGCTCATCGGCTTGACCATCATCTTCGTGTTCGCAACGGCGACAATCCCGAGCTATGTCGCCTACGCCGGCGGCACAATCTCCGTCGTGATCCTGGTCGCGCTGTTCGTGACGTTGATCCCGACAACGATCGGGGCGCTCCTTTCGGCCATCGGCATTGCCGGCATGGACCGCCTGGTGCGCTTTAACGTGCTCGCCATGTCCGGCCGCGCCGTCGAGGCCGCGGGCGACGTCGATACGTTGCTGCTCGACAAGACCGGGACGATCACGCTCGGCAATCGTCAGGCGACCGAGTTCAAGCCGCTGCGCGGCGTAACCGAGCAGGAATTGGCGGACGCGGCGCAATTGGCATCACTTGCCGACGAGACGCCGGAGGGGCGCTCGATCGTCGTGCTGGCCAAGGAGAAGTACGGCATCCGCGGCCGCGAGCTCGCCGACATGCAAGCCCGCTTCATTCCGTTCAGCGCCCAGACGCGCATGAGCGGTGTCGAGGTCGGCTCGTCCTGGGTACGCAAAGGAGCGGTCCAGGCGATCCTGAACTACCTCAATCCGCCGCTGGCCGCGGTCGCTGCCGGCGGGGCCGTGCAGGCGCTGCGGCCGAGCGTCAGCGCCGAGACGGTGCGTGAAATCAATGCGATCGCCGACGCGATTGCCAAGTCGGGCGGCACGCCGCTGGCGGTCGCCAAGGACGGCCGGCTCCTGGGCGTCATTCAGCTCAAGGATATCGTCAAGGGCGGCATCCGCGAGCGCTTCGCCGAGCTGCGCCGCATGGGCATCCGCACCATCATGATCACCGGCGATAATCCCATGACGGCCGCGGCGATCGCCGCGGAAGCCGGAGTCGATGATTTCCTCGCCCAGGCGACGCCGGAGGAGAAGCTGCGTCTGATCCGCGACGAGCAGGGCAAGGGCAAGCTCGTCGCCATGTGCGGTGACGGCACCAACGACGCGCCGGCACTGGCGCAGGCCGATGTCGGGGTTGCCATGAACACCGGCACCCAGGCCGCGCGCGAAGCCGGCAACATGGTCGACCTCGATTCCAACCCGACCAAGCTCATCGAGATCGTCGAGATCGGCAAGCAGCTGCTGATGACGCGCGGGGCGCTTACCACTTTCTCGATCGCCAACGACGTGGCGAAGTATTTCGCCATCATCCCGGCGATGTTCGTTGCCTTCTATCCGCAACTGCAGACGCTCAACATCATGCGGCTGGCGACGCCAGAGAGCGCCATTCTCTCGGCGATCATCTTCAACGCGCTGATCATCATCGCGCTCATTCCGCTGTCGCTCAAAGGCGTGCGCTATCGCCCGATCGGCGCCGGCCCGCTGCTGCGGCGCAATCTCTGGATCTATGGCGGCGGCGGCGTGATCATCCCGTTCGTCGGCATCAAGGCGATCGACGTCGCCGTCACCGCCTTGCATCTCGCCTGAGGAGAAGCTGTCATGCTGCGCGAAATCCGCCCCGCCATCGTCGTTCTCCTCGCCCTCACGGTCATCACCGGATTGGTCTATCCGCTGGCGATGACCGGCATTGCCGAGGTGATCTTTCCCCGCCAGGCGCAAGGGAGCCTGATCGAGCGCGACGGCAAAGTCGTCGGCTCCGAGCTGATCGGCCAGGTGTTCACGAGCGACAAGTACTTCCATGGCCGCCCGTCGGCGACCACCGCGCCCGATCCCAAAGACGCGACCAAGACCATCCCCGCCCCGTATAACGCCGCGAATTCGGGCGGGTCGAACCTCGGGCCCTCCAACAAGGCGCTCATCGACCGCGTGCAGAGCGACATCGAGGCGCTGAAGAAGGAGAATCCCGCGGCGGCCGTTCCGGCCGATCTGGTCACGACATCGGCGAGCGGCCTCGACCCGCACATCTCGCCCGAGGCGGCGCTGTTCCAGGTGCCGCGCATTGCCAAGGCTCGCAATATGCCCGAAGATCGCATCCGCCAGCTCGTCGAGGACAATGCCGAAGGGCGATTCCTCGGCCTTTTGGGTGAGCCGCGCGTGAATGTGCTGCTGCTTAACCTCGCCCTCGACCGCATGCCGGCCGGATAATTTCGCGACCTTCAACAAGGCAACGCGGCAGCGATGGCGGACCAGCGGCGCGATTACGAACATCGGCCCTCGCCGGAAGCCCTGCTCGAAGCGGCGCGCCGCGAAGACGGGCGCGTTGCCAAGCTCCGAATCTTCGTCGGCGCCGCGCCCGGCGTCGGCAAGACCTACGAGATGCTGCAGCAGGCCCGCGCCCGCAAGCAGGACGGCTATGACGTGGTCATCGGTATCGTCGAGACCCACGGCCGCAAGGAGACCGAGGCGCTGCTCGAGGGCCTGGAGATCGTTCCGCGCCGGCGCATGGAGTACAAGGGACAGTGGCTCGAGGAAATGGATCTCGACGCCATCATCGCCCGCCGGCCGCAGGTCGTTCTGGTCGACGAGCTCGCGCATACCAACGTCGAAGGCAGCCGCCATCCGAAACGTTATCTCGATGTCGAGGAGCTGTTGGGCCGCGGCATCGACGTCTACACCACGGTCAACATCCAGCACATCGAAAGCCTCAACGACGTGGTGGCGCAGATCACGCATGTGCGGGTACGCGAGACGGTCCCGGACGCAGTGTTCGACCGCGCCGACGCGGTCGAACTGGTCGATCTGACGCCCGACGACCTGATCCAGCGGCTCAAGGAAGGGAAGGTTTACTTTCCGAAGCAGGCCGAGCGGGCGCTCGAGCACTTCTTCTCTCCCGCCAACCTGACGGCATTGCGCGAACTCGCCCTGCGGCGCACCGCCGAGCGCGTCGACGAGCAATTGCTCACCGAGATGCAGGCGCACGCCATCCAGGGACCGTGGGCGGCGGGCGAACGCATCCTGGTATGCATCAGCGAAGATCCGCGCTGCGCCGGACTCGTGCGCTATGCCAAGCGGCTCGCCGACCGCCTGCATGGGCCGTGGGTGGCGCTCTCTGTCGAAGGGCGGCGCGCGCTGCAGCTTTCAGAGGAGGCGCGCGACCGGATCGCCGACACGCTGCGGCTCGCCGAAGCGCTCGGCGGCGAAGCGGTGACGCTTCCGGCGAGCGAGCGACCCATCGCCGACGACGTCATCGGCTACGCCCAGGCGAACAACGTTACCCAGATCGTGATCGGGAAGTCCGCGCGCACGCGCTGGTTCGAGATCATCCATGGTTCGGTGGTGCACGACCTCGTCCGCCGCTCCGGCAACATCAGCGTTCACGTGATCGCCGGCGACACGATTGCCGGCGAGCCGATCCCGAAGAAGTCGATCCGCGCCGCCAAACGTGACGACGCGTTCGATGCGCGGCCATATGTGTTCGCGCTTCTGGCGGTGGCGGTTGCGCTCGGCTGCTCAGAGGCAATTCAACCCTGGGTCGGCGTGGAAAATGTCGATCTGGTGTTTCTGACTGGCGTGGTCGGCGTCGCCGTGCGCTTCGGATTGTGGCCCTCGCTGTTCGCAAGCGTCGCTTCTTCGCTCGCCTACAACTTTTTCTTCCTACCGCCGATCTATACCTTCACCATCACCGATCCGACCAATGTCGCGGCCTTTGTGTTCCTGACGGTAGTGGCCGTCATCGTCTCCACGGTCGCCGCGCGCGGCCGCACCCAGACGCTGACGGCAACCGACCGCGCCCGCACCACCGAGTCGCTCTACTCGTTCAGCCGCAAGCTCGCCGGCGCCGGCACGCTCGACGACGTGCTGTGGGCGACGGCCTATCAGACTGCGCTGATGCTGAAAGTGCGGGTGGTGCTGCTGCTGCCCGACGACGGATCGATCGCGGTGAAAGCCGGCTATCCTCCGGAGGACATTCTCGACGATGCCGACATCGCCGCCGCGAAGTGGGCATGGGAGAACAACCGCGCGGCCGGCCGCGGGTCCGATACGCTTCCCGGCGCCAAGCGGCTGTTCCTGCCGATGCACACCGGGCGCGGCGCCATTGGCGTCATGGGGATCGACAGCGACAAGCCCGGTCCCCTGCTCACGCCCGACCAGCGGCGGCTGCTTGACGCGCTGCGCGACCAGGGCGCGCTCGCGATCGAACGCGTCAAGCTAGTCGAGGAGATGGATCGCGTCGAGCGCGCCGCCGAGACCGAGCGGCTGCGCTCGGCGCTGCTCACCTCGATCTCCCACGACTTGAAGACGCCGCTCGCCGCGGTGCTCGGGGCGGCGGGAACGCTGCGCGAATTCGGGCAGAAGCTCGGCGACGCGGAGAAGGCAGACCTCCTGGCGACGATCATCGATGAATCCGAGCGGCTCAACCGCTTCATCGCCAACCTGCTCGATATGACCAAGCTCGAATCCGGCGCGGTCACGCCTAATGTGGCGCTGCATGACATCGGCGAGATTATCGGCAGCGCGTTGCGCCGCGCCAGCCGCATCCTCTCGCGCCACAAGATCGCGCTCGAGCTCGCTCCTAATCTGCCGATGCTCGAACTCGACGCCGTGCTGTTCGAGCAGGCGCTGTTCAATCTCCTCGACAATGCCGCGAAATACGCTCCGCCGGAGACGACGATCCGTATTCAGGACTGGCGCAACGGGGACTCGGTCTGCTTGCGCGTGCTAGACGAGGGAGGCGGCATTCCGCCGAACGATCTCGAGCACATATTCGACAAGTTCTACCGGGCGCAGAAGACCGATCAGGTGCGCGCCGGCACCGGGCTCGGGCTCGCCATCTCGCGCGGCTTCGTAGAAGCGATGCACGGGACCATCGTCGCGGCGAACCGCTCCGACCGCAGCGGCGCTGCGTTCACCATCAGCCTGCCGATCCCGCGCCAAGGCCAGCGCCTGGACGCCGCCGCATGAGTGCAGCTCCGCTCCGCGTGCTGGTGGTCGACGACGAGCCCCCCATACGCAAGCTGCTGCGCATGGGCCTGACCGCGCAGGGTTACCAGACGCTGGAGGCCGCGAACGGCAAGGCCGCGCTCGATCTGCTGAAAGAGGCTCCCGACCTGATCATTCTCGATCTCGGCCTCCCCGATACGCTCGGGCACGATTTGCTGCGCACGATCCGCGCGCGCAACGAGGGCGTTCCCGTCATCGTCCTCTCCAGCCGCGGCGACGAAGCGAGCAAGGTGCAGGCGCTCGATCTCGGCGCTGACGATTACGTGACCAAGCCGTTCGGCATGGACGAACTGCTCGCCCGGATGCGGGCGGCGCTTCGGCATCAGCTGCAGACCCACGGCGAGCGGCCCGTTTTCCGCCTCGGCGATCTTTCCGTCGACCTCGTGCGCCGCATCGTCAAGGTCGGCACCAGGGAGGTCAAGCTGTCGCCGAAGGAATACGATCTCCTGCGCGTGCTGGTGCAGCACGCCGGCAAGGTGCTCACGCACAAGTTCCTGCTCGGCGAGCTATGGGACGATTTGACCGACGCGCAATATCTGCGGGTCTATGTGCGCCAGTTGCGGCAGAAGATCGAAGCCGATCCCGAACAGCCGCAATACATCCTCACCGAGACTGGCATCGGCTATCGCCTGCGCGCGCTCGATTAGGCGCATCGTGGTGCCACATGACGCGTGCAAAAACCGGCGGCGTCGGCTATTGAGCACGCGATCAGCGAGACAGGCGAGGACCGACCATGGCCGACGAACTTGTTCTCTACACAAATCCGCGCTCGCGCGGCCGCATCGCGCGCTGGATGCTCGAGGAGGTCGGCCAGCCCTACCGCACCGAGATACTCGACTTCGCCACCACCATGAAGGCGCCCGCGTATCTTGCCATCAATCCGATGGGCAAGGTGCCGGCACTACGCCATGGCGATGCGGTAGTGACTGAGACGGCCGCCATCTGCGCCTATCTCGCCGACGCGTTTCCGCAGACCGGGCTGGCGCCGCCGCCAGGCGACCGGCTGCGCGCCCCTTATTACCGTTGGATGTTCTTCACCGCCGGGCCGATGGAGGCGGCGACCAGCAACAAGGCGATGGGTTTCGCGGTGCCGCCCGAACGCGAGGGCATGATGGGCTACGGCAGCTACGATCGAGCGATGAAGGTGCTCGAAGAGGCGGTGTCGCGTGGCGATTACCTGGTCGGCGGGACGTTTACGGCGGCGGATGTCTATGTCGGCTCGCACGTCGGATTTGGCCTGATGTTCGGCACGCTCGAGAAGCGTCCGGCGTTCCAGCAATATTGGCAAAGGCTCAGTGCGCGTCCGGCCTACGCCCGCGCGCGCGAGCTTGACGAGGCGCCACAGGCGAAGCCGTAGGCCGCGGGCCGGCCGCAAAATCTCAGGGCAACCGCATCAGCGGCTCGCCAACGCGAACCGTGGCGCCGTCGCGGACATTGTCGCATAGCGTGAAACCTGCGGGCGCGAAGACGATGATCGTTGAGCCGTGCTCGAACCAGCCCAGCTCCTCGCCCTTGCGGTAGCTCGCATCGCAGGCGATGACGTTGGGGCCGCGATGGCGCAGGTTGAGCAGCACGTCGAGACAACGCAGGCGTATGCTGGCGACCAGGATGGCGGCGACCGCGACCAGCGTCACCGGATGGCCGCCGGCCGCGAGCCGGGTGCTCACGATGGCGCGTTCGTTCTTGCAGAATAGCCGCTCGATCCGCCTGAGCGCGATCGGATTGACGTTCCAGGCGTCGCCCGACACGTAGACGACGCGTTCGACGCGGCAGTCGTGCGGCGCATGGAAGCGGTGATACATGCTCGCGGTGAGCCGCAGCGTGACATAGCGGCCGTTGCGGTGCGCTTCCACGAGGTCGCGCTCGGGCAGGAGTTCGCCGAGCGCGTACGGAAATCCCTTGGCCTGGTAGAGCCGGGTGCCGGCGATTGCGCCGCAAGCGCCGACGATGGCGTCGCACGGGCTCACCAGGACGTCCGCCCGACCGTCGATCGGACGCGCGCCGTCCTTGAGTTCGCGGACGAAGCAATCGTGCATGCTGCGGAAGCTCGTTTTCTTCGCCTCCCGCAGGTCGAGATCGGAAAAGAGGCGCCACGTGCCGATCGACAGATCGCGCACCAGCGGCTGCTCGATGCGGCTGAACCAGCCGATGAATTGCGTGACCAGCCGGCGCGGAATGCGGTTGGTGAGCAGGAAATTGATGTCCTCCTGCTGCAGGACGCGCAGAAGCTCGGAACGGACCGTCATGGCGCTGTCAACTCCGCCGGGTACACCGCGATTCGATGGAGTGGGCCACGACGACACTGGCGCTCTATGGAATGGGCGGGGCGGCGCTTGCGACCTCGCTGGTGACGTTGCGCCGGCGGCTTGAGCTGTCGCGCGCCAAGCACGCCTCCCTCGCCGGCCATGCGCGAATCGCGCGCCGGCTCGCGGCCCTGGTGCCGTTCTACGAATACGACGAGGCGCAATTCTTCAATTCCGACGGAGCGCCCGCCGACATTGCCGCGCGCCGCCGCGCCGGGTTCGAGCGGCTCTCGGCGCTCTATGCGACGCGCTTTGCCGAGACCATCCGGTGCAGCGCCGAGGCCGCCGCCAGCATTTCCGACCTGCAGTTCACCGACGCGTACCGCGTGCCGTTCCAGTACAGCCGCTATGTGCGCGCCCACCTGCCTTCCGCCGCCTTCGTGCAGTCGAGCGACGGCGTGACCGTCACCGATCTCGACGGCAACCGCTTCTATGACCTCACCGGCTCCTACGGCGTGAACGTCCTCGGCTACGACTTCTACAAGGAGGCGATCGAGCGCGGCGCCGCGCGGGTGCGCGCGCTCGGGCCGGTGCTCGGCCCTTATCATCCTTTGATCGCCGAGAACGTCGCGATGCTGAAGGAGATTTCCGGCCTCGACGAGGTCTCTTTCCATATGTCCGGTACCGAGGCCGTCATGCAGGCGGTGCGGCTTGCGCGCTACCACACGCGGCGCACGCACCTGGTGCGATTCTGCGGTGCCTACCATGGCTGGTGGGGCGACGTGCAGCCGGGCATCGGCAACCCGCTGCCCGCGCACGAGACCTATACGCTGCGCGATCTGTCCGAGGACTCGTTGCGGGTGCTGCAGACGCGGCGCGACATCGCCTGCGTGCTGGTCAATCCGCTGCAGGCGCTGCACCCGAACGCAGGGGCGCCAAGCGATTCCGCGCTGCTCGACAGCGCGCGACGCGCCCATTTCGACAAGGTGGCCTACGGCAACTGGCTCAAGCGCCTGCGCGCCGTTTGCACCGAGCAGAACATCGTCCTGGTCTTCGATGAAGTGTTTGTCGGCTTTCGCCTCGCCCGAGGCGGAGCGCAGGAGTATTTCGACGTGCGCGCCGATCTTGTTACCTACGGAAAGACGCTCGGCGGCGGGCTCCCCATCGGCGTCGTCTGCGGCCGCTGCGATCTCATGAAGCGTTTCCGCAGCGATCGTCCGGCCGACATCTGCTTTGCCCGCGGCACATTCAATTCGCATCCCTACGTCATGGCGGCGATGAACGAATTTCTCCGTCATTTGCATACGCCGCAGGCAGAGGGACTCTACCGCGACCTCGACCGCACCTGGAACGAACGGGCGCAGCGGCTCAACCAGCGCCTGCGCGCCGAAGCACTGCCGGTCGCGGTCGCCAACATGTCCTCGATCTGGACCGTCTGCTACGAACAGCCGTCGCGCTACAACTGGATGTTCCAATACTATCTGCGCGCCGAAGGGCTGGCGCTGAGCTGGGTCGGCACCGGCCGCCTGATCTTCAGCCTCAACTACACCAACGCCGATTTCGACGCGGTCGTGGATCGCTTCGTCGCCGCCGCCAAGGCCATGGAGCAGGACGGCTGGTGGTGGGGCAATCCGGCGGTGGCCAACCGCTCGATCAAGGGGGCGATCCTGAAGGAGATGATCGCCCATCGGTTGTTTCCTGAGCGCGGCGGGAACTGGCGCTAATTTACAAGATCGATCCGACTACTCTGAGCGTTCGTCCCCGCGAAAGCGGGGACCCAGCAGGCTTGTCGCAATGTCGGCGGTCCGCCTCTCGATTCCCGCTTACGCGGGAATGAGCGGAAATTGGGTGGCTTGATCGGACTGTGGCCAAGCATCAGCCGCATCCTTCGACCCGCGCCCCGGGATTGCGGCATGACGGCCGCCGCTCAGGTCGGCCGCGGCGCCTCTTCGGCTTCGTCCGCTTCGTGCTCGTCCCAGGTCGCGCGAATGCCGGGGTCGATCAACTCGCCGCGCAGCAGCGCCAGCGGCGCCTTGTGGTAGAGTTTGATGTCGTGGAACGGGTCAGTGAGGATCTTGGTCGCCCACACCAAGCCGGTCTGCACGTCCTTGATGAGGAACAGATGGAGGGTGCGGAACAGCACGCCGCCAACGCCGATGGCGAGCCAGATCTCCGCGACATGGCGGACGAACTCGGTCTTGCTCGCGTGCGGCGTGAAAATGCCGAAGAAGGTCGGGTCGAAGTAGAGCGGCAGCGGCGACAGCGCCCACACCGACAGCAGAACCACTTTGCGGCGGAGATTGTAGCCGACCTTGATCTCTTCCTTGTGCTCGTGGGTCGCCTCGTTGACCACGTCGTAGTCCCTGGGCTCGAAGAAGAAATGCCCGGCCTGCCGCGTGGTCATCGCCACCAGCCAGCCGGCGAGCGCCGCGATCGCCGGGTCCTTGAAGATCATCACATAGGAGAACAGAAAGCTGATCGCGCTGACGAAGTGGAGCGATTGATTGATGCGGCTGTGATGATAGTAGCGATGATCGTCCCAGCGCTGAATTCGCAGTGCCTCGCGGAATCCGTCCATCTTTTCCCCCACGGTGAGAGTATCAGGTCTCGTTATGGCGATTCCATGAATCTGTTGTGACAGACATGAAGTTCACGACATCGTCATGGTTCTAAAAACATCCTGTGGCGGACAGAGCGAATTGGCCGTGTGCGCGCAGGCGCACTGGCGACTGGCGTCATGGAAGCGCTGTATGTGACTGCCTGATGAAGCAATGGACGAATGAAGGCGCCAAACGCCGACTACCGTCGGGTCAGCATGACGCCTTCATGGCAACGGCCTTACAAAGGGCAGGAAGCGGCAGGGCCTCGCAACGATCAGGATGCGGCCCGCATCGCCGAAATGTCTTGACCCGCGCGGCGCGTGCCGCCGTCCTTGGCGAAACGGATGAGCGAGAAATGGCCGAACGGCGGCATCGCGCGCCGCTCGACAAGCCGCATGCCGCTGGTCTGCTTGGCCCACCCCGCATAGCGCTCGAAGGAAAATTCGGTGCGCCAGCCGAGCTTGCGTGCCGCCGGCGCGAACCAGTGCTCCAGGGCGCGGCGCAGACCCGCTTCGGCGCCGACGCGGCTGACCAGCACGATCTCGCCGCCGGGCTTGAGCACGCGGGCAAACTCGTCGAGCGTCGCCTCCGGGTTCGGCACCGTGGTGATCACGTACTGCGCCACGATCACGTCGAACGCGCCGTCGGGGAAGGACAGGTGCTCGGCGTCCATCACCCAAAGCCCCTCGACGTTGGCGAGCTTGAGCTCCGCGACCCGCTCCTGCGCCTTGCGCAGCATCGGCTCGGAAATGTCGATACCGCAGAGGCGGCAGTCGGGCGCGTAGTCCGGCAGCGATATGCCTGTTCCCACTCCGACCTCGAGGATGCGCCCGCCGATCCGCTCGGCGGCGGCGATGGCGGCGTGGCGCCCGCGTTCGAACACCGCCCCGAAAACGAGATCATAGACCGGCGCCCACCGCGCATAGGCCTTGGTGATGGTCTGTTTGTCGAGTTCGGCAGGAGAGAGATGGGTCATGATCGGTCCTTCGCCTTGAAACATCCGCCGCGCCGGCCTCAGCCGGGCGTGGCCTCGGTAAAAGTCATCGCCATTTCAACTTCGCGGCTGCCGCCAGCCGCGACCTTGCGGACGTGGCCGAGGAATTGGCGCGCGCTGTTTTCCCACGAGCAGTCGAGCGCGAATTTGCGGCAGGCGTCGCGGGAAATCTTCAACGCGTCCATGCAGGCGCGGCCGAGGTTCTCGTGCAGAACCCCGACGGGGCGCTCGCCGACCACGTCCTTCGGACCGGTGACCGGAAAAGCAGCGATCGGGACCCCGCTCGCCAGCGCCTCGAGCTGCACGATACCGAATGTGTCGGTGCGGCTCGGGAATACGAACACGTCCGCCGCCGCGAGGTGTGCGGCCAGGATGCCGTTGTCCAGTGGGCCGAGAAATTTCGCCTGCGGAAAACTGCGCTTGAGGATCGCCTCGTGCGGCCCGGCGCCGATGACGACCTTGGTGCCGGGTAGATCGAGCGACAGGAACGCCTCCAGGTTCTTTTCGATGGCGACGCGCCCCACCGTCATGAAGATTGGCCGCGCAAAGTCGAGGTCGATGGCGCGGTCGGGACGGAACAGATCGACGTCCACGCCGCGCGTCCACATGCCGAGATTGGTGAATCCGCGCGCTCTCAGCTCGCTCATCAGTGAGGGCGTCGCCACCATCGTCACGGCTGCCGCGCCGTGGAAGCGGCGCAACGCCGCGTAGATCCATTCCTGCGGGATCGGCGAGCGGACCGAAATGTATTCCGGGAAGCGGGTCGTGTAGCTCGTGGTGAACGGCCGCCCGCGGCGGCGGCAATAGGAGCGCACAGCAAGTCCGATCGGTCCTTCGGTCGCGACGTGGATGGCGTCCGCGCGCGCCGTGTCGATGCGCTCGGCGATCCGTCGCCGGCTCGGCAAGGCGAGCCGCAGGCCCGGATAGGTCGGAACCGGAAACGACGGAAATCCTTCCGGCGAAAGGAAATCGATCGTGGCGCCGAGATTGCCGGCGGCGCGCTTGAGCGAGCCGAGCGTGCGCACGACGCCGTTAACCTGCGGATGCCAGGCGTCCGTCGCCACGAGTATTTTCATCTGTTTGGTCCCGGCCGGGAGATCCCGGTTGTCACATTTGCGAATCGCGTGCGACAAGAATTGCCGTTTCATGTCTCAATCGTGTGACGGTCGCGGCGGACGGCAATCCAACATCCGTTTGTTTGTAATAAAGCTGTTACAGATGGATGCGAACGTCTGTGTCACGAGTCGCTCGACGTCCTTGCGTCGGGGAGTTCATTTGCGCTCGCCGAAAGCCGACGTGACGAGCACCACAGCGCAGACGATCATTCACAGGTTGAGCGGGAGCAGGATCAGCGCGGTTATCAGCGTGCTGGTCCTGGCCGTCGCCGTTTTCACGCTCTACCGCCTGGTGCGCGACGTCGACCTCGCCAGGGTCGTGGTGGCGCTCGAGGTGCAGCCGATCAAACAAATCGCCGTCGCCGCCGCGTTCGTCGTCGCCGGCTATTTCACCTTGACGTTCTACGATCTCTTCGCACTGCGCATGATCGGCC
>Ga0210397_10001924_pt1 | contig 13232 bp, 11 predicted proteins | sample IncBWH2OmetaG_FD_160126 | JGI IMG/M metagenome (GOLD analysis project Ga0210397, IMG submission 160126) | Forest soil microbial communities from Barre Woods Harvard Forest LTER site, Petersham, Massachusetts, United States - Inc-BW-H-2-O ...
GGCTGACTACGTCCTGGGACATCGCCGCGGCGCACCGGCTGCTGTTCGGCGGCTGGCGGGCCGACCCGGGCTGGGCCTGGGCCCGGCTGCGCGGCCTGGCCACCGACACGATGCCGGCCGACGGGCCGCTCGACCTGTTCGGTATGGACGTGGGCGACACCGGCGACCCGGTGGCGCCGGACGGGCACCTGCGCCCCGAGTGGGTCAGCGGTGGCTGGTCGGACAGCCCGGAACGGATAGCACGCTGGGCCGCCCTGGCCCTGGACCTCGCCGGGCAGCAGCAGGCGGCGCTGGCCGCGCTGGATGACCGGCCGATGGCCTTGCCGACGGCCCGCGCCGAGTCCACCGCCGAACTGCTCTGCGTGGAGCTGTGCGCGGACGGGCTGCCGATGGACCGGGCTGTCGCGGAACAGGTCCTGACCTCCCTCATCGGTCCCAGGCCGCGCAGCGAGGCCGACGCCGCGGCGCAGCGGGCCGCCCGTGACGCGGAGGTCATGCGGCACGCGCCCGCGGGCGTCACCGCCGACCTGCGCAGCCCGGCTCAGGTGAAGTCGCTGCTGGCCCGGATGGGTGTCGACGTGCCGGACACCAGGGCCTCGCGGCTGCGGGAGATGCGGGATGCTCATCCGCTGATCGGAGCGCTGCTCGACTGGCGCAAGGCGGAGCGGATCGCCACCACCTACGGCTACGCCTGGCTGGACGCGTACCTCGGCGCGGACGGCAGGCTGCGCGGCGCGTGGACCGGCTCGGACGGCGCGGCCGGCCGGATGACGGCGTCGGCGGGCCTGCACAACATGCCGGCCGCGCTGCGCCCGGCCGTCATCGCGGCCGACGGGCACGTGTTCGTCCGGGCTGACCTCGGCCAGATCGAGCCGCGGGTGCTGGCCGCGGTATCCGCGGACCGGGCCCTGGTGACGGCGGCCCGCTCCGACGACCTCTACGCGCCGGTGGCGGCACAGCTCAGCGTGGAGCGGGCGGTGGCCAAGGTCGCGGTCCTCGGCGCGATGTACGGGCAGACCACCGGGCACGGCGCTCAGGCGCTGCGCCGCCTCAACGCGGCCTACCCGGTGGCGATGGCCTACCTCGATTCTGCTGACCGGGCCGGCCGGGCAGGCCGTGACCTGCGCACCTATGGCGGCCGCCTGATCCAGCTGACGGCCTCGGAGCCGCGGAGCGTGAGCCGGGCCGCGGCCTACGGCCGGTACGCGCGCAACGCGATGATCCAGGGCGCGGCGGCGGAGCTGTTCAAGGTGTGGGCGGTCATCGTCCGGGCCCGGTGCGCGCCGCTCGGCGCGCGGATCGTGCTGTGCCTGCACGACGAGCTACTCGTGCACATCCCCTACGAGCAGGCGGAGCCGGTGTCCCGGCTGGTCGACGAGTGCCTGCAGGAAGCCGCGCAGCGCTGGGCGCCCGGCTGCGGGGTCCGTTTCATCTCCGCCACCACGGTCGTCCGCAGCTGGTCGGACGCCAAGAGCGCGGTCCTGACCCCGGCGAGCCCAGCGGCTCCGGCAAATCCGGCAAACCCGGCGGCCCCGGCAAGCCCGGCGGGCTAACGCGTGCGCTTGCCCTCGCGCAGCGACTCGACGGTCTTGGTCAGGCGGGTGGCCCGGGTCTCCGGCTTCTTGGCCTCTTCGATCCAGCGCACCCATTCCTTGCGGTGCGTGTAGGACAGCCCGTCGAAGGTGGCCCGGGCGCCCTCGTCCTGGGCGAGCGCCGCCGTCAGGTCAGCGGGCACGGCGACCTCGCGCGGGCCGCTGTCCAGGGCGATGTCGACGTCAACCTGATCGCCGGCGGCCACGCCGGCCCCGGTCCGGTTCTCCGCGCTCAGCGGGATGAGGAACCGCCCGCCCATCCGGGCGACCGTGGTCCGGTAGGTGTGTCCGCCGATCGTCACCGCGACCGGCGGACGGTTACCAGAGCCCAGCGCCGCGACCACGTCCTCCGGAACCTCGATCCCGGTCGCGGTCTTGCCGCCCAGTTCCACTGTCGCGCGGAATCTCATGGGCCCGAGTATGCCACCCCCGGCTAGGCCCCGGCCGCCGCGACCACGGCCGCGGCGAACTCGCCGGGCGCTTCCAGCGGCGAGAAGTGGCCGGCGTCGTCTAGCCAGGTCAGACGAGCATCGACAAAGAAATCGCCGATCCGGTCGGACCATTCGCGGGGGAACAGCGGGTCGTATTCCGGCCACAGCACGGTGGTAGGCACCGTGACCCGGTTCCCTGGAGCGGGGGCCTTTTCGGCCAGTGAGGCCGCGACCGACCCGGCGCCCGCCCGGTACCACGCGATCGAGGCGGTGAACGCGCCCGGCGGCCCGTAGACCGACACCAGGTGATCGAGGTGCTCGTCGTCCGGCTCGTAGGCCGGGCCGGACCAGTGTGACCAGAAGTGCCTCAGGTACGTGCGGACGGCGTCCGGCCGCCCGTCGATAAGCTCGGCCGACAGCCCGAGGTTGTGGAAAGCCTGGTACCAGAACTCCCGCTGGGCCTGCGGGGCGAGGATCCGGTCCCCGATCCCGGGCAGCGGCGGCGCGATGACCAGGGCACGGACCAGGTCGGGACGGTCTCGCGCGACGGCCTGGGCGATCCTGCTGCCGATGTCGTAGCCGGCCAGGACCACCTGTCCGAGCCCTAGCTCGCCGATCAGCCCGGCGATGCTCCGGGCCTGGGCCGCGGCGTTGTACTGCCGGGCCGGTTCGGCCGTGTGCTTGTCGGACTCGCCGAACCCCCGCAGGTCGGGGACGATCACGTCGGCGGACCGCGCCACGAGCGGGACGACCGCACGATAGTCGGTCCGGTCCCCGGGCCAGCCGTGCAGCAGCAGCACCGCCGGACCCGATCCGGTCCGATCGTAGGCCAGCCGGAACTCGTCGATCGCTGCTTCGGAGCGCATACCGGACATTATCTACAACGAGCCGGCGTAGATGACCGCCTCCCGGCCGCCGTGCACCAGAGAACGCTTCTCCGGGCGCAGGCCGATCTTCTCCGCCACGCGCTGCGACGGCCGGTTATCCGGATGGATGATCGCGATCAGCCTGCTGGCGCCGAGGGCGGTGCGCGCGTAGTCGCGGCAGGCCGCCGCGGCCTCGGTGGCGTAACCGCGGCCCTGCAGGGCGGGCACGACGTGGTAGCCGACCTCGAGTTCGGTCACGCCGTCCACGACCTGCGGGGTGAGACCGCAGTCCCCGGCGAAGTCGCCGGCGGCGGTGGCCAGCAGCCACAGGCCGTACCCGCGCGTGCGGTACAGGCGGCGGTTCCAGTCGATCCACTGGGCCGCCTCCTGCCGGGTCTTCGGCCGCGGGTAGTAGGTCATGACCTCGGGATCGCCGAGCAGGGCGGCCATGTCGCCGAGGTCGCCCGATGCCATCTCGCGGAACGTCAGCCGGCCGGTGTCAGGGGGCATACGCCGACGTTAGCGCCACCTGGCCCGGGCGGCCCCGGCGGCCGCGGCCGCCGGGGCGCATCCGCCCGGCCGTCAGGTGTCTTGCAGGATGCCGATGAGGTTGCCGTCCGCGTCCTTGACCGAGGCGATCAGCCGGCCGCCGCCCACGTCCTTGACGTCCTGCTCCAGCTGCGCGCCGCCCTCGAGCAGCGCCTGCAGCGTGCCCTTGATGTCGGTGACGTGGTAGTAGACCACGGCGCCGCTCTTGTGGCCGTGCGGGTCAAGCCCGATGGCCTGGTCGTTGACGTTGAACTGGACATAGTAGGGCTCGTCCATGTCCGGGGCGGTGCCCAGGACGGCGCCGAACGCGGCCTTGGCCCTGGCGAGGTCGCTAGCGGGGTAGATAACGGTCTTGATGCCTTCACTCATGGGTACTCCAGATGGTTGCCGTCACATCGACCCGGTTCCGTGGGTCATCGATATGACACACGGCGACGGAGGAACGTGACCGATGAGCGAACACGACTGGCTGGCCGAACGGTTCGAGGAGAATCGCCCGCACCTGCGCGCGGTGGCGTACCGCATGCTCGGCTCGTCCGCCGAGGCGGACGACGCGGTGCAGGAAACCTGGCTGCGGCTCAGCCGTGCGGGCGTCGGCGAGGTAGAGAACCTGGGCGGCTGGCTCACCACGATCGTGGCGCGGGTATCGCTGAACATGCTGCGCTCGCGGACGCTGCGACGCGAGGAGCCGATGGACCCGCCGGCCACCGGGCAACCGGTCGCGCCGCCGAACGGGACCGACCCGGAGCACGAGGCGGTGCTGGCCGATTCGGTCGGGCTGGCGCTGCTGGTGGTGCTGGACACGCTGACCCCGGCCGAACGGCTGGCGTTCGTGCTGCACGACATGTTCGCCGTGCCGTTCGAGGAGATCGCTCCGATCGTGGAGCGCTCCCCCGTCGCCACCCGTCAGCTGGCCAGCCGGGCCCGCCGCCGGGTCCAGGAGGCAGGGCCCGGCGACCCGCCGGGCGAGATCTCGCGGCGGCGGGAGGTGGTCGCGGCCTTCCTGGCCGCCTCGCGGGAAGGCGACTTCGACGCGCTGCTCACGATGCTCGACCCGGACATCGTGCTGCGGGCCGACAATGCCGCCGCGCAGATGGGCGCGGACGCCGAGGCGATCGGCCCGCGCGCGGTGGCGGGCATCTTCTCCGGGCGGGCCAAGGCACTGCGGCCCGCGCTCATCGACGGCGCTCCGGGCGCGGTGTGGACGTATCGCGGCGAGACGCGGGTCGTGTTCGCCTTCACGTTCGCCGGCGGCACGATCACCGCGATCGAGCAGATCGCCGACCCGGAGCGCATTGCCCGGTTCGAGGTGACCCCCCTCAAAGCCGGGCTGAAAACTCAGCGGGGCCAGTTAGCGGGCAGCAGCGGGATCGCGTTGGCCCGGACCACGTTGGCGTAGAACGCGGCGCTGGCCTTGGGGATCCTGCGCTGCGTCCCGAAATCCACGAACACGATCCCGAACCGCTTCTGGTAACCCCAGCCCCACTCGAAGTTGTCCAGCAGGGACCAGACGAAGTACCCGGCCAGGTTCGCGCCGTCCTTGATGGCCCGCGCGGCCGCCTCCAGGTGCGCATGCAGGTACCTGACCCGCTCGATGTCGTTCACCTCGCCGTCCGGGTTCACGTAGTCCTCGGCCGCGCAGCCGTTCTCGGTGACGTAGAGCGGCAGGCCGGGAGCCTGCCTGGACACCTCCACCAGGATCTGGTGCAGCCCGCTCGGGTCGACGAGCCAGCCCATCGGCGTCCGCTCGAGCTCCGGCGGCAGGTACTCGACCACCCCCGGCAGCTGGCAGCGGGCGGGGTTCTCGTTCCGCCTGAGGTCGCCGGGGTCCCCGGCCCGCAGGAAGATCGGCGAGTAGTAGTTCACGCCGAGGAAGTCGAGCGGCGCCTTGATGAGGTCCAGGTCGCCGTCTGCGATCAGCGCGGCCGGCGGGAGCAGGGCGGGCGGGGCGTGCTCCGGGTAACGGCCGTGCAGCACCGGCCCGAGGTAGATGCCGTTTGCCGCCGCGTCCGTGATCAGCTTGCCCCGCTCGAGCTCGCCCGGCCCGGCGTCGCCGACCACCCGGACCGGATGCATGTCCAGCGTGATCCCGACCTCCGCGGCACCCGCCTGGCGCAGCGCCCGGACGGCCAGGCCGTGGCCGAGCAGCAGGTGGTGGGTGGCGGCCGACGCCGCGGCGGCGTCGTGCAATCCGGGCGCGTGGTCGCCGTTGCGGTAGCCGTTGGTCGAAACCACCTGCGGCTCGTTCAGGGTGATCCACCGGGCGACCCGGTCGCCAAGCGCAGAAGCCATCAGGGCGGCGTATTCACCGAACCGTTCGGCCGTATCGCGGTTCGCCCAGCCCCCCTCGTCCTGCAGTTCCTGCGGCAGGTCCCAGTGGTAGAGGGTGGCCGTGGCCGCGATGCCGTGCCCGGCGAGCTCGTCGAGCAGCGCGCGGTAATAGTCCAGGCCACGCTGGTTGACGGCGCCCCGGCCGCCGGGCTGGACCCGCGGCCAGGAGATGGAGAAGCGATACGAGCTCAGCCCGAGGGAGGCGAGCAGGGCCACGTCCTCGGGGTAACGGTGATAGGAGTCGCAGGCGATGTCGCCGGTGTCGTCGCCGCGGACCTTTCCTGGCGTGTGGCTGAAGGTGTCCCACACCGAGGGGCCCCGGCCGTCGGCGGTCGCCGCTCCCTCGATCTGGTAGGCGGCCGTTGACGCTCCCCAAGTGAACCCGTCCGGGAAGCCGAGTGCGCCGTCGTCGCCCGCCGCCAGTTCCGTCATCAACCTCTCCTTTGTTACGACGTGGACACGGACCTTGACCGGTCCTGTGCTGAGGGTTAGTGTAAGCGCTTAGATTTCCGGTGTAAACGTTTACATGTCGTTTACGCGAAACCCGGGTGTCAGCCGACGGACCTGGTATTTGAGGACCCCAGCAATGCCTGTGATCGGGACAATGTGGTAACTCTCTTCGACGTAGCTCGCCTGGCCGGCGTCTCCACCGCCACTGTCTCACGGGTGGTGCACGGCCAGGACCGGGTGCGCGAGGCCACCAGGATCCGGGTCCAGCAGGCCATCGAGGAGCTCGGCTACGTGCCCGACGGCGCCGCACAGAGCCTGTCCCGGCGCCGCAAGGACGTGATCGGCCTGGTCTGCGTGGAGCGGCACGAGCAGCAGTACGACATCGAGAACATGAACCTGCTGTTCTACGACGAGGTGCTGCGCGGGGTGGAGTCCCGGATCAGGAACCACGACTGGTCGCTGCTCATCACCTTCCTGCAAGGCGCCCACGACCCCAGCTACGCCAGGATCGAGTCGTTCACCGGCAAGGTCGACGGCATCTTGATCGGCGAGGGGATCGTGCCCTCCCCGTTCATCGAGCGGCTGGCCACCCGCCTGCCCGTGGTGATCTTCGCGGGCACCCCGCACGAGCAGGCCGTCGACGTGGTGGCGGCGGACAACCTGTCCGGCTCGGCCGCCGTGGTCACCCACCTCATCCGCGAGCACGGCAGGCGGCGGCTCTACTGGGTGCACGGGCCCGCGGACTCGCCGGACTCCCGCGAGCGGCGGCTCGGCCTCGACTACGTGCTGCACGCCAACCCGCAAAGCGAGCTCACCGGCTTCTACCAGGGGTTCTACAGCGTCCAGAGCGGCGAGGAGGCCGGCGAGGCACTGCTGGCCAGGCCCCGGCGCGAGCTGCCGGACGCGGTCGTCTCCGCCAACGACCAGATGGCCATCGGCGTGGTCAAGGCGCTGTCCAGGGCCGGCGTCCGGGTGCCGGAGGACGTGGCCGTGGTCGGCTTCGACGACATCTTCCCCGGGAGCCTGTGCGACCCTCCGCTGACCACCGTGCACCAGCCGATGCGCATGCTGGGCGAGCGGTCCTGCGCCCGGCTGCTCGAGCGCATCGCCAACCCGGGGCTGCGGCCCGCCACCGAGCTACTGCCCACCGAGCTGGTGCTGCGGTCCAGCTGCGGCTGCCCGCCGGGCGCCGTCGTCCGCGAGCCGGTGCCGACACTGAAGGTTCCGCGGTCGGAACTCACCGCCACGGCACCGTCCCATTCCCCCCGACCGAGCCCCCAGCCAGGTCGCCGCCCGGCCCGGCAAGCAGCGAAGGCATAGGAGCCGCCATGTCGTTCATCCTCCGCCGCCTGGTGTTCTACGCCGTAGCCGCCTGGGTGGCGCTGACCATCAACTTCTTCATCCCGCGGCTGATACCCGGCAACGCCGTGCAGAACGTGATGGCGAAGTTCCCCAACCTGCAGCCGTCGGCCTACAAGGCGCTCGAGGCGCTGCTGGGGGTGGGTCATCCGGGCTCGATCTGGCATCAGTACGTCACGTACCTCGACGACATCTTCCACTTCAACTTCGGCACCGACGTCTCCCAGTACCCGGCGCAGGTCTCCTCGCTGCTGGTCCAGACCCTCCCGTGGACCATCACCCTGGTCGGCGTGGCCACCGTCATCGCCTTCCTGATCGGGACCGCGCTGGGCATCGTGGCCGGCTGGCGGCACGGCGGCACGCTCGACCGCGTCCTGCCCGGCCTGATGTTCCTGCAGGCGATCCCGTACTTCTTCTTCGCGCTGATCCTGGTCGAGCTGCTCGCCATCAAGACGCAGGTCTTCCCGAGCGGCCAGGGCTACGCGGACGGGCTGATCCCGGGATGGCACTGGGACTTCATCAGCAGTGCCCTCTACCACTCGGTGCTGCCGGCGCTCACCATCGTGCTCACCTCGATCGCGGGCTGGATGCTGCAGATGCGCAACGTGATGATCACCACGACCGGCGAGGACTACGTGATCGCGGCCCAGGCCAAGGGCCTGCCCAACCGCCGGGTCATCTACACCTACGCGGCCCGCAACGCGCTGCTGCCCCAGCTACAGGGGTTCGGCCTGGCCGTCGGCTTCGTGGTCTCCGGCGCCATCGTCATGGAGATCGTCTTCGGCTACCCGGGCATCGGCCTGCTGCTGCTCAACGCGGTCACCTCGAAAGACTACCCGCTGATGCAGGCGATCTTCCTGGTGATCACGTTCGCCGTGCTACTGGCCAACCTGGTCGTCGACATGATCATCGTGGTCGCCGATCCCCGCGCCCGGAGGAGGGAGGCGACGTCATGACCGCCGTCCTGCCGATCAGCGCCGAACCCGCGGCGATCCCCCGGGAAGACGCCAGGCCGGGTCGCTGGCGCCGGATGCCGACCAAGGCCAAGGTGGGCGCGATCCTGCTCGGCCTGTTCGTGCTGGCCGGCATCATCGGCCCGCTCGTCGCGCCGTACGACCCGTCGTTCCAGAACCCGTCGCCCGCGCTGTCGCTGCACGGGCCGTACGGCGCGCACCTGCTCGGCACGACGCAGAGCGGTCAGGACGTGCTGTCCCAGCTTCTGGTCGGGATCCGGCTCACCCTCGAGCTCGCGTTCATCGTCGGCCTGGTGGCCACGGTGCTCGCGGTGATCGTCGGTGTCACCGCCGCCTTCCTCGGCGGTGTCTGGGATGAAGTGCTGTCCCTGCTCACCAACGTCGTCCTGGTCATCCCCGCGCTGCCGCTGCTCATCGTCCTGCTCGGCTACTTCCAGACCACGGGCCAGACCGCGACGATCCTGGTACTCAGCCTGCTCAGCTGGCCGTGGGGAGCCCGGGTGGTCCGGGCGCAGACCCTGGCCATCCGCAACCGCGACTTCATCGCGGCGGCCCGGGAGACCGGGGAGAAAACCTGGCGGATCATCGCCTGGGAGATCGTGCCGAACGAGGTGAGCCTGATCGCGGCCAGCTTCGTGAACACCGTGCTCTACGCGATCGGCGCCTCGGTGGCCCTGGCCTTCATCGGCGTCACCAACCTGAACGACTGGAGCCTGGGCACCATGCTCTACTGGGCGGAGAGCCAGCAGGCGCTACAGCTCGGGGCCTGGTGGTGGTTCATCCCGCCTGGGCTGGCCGTGGCGCTCATCGGCACCGGCCTGGTCCTGCTGAACACCGGGATCGACGAGCTCGGCAACCCGCGCCTGCGCGACGCGGCCAGCGCCAGCCGGATTGCCGGGCGCTGGCTTCCCCCGGCCAACCCCACGCCCGTGCTCGGCGACGTCGCGCGGCGCCGCGGCCGACTGGCCGGCTTCCTGCACTCGTTCTCCCGCAGCTCGCTGCTTGACGAGACCGAGGGAGGGCGGGCCCGATGACCGCCAGTCCAGGCCAGGTCCCGATCCCGGTGGCCGCGTCGCACCGGCCGGGCCAGGACCCGGTGCTCGACATCAGGGACCTGTCGGTCGTGTACCGCACGCCGGGCGGCGACGTCCGCGCCGTGGACAAGGTGAACCTGAGCCTGGCGCCCGGCGAGGTGGTCGGCCTGGCCGGCGAGAGCGGCTCGGGCAAGTCCACGCTGGTCTACGGGGCGACCCGGCTGCTCCGGGCGCCTGCCCTGGTCACCAGCGGCAGCGTCACCTATGCCGGGCGCCGGGTGACCAAGCCGGTCGACCTGCTCCGGTTGCGGCCGGAGGAGCTGCAGCGGCTGCGCTGGCGGGAGATCGCCATCGTGTTCCAGAGCGCGATGAACGCGCTGAACCCGGTGCTCAACGTCCGTGATCAGCTGCTCGACGTCATCCACGCCCACCTGCGGATGCCGCGGGACGAGGCCAGGGAGCGGGCCGGGTCCCTGCTCGACCTGGTGGGCATCCCGCGGTCCCGGCTGCGCAGCTACCCGCACGAGCTGTCTGGCGGCATGCGCCAGCGGGTGATGATCGCGATGGCGCTGGCCACCGACCCCGAGGTGGTGCTCATGGACGAGCCGACCACCGCGCTCGACGTGGTGGTGCAGCGCGACATCCTGGCCCAGATCGTGGAGCTCAAGGAGCAGCTGGGCTTCTCCATCGTGTTCATCACGCACGACCTGTCGCTGTTGCTCGAGCTGGCCGACCGGATCGCGATAATGTACGCCGGGCAGCTGCTCGAGACCGGCACGGCCGCCGAGATCCACCGCGAGCCGTCGCACCCCTACACCAAGGGCCTGCTCAACTCGTTCCCCTCGCTCCGAGGTCCGCGCCGCGACCTGGCCGGCATCCCCGGCTCACCGCCCGACCTGCGCGACCCGCCGCCCGGCTGCCCGTTCCTGCCGCGCTGCGCGTACGGCACGTCGGCGTGCGAGGAGGTCGACATGCACCTGCTGCAGGTGGCCACGTCCAAGGACCCGGAGCACGTGACGGCCTGCCCGTTCGTGCTGCCGGACACGCCGGCCCCGCCACCGCGGGATGCCCGCCAGGAAACCGCAGGCCAGAAAATCGTAGGAGAGCCGACGTGACCGAGCAGGCGACCACGCTGACCTCCGCCGCCGCGGCGCGCGGGGAGCTGGCCATGGAGGCGATCGCGCTCAGCAAGGACTTCAAGATCGGCCGCGGCCAGATCGTGCACGCGGTCCGCGAGGTCTCCTTCAACCTGTACCGCGGCGCGGTGGTCGCGCTGGTCGGCGAGAGCGGGTCCGGCAAGTCGACCGCCGCCCGTCTGCTGGCCGGCCAGGAACGGCTCACCTCCGGCACGATCAAGCTGAACGGCGAGCCGGTCGAGGTGAGGCGTCACGACGATTTCCGCCGTTACAAGAGCCAGGTCCAGTACGTGTTCCAGGACCCGTTCTCCTCGCTGAACCCGGTGCACACGGTGCGCTATCACCTGGAGCGGCCGCTGAAGCTGCACCATGGCAAGGGCGCGAACACCGATACCGAGGTCGCCACCCTGATGGAACAGGTGCGGCTCACCCCAGCGAACCACTTCCTGGTCAAGTACCCGCACGAGCTGTCCGGCGGCCAGCGCCAGCGGGTCTCGTTCGCCCGGGCGCTCGCCGCCCGGCCGACCGTGCTGCTGGCCGACGAGCCGGTGTCCATGCTTGACGTCTCGATCCGGCTCGAGATGCTGAGCCTGCTCGACGACCTGCGCCAGCGCCTCAGCCTGGCCATGCTGTACATCACCCACGACATCGCCTCGGCCCGGTACTTCGCCGACGAGGTGCTGGTCATGTACGCCGGCGAGATCGTGGAGCGGGGCCCGGCCGAGGAGGTCACCCAGCAGCCGGCCCATCCGTACACGCAACTGCTCGTCGCCTCGGCCCCGGACCCCGACAACCTCGGCAGCACGCTGCGCCGCGGAGTTAACGGGACCCGGGGCCAGGGCCCGCAGCAGATCAGAACTCCGGAGCAGATGGCGACGACCGGCTGCCCGTTCAGTTCCAGGTGCCCGCTCGCCGAGGACCGCTGCCGGCAGGAGGACCCAGCCCTGGAGCCCATCACGGCCACGCGCGCCGCGGCCTGCTGGCGCCTGGACGTAGCCGCTCCGGAGCTCGTCCCGGGGCTGCCGGGAAGTGTCCGCACAACCGAAAACTAACCCCCAACCGCCGAACACGAGAGAAAGACGGACTGATGAGGAGATTGCACAGTCATAGACGGTTCCTAGCAGTAGGCGCCGCTGGCTTGCTCGCAGCGGGGCTCGCCGCATGCTCGTCGAGCGGCTCCAGCTCGGGAGCCTCGAACACGAACACGGGCGCCGCCACCACGGGCAAGCAGCTGGTCATGGAGAGCTCTCCGGAGTCCACCATCACCCAGAGCTTCAACCCGTTCGTCCCCACCGGCGCGCCCTGGGGCATGGGCGCGACGGGGCTCATCTACGAGCCGCTGATCCAGTTCAACCTGGCCGCACCGCCGAAGTACTACCCGTGGCTGGCCACGTCCTACGCCTGGTCCAACGGCGGGAAAACCCTCACCTTCGCGATCCGCCAGGGCGTGAAGTGGAACGACGGCCAGCCGTTCACGCCGGCCGACGTGGTCTTCACCTTCAACATGCTGAAGGCCAACGCGGCGGTCAACCTGAACGGCGTGAAGTACGACAGCGTGACCGCGTCCGGCAACAACGTCGTGCTCAACTTCGCGACCCCGCAGTTCACCAACCTGCAGTCCATCGCCGGCACCGCGATGGTGCCGGAGCACATCTGGAAGTCGGTCAGCACCCCGGCCACGTTCACGGACCCCAGCCCGGTCGGCACCGGCCCGATGAAGCTGGGCAGCTTCACGCCGCAGGGATTCACCCTGATCAAGAACCCTTCGTACTGGCAGGCTTCGCAGGTCCAGGTTCCGAAGGTCTTCTTCCCGGTGTACACGTCCAACACGAGCGCGCTGAGTGCGCTGTTCTCCGGCCATATCGACTGGACCGGTAACTACATCCCCGGCCTGCAGCACAGCTTCATCAGCACCAACCCGGAGTTTCATCACCACTGGGAGGCGCCCGGCGGGACCAACAGCCTGGTCCCGAACCTGAACAAGTGGCCGACCAACCAGCTGCCGGTGCGGCAGGCGATCAGCGCGGCGATCAACCGCCAGCTGCTGGCCTCCGAGGGTGAGTCCGGCCTGGAGAACCCGGTCCTCAACGCCACCGGCCTGACCCCGCAGCTGTTCGACGCCTGGAGCGGCCCGGTCGCCAGCATGACCGTACCCGCAGCGGGCGATCCGGCCGCCGCGGCGCAGATCCTGCAGAAGGCCGGCTACACCAAGGGATCGGACGGCTTCTTCGCCAAGGACGGCAAGAAGGTCTCGATCACGATCACGAACCCGTCCGCTTACACGGACTACGCCCAGGTCGACTCCCTCGTCGCGCAGCAGTTGAAGGCGGCCGGGATCGACGCCAGCTTCCAGGGCCAGTCGGTGGACGCGTGGAACGCCGATGTCGCCTCGGGTAACTTCCAGCTGACCTCGCACTGGTCCAACGGCGGGATCACCCCGTACAACATGTACGACGGCTGGCTGGACAGCGCGCTGTCCAGCGGCAAGACCGCGACCGGCAACTACGAGC
>Ga0210397_10001927_pt1 | contig 13226 bp, 15 predicted proteins | sample IncBWH2OmetaG_FD_160126 | JGI IMG/M metagenome (GOLD analysis project Ga0210397, IMG submission 160126) | Forest soil microbial communities from Barre Woods Harvard Forest LTER site, Petersham, Massachusetts, United States - Inc-BW-H-2-O ...
AGGGCCAGCGTTCGTGCACCGCGTGGGCGAGTTTCAGGCCGTCGATGCTGCCGGGCATCTGGATGTCGGTGAATAGCAGCGAGATGTCCGAGCGGGACTCGAGAATCGATATTGCCTCGTCGGCGTTGACGGCCTCGACGGGGCAAAATCCGGCATCCTCCACAATATCGACTGCGCGCATGCGCAGGATCATCTCGTCTTCGACGACAAGCACATTCGGCACCGGAGGCAGATCTGTCGACATGGATAGCCTCACTCTCTCAGGGAGCCGGTGTAGTTGCCCGAATTTGAGATATTGCAGTTGCCTGGTCACTCAGCGGCTGCCGAGTGCCACGGCACGGGCCATTGCTGCGCCTTTTGAGCGATGATAGCGAGCTAATTCGCAACGCCCGACAGGTCTGTCATCGCAACGCGATAACCGGCGCCCGTGACTCAAGGGAACAAAACTGCCGAAACTCAAGCAGCGCTTGAATGAAGCACAGATAAAAGCGTCCCAGCCGGGGGCGGGGGCCGGGGGGCGGCTGGGACGCTAAGGAGAGCGTGAGGGGGCACGCTATTCGGTCTCCCACAGGCAAGACTCGCATTCGCCGATAAATATTCCCGGGAACTCCCCCTCATTATCGAAACGTTCCGGACGTCAGGGAAATGTGCACACCGCGCCCGACCCGATCATTCGAGCGTTAGCTTCGCTGCGCGAGAACGTCGAGACGAATATTCTTCCCGCGATATTCTTCACGATGGCTTGAAGAAAAATCCAATTCCCGAGATTTACCTGCCCAGCTATTCAGCGGGCGTGCATCTCGTCGAGTATATCTTCTCAAACATTCCGTCCGTTTCTTTCCGGAACCGGGCGATGGAAGCTGCGTTTCCATGCTCCTCGAAGGCGGCATCATCGCGAAAGACTTCATAGACGAGCAATTTTGTGTCGTCGTCGCGAGGCAGCAGGACTTCAAACTGAAGGGTGCCGGGCTCATCCTTCAGGCTGCGGGCTCCATGCGCCTTGAGCAATGGCAGGAGCCGATCCCTCTGTCCTTTGACAACCTCGATTGTCGCGATCAGCGCAAGTTTGGGCATGATAACCCTTCCTCCGTTCATATTGCCTCGATCTTGAGGACCCATCAGGACCTACGCTGATGGCAACGCCGCAATCAGACGACTCAGACCGGCAGCTCTTTTCCCGTCTGCTCACTATGTAATCTGCGTACCAGTCTGGCCAGTTTGTTTCAGGATGGCCCGTCCGTTTTCGTGCTCGCCGGCCGCGCGGCTGGGACCGCCAAGGAGAGCGTGAGGGGGCAGGCTATCACGCGATATTCTTCACGATGGCTTGAAGGAAAATCCAATTCCCGAGATTTGAGGAATATCTCCAAGCGAACGGCAGTCTGGTGATCAGAAGCGCTTGTGCGCGAAACGAGAACCAGAGGTGATCACCAATGACCAAACGTTTGCTTCTCAGCGTGACCGTAATTCTGTCGACCGCAATCGTTGCTCCGGTATTTGCGCAGGTCGTTGCGAAAGAACCGACTGCATACGCTCTCAATATCCCCAGCGCGGGGACAGCAATCGGATCTGCACAACCTCAACGGCGAGATGTAGCCACCGGCGGCGCGGCCGATGCCGTGTCATCCGTTCGTCCCTGGAAGGCGGGAAACGAAACGGCCACCATGCCCTGGTCGGCGCCGATCGGGCACCACCAACCGACCGCAGTCGATGTCATCGAGTCTGATTCCCGGCTGATCCTCGATCAGGAAGACGCCAGGGTCGACAGCATCGTCAGGGGCATTTGCCGAGGCTGCTGACATTTTCAAGTTTTGAGCGTCAACCACGTCGAAAACCTTCGGAGCCAATTGCAGTGATCAAAAATATCGTATCCGCGCGCGGACTAGTCGCGCTCAATCTCCTCTTGCTCTGCGGGTTGGTCGCGAGCGCGAAGGCGCAAACACCGCTTCCCGACGCCATCGCGGCGCCGGGAGAAACGGTCGTTCTCAGCACGCATGCCGAAGGCGCACAGGTTTACGAATGCAAGGCGGCCACCGACGGCAAGCTCGCCTGGGCGCTCCGCGAGCCGATCGCCACGCTTGTCGTCGACGGCAAGACGATCGGCCGGCACTATGCCGGACCGAACTGGGAACACGTGGACGGCAGCGCCGTGGTCGGCAAAGTCATTGGCAGCGCGCCAGGTATGATGGCCGACGATATTGCCTGGCTGAAGCTTCAGGTGGCGTCCTCGCGCGGCAACGGCGCTCTCGGCGGCGTCAGCACCGTGCAGCGGATCAACACGAAGGGCGGCAAGATCGAGGGTGCCTGCGACAGGGCAGGCTCCCTCAAATCGGCTTCCTATTCGGCCGACTACATATTCCTGCGCAAGGGGTAAGTGGATTTGTCGACCGCTCGACTTTTGCGGCGGCGTAAAAGCGGACATTCGCCGACCAAGCGTTAACGTCCGCTTTGGGCCGGTAGCAGTGACGTACTATTCGCCCTTGATGTCGGCGGACTTCACGATCGGCCACCATTTGGCGATTTCGGATTTTTGCAATGCGCCCAATGAAGCCGGTGAGACATCGAGCGCGTCAGGAAAGCTGAGGCCGAGCGCGGTTAATCGTTCTCGAACCAACGGATCGCGAAGCGCGTCCTGTGCCGCGGTGTTGAGCTTCGCCACGACCTCGGGTGGCGTCCCCTTCGGAGCCCACAGGCCGTGCCAAACCTCAACGTAAAAATGAGGAAGGCCGGCTTCGTCAACGGTCGGAATGTCCGGCGCGGTTTGCAAGCGTGCCGCGCTCGTCACGGCATAGACTTTGATGGCTCCGTCACGGACCTGCGGCAGCGAATTCCCCGCTTGGTCGAACATGACGTCGATTTGGCCGGCGATTAGATCAATCATCGCGGGCGCGGTGCCGCGGTAATGCACGGGCGTAATCCGCGCCCCGGTCTCGCTTTGGAACAGCACGGCACCGATGTGGCTCGCGCTTCCGACACCCGCGGTGCCAACCAGGGTGGTCCGGCCTTTCATCCAGGCAACAAGCTCACTGAGATTGTTCGCGGCTACGCCCTTTCGGGCGACGATCAGTTGGTGCGCGCTTGGCAGACGTGCGATCGGCTCGAGGTCGTTCAACAAATCGTACCGCAGCGTGTACATCGCACCATTGATGACATGCGTGCTCCAATTGCCCACACTGAGAGTGTATCCATCGGGCGACGCGTGGACCGCACGGCCGACGCCGACGCTGCCGCCAGCACCAGCGACGTTCTCAATGATGATCGGTTGGCCGAGGCTTTTGCTCATGGGCCCTGCAATGGCCCGAGCGACCGTGTCCGTTGGCCCACCGGCGGCAAACGGGACGACGAACGTGATCCCATGCGCGGGGTATTCTGTCGCAATGGCGGATGAGCAAATGGAGATCGCAATCGTTGCAGCGGCCAATGGCTTCAGCATGGTCGATCCTCCGAGAGGGCAACTTCACGCTCGCAGCTGTAACCATAGGTCGCCAGACAGCGAATAAAGATTGAATTTTTATATCTTCAGAAGATAGATTTCCTTGGGATGGACACCCGCTTCCTCGAAACGCTTGTGACGGTGGTCGAGTGTGGCTCCTTGGCCGAGGCCGCGCGTCGGCTCAACCTGACGGCTGCCGCTGTAGCGCAGCGGATTCAGGCCCTTGAAGCCGAGATCGGCATCGCGCTCCTGGCGCGGTCAGGGCGAACCGTACATCCGACTACCGCCGCTGTCGCTGTATTGGGGCGTGCGCGGGCTATTCAACGCGAAATCCGTGACCTGAAGTCAGTTGCCGCCAGCGGCATCCTGAGCGGTGAACTGAGGCTTGGCGTCGTTCCGAGCATGCTCACGGGCTTCCTCCCCGACGTGCTGGCCCGCTTCTCGACAAGTCATCCACAAATCGAGTTGCGCATTGCCCGTGGGGATTCGGCCGAAGTGTACCGGGACCTCATGGATGAACGAACTGACGTCGCCATTACCAGTGAGCCACCCTTTGCGATCCCGAAGACATGCGAATGGTCGCTGTTGCGCGAGGAGCCGTATGTCGTCCTGGCGTCAGCAACGATCATGGGACGCGATCCGCTCGCGATATTGCGGCAAGAGCCGTTCATTAGACTTCACCGCAAGCTTCACGCGGGTCAAGCGATCGATCGGTATCTGCGTAAGAAGAGCATCTGCCCGATCGAACGCTTCGAGCTCGACGGGCTCGCGGCGATTGCAATCATGGTGGATCGCGGTCTCGGCGTCTCGTTGCTCCCGGACTATGCGCCCCCCTGGCCCGAAGGTCTCACACTACGCAAGATACCGATTTCGGATCGGTCGATGGTCCGCCGGATCGGACTTTTATGGAAAAGAGCGTCGCTCCGTATCGGTCTCATTCACGCGTTTGCGGGACAAGCCGAGCGGACAGCCAGCCGCAAAAACCGCCGAACTCAACGAAGATGAGGGTTGGGGCTGCACGGCGGCGCAAAAGCGGACATTCACCCGACGAGGAGCCCGAAGTCGCCGCTGAGTAGCCGTGTTGCCTGACTATTCGCCCTCCGGCATCGCGATGACCGAGACCGCCTCGAGGACGTTTTCCGGCCCGCCCTTCGGAGGCCAGACGCCGGCGGAAAACGCGGCGCTGCGCAGCGACGCACGCTGCGCAAGGCTTTCGAAACCCCAGATATGGGTAATCCTGGGTGGCCCGTCGAGCGCGTACATGTTGATCATCAAATGCGCCGTGTATTCCTTCGCTGGCGCGATCGCGGCCTCCCATCCGGCAAGTGTCGGCGGCAGCCCTCCCGGCTTCAACTTGTAGGTACGAAATTCGTAGACATCGCCGGGGGCACCCGGCCGCGCCGGCGGCAGAAAGGGAAAGCGCTGGTAGCTAGCCATCTCCAGCGCCGTGATCAGCCGCCCGGCGTTGAACGGGTTGGCGCTCAACAGGGCGCGGCGCCGTTCTTGATGCAGGGCGTCGGACGAGTCGAAGCTGCGCAAGATCAACAAGCGCCCGAGCGTGCTGAATTCCGTCCGCCAGCAGCCCAATAGCGTGCCGGTTGCTTCGGGCGCCGCAACCCATTCCCGGGCGGCCTTTGCCACGTCCGATGTCCCGAGCATCGGGCAAGCGAGGGATGTGAGTTCGTATAATTCGCTCATCATTTGGATACCCTTTCGGCTGATCGGACGAACCTCGGTATCGACGCTCGTCATTCATGTTTCGATGCTTCTAGCGAAGGGGCGGGAATATCCCGTCCCTTTAACGTCAGATGTCAGGATGAAGGTTGCGGACGGGGCTAACTTCCTCGAGAAGCGAGCCGACCTTCAGCACTGTCGATTCCGCCAGCCAGGAGGCGACAATTTGTACGCCGATTGGAAGACCGTCGTGGCTTGTTCCGAACCGCATCGACAGCGCCGGCATGCCGGTCAGGCTGAAGGGCGCAGTCGCACTCTGCACGTGGAATGGCGAAACCATCTTGCCATCGACGACGAGATCACGGAGTCCATGTTTAGTCGCCGGGAACGGAGTAACCGGACCGAGCAGCACATCGTAGCGCTGGAAATAGTCGACGAAGCTGTCGCGGAGACGCTCCACCGTCTGCCCGGCGGCGATGAAGTCGGCCATCGGCGTGTCAGGTGCGTCAAGGATAAATCTGGCATGCCTGAAGATCTGGGCCTCGTGGCCGGCGGTGACCTTCGCGAATTCGGGCCGGCTTTCCATCTGTTGAAGCTGCCAGAGGACGGTGCTGGCATCGGTCTGCTCCAGCAAGGGCAACCGGACCTGTTCGACGTGGCAGCCGGTATTGCTCAGCGCCTGGGCCGCTGCCTTCACGGTAGCGACCACCTCCGGATCCGTTGGTCCGAAGAAGCCTGGAGAGGCCAGCCAGCCGACACGGAGCGGACGGTTCGACGCCACGCCCACGCCGGCATCGAGGTCGAGCGAGCTGATTGAGAAGCCGTCGGCACCGTCGGGACCTGCCATCAAAGAATAAGCGAGCGCCACATCGCGAACCGAACGTGCCATCGGACCGATGTGCCAGAAGCGACGTGGCACCCGGGGCCAGTGGCCTGTCATAGGTAGTCGACCGTGAGTCGCTTTAAACCCAACGACACCGGTATGCGCTGCCGGGCCGCGCAATGAGATCGAGAGATCGCTGCCCACGCCGAGTGGCGACATGCCGGCTGCGATAGCGGCGGATTCGCCACCGCTCGACCCGCCCGGGGTGTAATCCAGGTTCCAGGGGTTGTTGGTTTGGCCCGTCAGGAAATTGTCCGTTTCGATCGAGTAAGCAAATTCCGGCGGGTTCGTCTTTGCGATGAGGATGGCGCCGGCGGCCTTCAGCCTAGCTACGACGGTGGCATCGTTGTCGGGCACGCGTCCCTTGAAGATCGGCGAACCGCGCTGCGTCAGCATGCCTGCCGTGTCGACTGCATCCTTGACCGTAAACGGCACGCCGTGGAGAGGCCCCAACCGTGCGCCCGACTTGACCGCAGCCTCGGCTTTTTTGGCAGCGTCCAGTGCGCCATCGGCCATCGTCACAATGGCGTTTATCTTGGGATTGACCTCGGCAATTCGATCCAAATGCGCCTGCATGACCTCAACGGGCGAAAGCTCCCGTTTGGCAATGAGCTCGGCGATGCGGCTAGCCTCCAACTTAACGATACTATCAGTCATGATTTGATCCTACCTATCAGTTGATAGGGTCGAAATGCTCCTTGCGTTTACCGACGTCAATCCCTACCTATCAGTTGGTCGGATCAAGTTGAGGTGAACACTTGTGAGTGAAAATGCGAGAGATGCGATCCTGACTGCGGCGCGGCGGACGGCTCAGGCGCACGGATATGGCGGGCTGAACTTCCGCGACATCGGGGCTGAAGTCGGGATAAAGGCCCCGAGCATCTACCATCATTTCCCGAGTAAGGCAGATCTGGGTGCAGCGGTTGCGAGACGTTACTGGGAGAACACGGCGGCGAAGCTCGAAGCTCTCTCAAAGGCGAACAGTGACCCGATAAAAGCGCTCCGGGCCTATCCAGGGATCTTCCGCCGATCGCTCGAGGAGGATAATCGAATGTGCCTCGCCAGCTTCATGGCAGCTGAGTATGACGATCTGCCAGATCTGGTGAAGATTGAGGTGCAGACCTACGCCGATGTCCATGTGGCGTGGCTTACAAAGATTCTCGCCGCAGCCTCCGTCCCCGCCAAAGGGCGTGAGGCGAGGGCTCGCGCGATCTATGCCGCTGTTGTCGGCGCGCAACTGATGGCGCGAAGCCGCTCGGACCTGAAACTGTTCGATGCGCTGATCGATAACTTTCGCGGATCTGGCCTCATCCCCACTTGAATGCCGATGTTTGGCCCGCAGCAGACAACTAATGGGCTTGGAATAGAGATCAGGCTTTCGAGCGAGTCCGGCGCTCAGTCCATAGGTCACCTAGATAGCCCGCGGTATCGTGATTGAGACGAACGACTGCCCCGGGCTCAATCGCGATAGCTGGTTTCGACGTTGACGCCAGCTCAGGCGCTTCCCAGGGCAACCTAGATCGTCTTCGTTTTCATCTGGTCGGCGATGTACTCTGCCTGCCGAATTGCCAGACTGACGATTGTGAGCGTCGGGTTCTCGGCTCCGCCTGACGTGAACTGGCTGCCATCGGACACGAACAAATTCTTGACGTCGTGGGTCTGTCCCCATTTGTTGACCACGCCATCGCGCGGATTGGCACTCATCCGGTTGGTGCCCAGATTGTGCGTTGACGGATAGGGCGGCGTCGGAAAAGACCGCGTCGCGCCAACGGCATCATAGAGCGCCGCGCCCTGCTTGTAGGCGTGATCGCGCATCGCGATGTCGTTGGCGTGATCATCGAAATGCACGTCGGCGACAGGCAAGCCATACTGATCCTTGACGCTGCTCAAGGTGACGCGGTTGGTCTCCTGCGGCAGGTCTTCGCCGACAAGCCACATGCCGGCCATGTTGCTGTAGCCGTCCAGCGCGCTGGTGAACTCGCGACCCCAGCCGCCGGGATCGAGAAATGCCGCCATGAAGGGCAGCCCCAGCGACAGCGTCTCCATCTCGTAGCCGCCGACGAAGCCACGCTTCGGATCGAGCCGAGATTCATCGCGGACGATTCCGGCCATGGTCGTGCCGCGGTACATGTGAACAGGCTTGTCGAACACCGCGTAGACCGACCCGGTCATGTGGCGCATATAGTTGCGGCCGACCTGCCCGGATGAGTTGGCAAGACCATCCTGGAATTTCGACGAGGCGGAATTCAAGAGCAATCGCGGGCTTTCGATCGAGTTGCCTGCCACGGCCACGACACGGGCTTTCTGACGTTGCTCCTTGCCGTCCTTGTCGAAATAGACAACGCCGGTCACCTTGCCGCTGGCGTCATGTTCGATGTGCGCGACATGCGACTGCGGGCGCACTTCCATCTTGCCGGTGGCCTCGCCTTTCGGGATTTCGGTGTACAGGGTCGACCATTTGGCCCCCCATTTGCAGCCCTGGAAGCAAAATCCGGTTTGCTGGCAGGAATTCCGATCGTCTCGCTCGACCGAGTTGATAGCCATATTTCCGGTGTGGCACTCCTTGTAACCGAGCTTGTCGGCACCGGCTTTCATGATCTTGAAATTGTTGTTGCCCGGGAGGCCCGGCCGGTTGCCCGTCCGCGTCACGCCCATCTTTTCCTCGGCGCGCGCGTAATATGGCTCGAGCTCGGCCAGCGTGATCGGCCAGTCCAGCAGGTTGGCGCCCGGAATTCGTCCGTAAGAGGTTGCCGTCTTGAACTCGTGTTCCTGAAAGCGAAGTGACGCGCCGGCCCAGTGCGTCGTCGAGCCGCCGACCGCCTTGACGATCCACGCCGGCAGCGTCGGGAAATTCTTCGAGACGCGCCAGCTTCCCGAGGTTGTTCGCGCATCTTTCCAGGCCAGCTGCGTGAAGCTCGCCCATTCGTCGTTGACGAAATCGGAAAATTCATGCCGCTCGCCGGCCTCGAGCACGACAACGTTGATTCCCTTCTGCGCGAGCTCGTTTCCGAGCGTTCCACCGCCCGCACCGGAGCCGACGATCACGACGACGCTGTCGTCGTTCTGGTTGAATTTTGCGGCCATCTCGAATTCCTCCCGTTGTCCTGCATCAGCGGTCTTGATCTAGATCCAGTCGATGTCGTCAAAGCCGCGTTTGATGTAGCCACCCTTCGAGTAGGATTCGCCCTCGTAGCCGAAGATCGGCCACACCTCCGGCTGGTTGTAGAGGGACACGACGAGGCCGGAACGGATCGCCTCGAACATCGGCGAGTTGCTCACGGCGCGCAGCAGCGCGACACGCTGGGACTCCCAGCCGAGCCCCGCGTAACCGCCTTTGCCGGCTGCGCCGTCGAGGCCCGCGATGAAGGATTCGACCTGCGTTTTTGTCGCGGGATCGGCCGCCGCCTTTTCGTCGTAGGATTTCATCGCGATCGCATAAAATCGATCGGGGACCTTGTCGTGTGGATAGATGTCTCGCGCGACCAAGATCAGCGTTTTCATCGTTTGTGGCTGCAGGCCCTTGACGTCGAGCGCCCACGCTTCGCTGGCGTTGAGAAGCGCGCCGCCAGCCGTGACCGTGACGGCTGCCGCGAAACTGATTTCAGATGACCGCCGCAGGAAGGCACGACGGCTGACTGCTCCATGCCGGCGCGCGTGGCGCCCATTATCACCACTCATTGACGTCCCTCCGATTTTTATTCGTCACTCGCGCCGTCTCGCGCGATTTATTGATTTGAAGCGCCGCTATTTGAACCGACCATGCCGCTGCAGAACCTCGATCTTGTATCCGTCGGGATCCTCGACGAAGAAAAACCGCGCGAATGGCCGACCTTCGCGATTGAACTCGACGATGTTGCGCGGCGAGAGGCCGGCTTCGGTAAAGCGCACATGCTCGCGCTCGATGTCGTCGACCGAGAAGGCGACATGACCGTAGCCGTCGCCAAGCTGATAGGGCGCGCTGCGGTCCTTGTTGATGGTGAGTTCGACCTCGAACGGCGTCTCTTCGTTCGACAGATACACGAGCGTGAAGTCGGGAAAGTCGAGCCGTTCCGCGACCTTCAGACCGAACGCCTTGTCGTAGAATGCAACGGACCGCGCCTCGTCCAGCACGCGGATCATGGTGTGAATCGCCTTGCCCGTGTTCTCGGCTGTTTCCTTGGCCATGTTTTGGACCAATTCTCTCTCGCGCCGCACTCGAAACGCCGAGATCGAAGCCTAAGGCCCAGAAATAGTGCGTGGTGTTATCCGACTACTACGTGGCGTCGAAGTTCGGAATTCTCACCCGTGAGACTTGGCGATGGCATTCCGGTTGCCCGTTTCTCCAGCGCGACGAGACAAATGCACCGCAAGTGCGAAGTGAAATTCGGAACCGGCCCCCACATCAAGAGAACTTCGCGGTGCAGCGTGGAGATGAAGCAGGGGACCGTCATGCCTTCCAGCGCGGCGATCTGCTCCAGAATGTTCCAAAACACCTTTTCGAGCCTGATACTTGTGCTCTGCCCATTGAGCCGAATTGAACGAGTCTCATAGACATAGCTGTCTGGATTTTGGCTGGCAAACAAATGACACATGCCCACCTCCCGTCCTCGCTATTAGTTTTGGCAAGTTTGGTGGCTTTTCTGCGGTAGTGCAAGGAGCATGCGAGGTCGGCGACAGGACCAAAGAATTTTATAGGCAATCGCATAGGCGAGCGGAAGCGACGCCGTTCTTCGAACGGCTATGCCCGGTGATGACAATTCTGGAAGTCGCGGCTGTTTGAAATTTGAATCGATGCGTTCCCCGGACGCGGCGCGCGCCGCGTTTGCGGTGCGCTGCCGAGCCGGATCTATTTCCGGTGTGGGTCCCGCATCCGCGGCGCATCACTGCGTGCCGCACCGCGCGCGGGACACGAGCGATCTACGCCCGCGTTCCCGTGAACGGAAAACTGCCCATCGGGCCGATGCCCATTTCGCCGGAAATGCTGTCGCCGGAGACCTTGCCGGTGAATTCGAGCGTCAGCGGCATCGGGTTCGTGATCGAAACCTTCCAGAAGACGTCATCGCCACTGGCCGTGCCGTCGAAAATCTCGACCGAATTGCCTTCGGCCTCCTGGGTGCCGGTCAGCGCGCCGCCTGCGCTCTTCACGCTCAGCGTCGTCTGGCGATCGCCCATGGGCGTAGTCATGGTGATGTTCCAGTTTCCGTCCACGGCCATCGATGTCTCCTGATGATTTCGCGAGCCCAAAAGAGGCTTTAGGCGGGCGATTATGAGCGGTATAGCGCATCTTTCGACACAGACCCAACCCCGGCCTTCCAAAAGTGGGGACGGTTCGCACAAACCTCGCGAAGGGCCTGACATTTGCATGGAATCGTCCTAAAACGTTTTGCCTCGCGATCCCTCGTCGCGATCTCTTGGCACGATCCCTTGGCTTTCATCAGCGTTGTAGTTGCCTCATCGTCATGCCTGTCATTTCGTCGAAGAAACCCTATCGCGTCGGCCGTTCCCGTACCGGACTTGGCCTCTTCGCCACCCAGCGGATCAAGAAGGGCACCAAAATCATCCGCTATTTTGGGCCGCTGTTGGATTGCAAGAAGAAAAAAGACGACGCCATCGAGAACAAATACCTGTTCGAACTCAACAACCGCTGGACCATCGACGGTTCGGTGCGCAAGAACGTCGCCCGCTACATCAATCACGCCTGTAAGCCGAATGCGGAGAGCGACGTCCGTCCGCGCAAACGCAAGGTTTTCATTCGCGCGATCAAGAACATCGAGCCGGGCGACGAGATCAACTACGATTACGGCACCGACTATTTCAAAGCCTATCTGAAGCCGATCGGCTGCAAATGCGACGCTTGCGAGAAAAAGCGCAAGAAGAAGCGCGCCGAGGCGAGGGCCGAACGGCTGCGGCTGAAGGCCAAGGAAGAAAAAAAGACGGAACGGAAAGCCAAAAAGAAGGCCGAGAAAGAGGCAGCCAAGCGCGCCAAGGCCAAATCCGATGCCAAGTCGCGCGTCAAGGCAAAAGCGAAGAGCAACGCGAAAACCGGACTCAAGCCGGACCGCAAGCGTAAGCTCGACAGCAAGGCATCGACGGTTCGGGTGAGCGGCGGGACTTCGGCCCGGCGCAGCCGCCCGAAATCGATCGCTCCCATGGTTGCTGCTGAGCAGCCGATCGCCGCGGCACCTGAGGCTCCCGCCATCTTCCAGGCTTTGAGTCCCGCGATGCCGGCGGCGGCCGTTGATGAAGCGCAACAGGCGTCAGCTTAAGACGCTGTCTTCAAGCCGTGACCATGTCGCCGCTCCGGCGCAAGCCGATGAATTGCAGTTCGGCAAAGATGCCGGTGGCAATGGCCTGCGCCACCACTGCCGCTTCGCCGAGTAAATTCGGCGTCACCGCACCGCTGAACAGAAGCGCGACGCTCGCCAGCGTCCAGGCCGCATTGCCGATGACGACGATTCCAGCCAGGATCCTCGGGAACGACTGACGCGTGCCGAGCCATCCAACAAAGGCCGCATAGACGATCAGGAACAGGCCGGTTTCGCGCAACAGCGCCTCGGGCAGTTCGAACAGCGGTGCGAGTTCGCCGGCGCCAAGGGTGAAAATCGCGGCGCCAGCGCCGCTGAAGATCGCGTCGGCAGCAAGTGCGCGGCGCAGGAATAAAGATGGGATCATCATCGTGGTTCTCCTGATGTCGTCGGGAGATGGATCAGCGCGCCGATCGACGCGTCATCTCCGGCTGCGCAACGATGGCAGCGTGTCGGGGGGTGATCCATTACGTCGCAGGTAATGGAAGCGCTGAATTCCGCGTGATAGGTTTTGGCCATGAGTGCGCATCCAGCAACGGCCCGCGCGGAAGCCGCCGAGCCGGTCCATATTGGCGAACATCTGCGCCAGTGGCGGCTGCGCCGGCATTTGAGCCAGCTCGATCTTGCCGAAGACGCCGAGATTTCCACGCGTCACCTGAGCTTCGTCGAAACCGGCCGCGCCGCGCCCTCGCGCGACATGGTGTTGAAATTGGCCGAACGGCTCAGCGTGCCGCTGCGCGAACGTAATGTGCTGCTGGTGGCCGCGGGCTTTGCGCCGGCGTTTCCGCAACGCTCGCTCGACGATCCCGCGCTGGAATCGGCGCGCGCGGCGATCGATCTGGTGTTGCGGGCGCATGAGCCGAACCCGGCGCTGGCCTATGACCGGCACTGGAATCTGGTCTCAAGCAATCGCATGATGATGCCGCTCATCGCCAGCGTTCCGCAGCGATTGTTG
>Ga0210397_10001932_pt1 | contig 13220 bp, 10 predicted proteins | sample IncBWH2OmetaG_FD_160126 | JGI IMG/M metagenome (GOLD analysis project Ga0210397, IMG submission 160126) | Forest soil microbial communities from Barre Woods Harvard Forest LTER site, Petersham, Massachusetts, United States - Inc-BW-H-2-O ...
CAAGAAGCGGGCCTTAGGTCTTGGAGTCGGGTGTCGGGTTCGAGGTGTCGCGTCAGGGCGGAAGCCGACGCCGGGCACCGAAGACCGATGGCCGCTGTTGGTCTTCCTAAAACTTGAGACCTGACACCTGTGTTTGAGAACCGGCGGCGCCCGAGGTGTTTTGAAGGTAATGTCGCAGAAGAGTTGGCGGGCGGGTCGTGCGGCAAAACTGAAGCAGACAAAAGACGTGCCTCGGGCGGCATGCCGGGAGAAACAGTGGTGAGTGCGCGGATGTCTCGTCAGCGCTAAGCTTCGCGCTGCAGCTTCGAGGGGACTGGCTCGCCAGGAAATTTTTCACAGGAGACCGGTCTCCAGTACTTCGTCATTCCCCTCTGCTCGAGTAGTGTCACGAGATTCCAAAACGTTTCACGGCTTAAAAAAAATTCTTTAGCTTGTGGTTCGTGGTTTATGACTCATCGCTGACGGGAAAGCCATCTATGCTAGAGTCAAATTCTTCATGGACATTCCCGCCATTCGAACGGAACACCTCACGCGGCGATTCGGCGAGCTTGTTGCCGTTGAGGATGTGAATCTCGAGGTTGCGTCTGGCCAGTTCTTCGGATTCCTCGGACCGAACGGCGCGGGAAAGTCCACGACCATCAAGATGCTGACCGGCCTGCTGGCGCCGACTTCAGGAACGATGCAGATTCTCGGCATCGACTTCGAACAGCAACCTGTCGACGTGAAACGCCAGATCGGTGTTGTGCCGGAAGGGATGGCGCTCTTTGGACGGCTCACCGGCGCGGAGTACCTGAACTTCGTTGGCCGCATGTATGGCCTGGATCGCGAGACTGCCGCGAAGCGCGCGGGTGAATTGCTGGAGTTCATGCAGCTCGCGGACCAACCCAAGAAGCTGGTCACAGATTATTCGCACGGCATGCAGAAGAAACTCGCGCTCGCGGCGGCGGTGATCCACGGCCCGAAGATCCTGTTCCTCGACGAGCCCTTCGAAGGTGTGGATGCGATCGCCGCAGGAACTCTGAAGTCGATGCTGCAGCGGATGATCGCGCGCGGCGCGACGATCTTCCTGACCTCGCATGTGCTGGAGATCGTCGAGCGCTTATGCAGTCACGTCGCGATCATTCATAAGGGACGCCTGGTTGCGCAGGGGTCGCTGGAAGAGCTCCGGGCTGGAGTTGAGGCGCAGGCCGCGTCCGGAGACGGCGATCAACTCGCGCCCGGAAAGAAGCTCACGCTGGAAGAGATCTTTCTGCATACAGTGGGCGGAGTTCGCAGCGCGGAGCAGGAGTTGTCATGGCTGGGATGAATGCAGCCCAGGTCCGCGATCAGCTGAAGGCGATCGCGTTGGTGCGATGGGAAATCTTCCTGCATTCGCTGCAGACGACACGCGGAACGCTGGAACTGTTCTCGCGAATCGTGATTGGCGCGGTGATCACGAGTGGCGGATTGGGCGGCGCAGCGCTGGTCGGAGGATTCGCGTGGTATTTCGTCTCGCATGACTCTCCGGAACTTTTGGCGCTTCTGTTGTGGCCCGTATTCATGTTCTGGCAATTCTTTCCGGTCATGGCCACGGCGTTTGCCGAGACGCTCGACACCTCGAACCTGCTGCGCTTTCCGCTGAACTACCGCTCGTATGTTCTGGTGCGCGTTGTCTATGGAGCGCTCGATCCCGCGACGCTGCTGGGAAGCTTGTGGCTGATCGCGATCGCGCTCGGAGTTGGGATCGGAGCGCCGCGCTTGTTTCTGTGGACAGTGATCGTGCTGGCGCTGTTTGGGCTCTTCAATCTGCTGCTGACGCAGATGGTGTTTGCGTGGGTGGAGCGCTGGCTGGCGCAGAGGCGAACGCGCGAGATTTTCGCCGTGCTCTTCTTTCTGGGGATGATCAGCCTCCAGCTGATTGGGCCGATGATGAGCCGATTTCGTCCGCGATCGGCGTCAGGACTGGTGCGCGTCGGCGGCGAAGTCAACATCGCGCAACGGTTGTTGCCACCGGGGCTGGCTGCGCATTCGATCGCAAGCATGGTGCACGGACGCATTGGTGCGAGTTTGCTGACGTTCGCCTTTGTCGGAGTCTATGCGCTGGTCATCCTGAGATTCCTGAGCGTTCGGCTGCGCGCGCAGTACCGCGGCGAAAATCTGAGCGAGGTCACGAAAAGCGAACTGGTCCGGCATGGTGAGGGCGTGCGCGCTGGCTGGGACGTGCGCGGAGTCTCGGCGCCGATCATGGCCGTCTTCGAAAAAGAGTTTCACTACCTGTCGCGCAGCGGACCGATGCTGCTGACCTTGATCACACCGATCATCATGCTGGTGGTGTTTGGAATTGGGCAGGGACGGCCGGGCACGGGATTTCTGCAGAACAAGCCGGACTTTGCGTTTCCGGTTGGAGCGGCTTATACGCTGCTGCTGCTGACGAATCTCGTCTACAACAATTTTGGCGCCGATGGTGGAGGGATCCAGTTCTTTCTTGTGTCTCCGGCGAAGTTCCGGGAGATCGTGGTTGGAAAGAATCTGACGCATATGGCCGTGCTCGCGGGCGAAATGGTTTTGGTGTGGATTGGCGTGAGCTTGCTGTTCCGTCGTCCATCGCTGGCCATGACGGCGACGACGATTGCGGGAATCCTGTTTGCGGCGCCGCTGAACCTGGCGGTGGGAAACCTACTGTCGCTGTACGCGCCGAAGAAGATTGCATTCGAAACGTTTGGACGCCAGCGGGCTTCGCAGGTCACCGTGCTCACAAGTTTTGGCGTGCAGCTGATCGTTTTTGCATTGGGCGCAGCGGTGTTTATGCTGGGACGGTACTACCGGGATCTGTGGATTTCCGCGGGGCTGTTTCTTGCGCTGGCCGCAGTGTCATTCGGGATTTATTTCGTGGTGTTGGGAAGAGTTGACGGCGTGGCGCAGCGCCGGCGCGAGATTCTAACAAGCGAGTTGTGCAAGGCGTGAAGTGTTTCGCAAGCGAAAACCTTAAAACGCAGAGGAGAACGATCGCCGAGAACGCAGAGAAAAGCCTTTAACCGGAAAGAACGCAAAGAAAAGCCGCAAAGGTCGCAAAGAAAAGCGAGTCGCGCGTACCGAGTCGCGAAATCTCAAAGCGGAGAGGTTGCGAAGAACACTGAGACAAGCTTTAACGGCAAGAGAGCGCAAAGAAAAGCCGCGAAGGTCGCAAAGAAATGCAGCGAAGGGTGCAAAGAAAGGCCGACAGCAAGGTGAGCGGAGCTACGCTCCGCCGGACAGCCGAGGGCGCCTCCACCCCAACACGCCAAAACCGGGCGTGTCGGGGGCCCGGCGGCTGTCCCCACGTGAGTGGTGCGCCGGCGCCACGCAACCTTAGCCCGCTGGAACTTGATTTCCACACAAACAAAAGCCTATCCGGACCCGCGTATGATCCGGATAGGCTTCGTGCCTGACCCCGCTTGCCTGAACAGAGTTGGGCACAACTTGCGGCGCAGACTTCCTAGAACGCGGACTTCGGGCTTCCCTGCGCTTGCAGCGCGATGGTTTGCGCGGGACCGGTCTGGTGGCGAGCCATTTCCGTCTCCAGATTCCCCGGCAGCAGGCGTTCTCCGGCTGTGGTTCCCTGCAACCAGATGGCGCTCAGGAAGAACTGGCCGCCGAGATGGTGAAAGACCAGCAGCGTTTTGGCTGACGGCTCTCTGCGGTCGTCGTTCTTCGAGAGGAAGATCCGCACCTTGCGGTCGTTGTTGCGGATCACGACCACCTGCTTTTCGAAATCGAGCTGCACGATGTAGGTTCCGGACGGAAACGCCTGGTTCCCAACCGTAAAGTTGAACGGAACGTTGGCGACCGAGCCATTGGTGAGAGTGAAATTGCTCTGGGCCGCCGCGAACGAACCCCACACCAGCAAGCCGGCAACGAGACTGACTAACGTGTTCCTCATGTTCTGTCTCCCCTTTGTGAATTTTTCCCCACTGCGCTCTGCGCTCGTGTGGGCTGGTTTTCGCAGGAAAGACGGCTCGAGCCAATGGCTGGCGCCTCGTATCGGACTCGTATGTAGGTAGCAGCGCAAGTGACTGACACTGCGAATGATAACCACGCACCTAGCAAGCCCCGACGCGCCTTGCAACGACTCCTTCGAGTGGTACACTCGCGACATAGAAACGTCTAAGTCCGTAGCAGGCCCGAGGGGAATCAAAAGAGGATGGCAGCGAGTTCTGAGAACGGCATTCGAACGATCCATTTCGGTGTTTTTGACGCCGATCTGCGGACGCAGGAGTTAAAGAAACAAGGCACGCGGGTCAAGCTGCCGCGGCAGTCGTTCCAGATCCTCCAGATCCTGCTGGAGCGTCCCGGCGAACTGGTCACCCGTGACGAGTTGCGCAATGCCCTCTGGGCGGAAGATACGTTTGTCGATTTCGATCATGGCCTGAACAACGCGGTGAAGCGGATTCGCGCGGTGCTGGGGGATTCGGCGGAATCTCCGCGCTACATCGAAACTCTGCCCCGGATGGGGTACCGCTTCATCGGTCCGATCGCGAGGAACGGAAACGGAAATGGCAACGGAGCGTACTCGAATGGCAACTCGCACGACAGCGGTGCGGCCGCCACGATCGAGCGCGTGGTCGACGCTCCGGCCAGTCCGCTCGCCGCGCCACCTAAGGCCAAACCCCGGTTAGGGCAATTGCTGGCCATCGGCCTTGGCATCCTTTTATTGGTCGGAGCAGCCGGATGGTTGTGGCGTTCCCGCCGGCACATGCACGAGCAGCCCATGCTTACGATGGTGCCGTTCACGTCGTATCCGGGCTCGGAGGAGTACCCCACGTTCTCTCCCGACGGAAACCAGGTGGCATTTTCGTGGAATGGCGGCGACCAGAATGACAACTTCGATTTGTATGTCAAGGAGGTTGGGACCGACGCGCCGGTGCGGCTGACCCGCCGGAATGCCGGGTACATCGCAGGCGCGTGGTCACCGGATGGGCGTTTTATCGCCGTGATCGCGATCGACAAACACTCGGGCAAGGCGAACATGTTTCTGATTCCCGCGGTTGGGGGAAGCGAACGCCCATTGCTGCAGGGAGCGGCCGTCAAGTCGATGTTCGAACTGGCCATCACGTGGACGCCGGATAGCCAGTGGGTAGTCTTCTCCCGGACCGAGAACGAATTCCACGCGCATCTGGCGATGATCAACGTCGAGACACTGGAGGAACGCGAGCTTCACGCTCCGTCGCCACGCTGCGCGGCAACCGGGCTGGTGAGCTTTTCGCCGGACGGCAAGACCATGGCGACCTCGTGCATGTACACCTGGGGCGTGAACGGACTTTACATTCAGCCATTCCCTTCGGGAGCGGCGCGCGAACTGCGGGAACTTCGAGGCGAGGTGGAAGGGCTGCAATGGAGCCGCGACGGGCGAAGCCTGATTTATGCCATGGGCGGAGACCTGTGGCGGATTCGCGCGAATGGAGGCATTCCGGAGCGGCTGTGGTTTGGACAGAACGTGGTGTCGCCGACGATCGCGCGCGATGCCGATCGGCTCGCGTATGTCCACGAAATCCATAGCGCAGACATCTGGCGGATCGGACTTGGTGGCGGAAGTGGGCCGGCGACGCGCCCGTTTCCGTCGAACCTGACGCAACAGAATGCCAGCTATTCGCCTGACGGTAAGAGGATGGCGTTCGAATCGACGCGCTCGGGAAGCCAGGAGATCTGGGTCTGCGGCATCGACGGATCCGACCCGTTGCAGCTGACGAACATTGGCGGTGCGCTTACGGGGACGCCGCGCTGGTCGCCCGACGGGCAGAAGATCGTGTTCGATTCGCGCGTGTCGGGCAAAGCGGAGCTCTACGTGGTGAACAGCGCAGGAGGCAAAGCCCAGTTGCTGCCCACGACTCCCGATGGCGCCTCAGTTCCCTTCTGGTCGCGCGATGGACAATGGATCTTCTTTGCGGCCGACGTGAACGGCGATTCGCAGATCTTCAAACTTCCGTCTGCGGGCGGGAGAGCCATCCAGCTGACGACGAAGGGAGGCTTCGTCGCCAAGGAAGCGCCCGACGGAAAGATCTATTACACGCAGCCGAGCGGAAGAAGCCAGATGTGGACGATCGATCCGGACGGCAAGAACGAAGCACGGGTGCCGGGGATTCCGGACCTGGGATGGCCCGCCTTTGACGTAACGGCGCGCGGGATTTACTACGTCGACCCGATCACTGGGGATGACGTGATTCACTTCTATGATTTTGCGACGCGGAAGTTGCAGGTCGCGGTGAAGTTGCCGGGGCGCGCCCAGCCCTTCGCAGCGCAAATCTCCGTTTCCCCGGATGAGAAGTCTCTGCTCTATGCACAGACGACGCACAACGAGGCCGACATTGTGTTGGTGGAGGGATTCAAGTAGGGGCGTGGTTGCTCGCGATGTAATAACGCTATCGTGTTTCGGGCCTGAGTAAGGGGTCGATGAGTGTAATGGCGATATTTCGCCAGCGATCATGAGGATCGGGTCTGCATTCGATTGTTGAAGGAAGGTCCGATGCCTTTGCCCCTGCCCAACACTCGGGAAATATCCTCTCGAGTCACGAATCAGGGACGCTTAGGGCAGCGGAGGGAAGTACATAACTGGACGGCCCGCGACGAGTACTGGGAGCTAACCGATTGCCGAGAACTTCAAGACACTAATTCCCGCCTTTGGTGTCAGCGCGCAGGAAAACCACCGGAGCGTCTTTCGGCACGGTGAACGGACTCGCAGATTTTGCGTCGGGACTGAACTTTGAGAACGTCGAAGGGTTATCGCGAAAGTGCTTTTCGAGTGTTCGTATCCTTGTGCCATTGGCTGGGTGATCCGACAGAAGCTGCGGAATTTGGCCAACGTCAGCATTTTGGAAGTCTTGAAACAGCCACGTTAATCCCCACGGGTTGTAATCCGCGGCTGCGCAAATGTCGGAACCAGTCAGATCCGCTTTCGATTCCGCGTCACGTGAGTAACCCAGCGAGTGCAGCTTGCCAATTAGGGCAATCGCGATAATGTGGGCTCGTGTTGGTCCCAATAAAATTGCCGCAGCCACTTCCCGCTCCTCGATTTTCTGCTCCTTCTCCATCAGTGCTACGCCATCACGATGAATCGTATGGGAAACCTCGTGACAAAGGGTTCCTGCCAATTGCTCGGTATTCTTAACGAAATACAGAAGAGAATCCACCACGTAAACGTTCCCTCCCGGTGTCGCGAATGCATTGGGTTGTGCTTCGTGCACAAGAAAAAACTTAAAGGGATGTGGGTAGCGGGGCTGTGCCTCACGGGTTATTGCTTCTGCGATCGGTTTCAATGTGTCATAGAGAGGAGAGGACTTTATGATCTCCCCCTTGCCTTGCAACTGTTTGTACACAGCTTGCCCGAGCTCGGTTTCCTGGTCTGTAACTGGCTCGGGGACAGGGGCCTGGGCTAGTGACCCAATCGTGAGGACCAGCAGAACCACCACCGTCCCCAATCCCTCTTTAACAAGTCTTGGCGAGCTCATTTTTCTCCCTCCCTTTGTCAACCGCACCTTCGACGCTTCCAGACGAGGTCGTGGGTTCCTTAGCGAGGGACTACGAACCGCCCCTTGGCGGTTACACGCTGGCAGAGATGCTGCGGTGTTTGGATTTTCAAAGGGGAGGCCATTTCGACCTCCCTCTTTGAACCACCGTACATCGGATTACGACGCCTTTGCTCTTGCCGTGTCGGCCTTTGCCTTGAGCGCCTGCACCTTTGCCTGCGCCTTACGTTGAGCAGCATCACGTTTCTCTTTTCCCCTTTGCAACTGAGCCTGGATTCTTGTATCGAGCTGGTTAATCTTCTCTTGCAGTTTTGCTTTCCGGTCCGCATGAGCTTTCGCTAGCTCGGCCTTGAACTGAGCGAGATCGGCCTTCATCGCGGCAGTATCCTCGTCGTCAACTTTGTCCCTAACCTCGGATAGAGAGCGTCGAAAAACGTTCCCGCCGATCGTTTCCATCCGCGTATCCACCGGGGTGGTCCACTCTTCGTCTACTTCCGCAACTAGTGCTACGTTCGGAGCCACCAAGACTTTCTGGACGTCGTCAATAAAATCGGCCCCGACACGAACGCTGTTTACGTCTAGTGCGCTGCCAGCGGCCATCCCGGCAGCTGCACCCGCTGCAACGCCCACCGGCCCTCCCAAAATGCCGATTAGGCTTCCCAGAGATGTGCCGACCAGAGTCCCGATCGGGCCGACATCGTCTCCCTGTTTTACGGATGCTGTTCCGTCCGCATTTTTTGTGAGCACCGCGTAGGCGTAGACGCTTATGCTTCCCTCGGAATCCAATTGCTGAAGAGCCCTTTTTCCTTCATACGCCTTGCTCTCGTTGGGAAAAACCACTACTAGCATACGATCCATGATTCATCTCCTATATGCGTCGTCGGACGACAACGCGAAAATCCCGAACGGAGTGGTCATCGTGTACCGAATCCCCTGCGCACAACCGCTGAGCGGGAGATTCAGATCGTAGACGGCCCTTTGCCTATTGACCGATTGGTTTGCGTGCTGTTTGTCTTCTTTGCCGGATCGCGATCGGATCCGATCTGTTAGAGAAATGGAGAGGTGAATGATTTAAGCGACGACCCCTGAGTCGGCCACCCTTTACTCGCGAACAACGAGGTCGAACGAAGTGGTGAGCATTTTATGTCAGCTCGGATCAGGGTACAACTACGCCGCCTTCATGTTGTCGATGTCCTTCTTGAGCGCATCGGTGTCGGCCTGCAACTGTGCCTTTGCGCGCTTTTTTGCCCGAGTGATGGCAGCCTCGACTTTCGCTTCGACGTCGGAAGCCGCAACCACTACGAAGCCGCTCGTACCATCGTCGAGCAATTCGCCAAGATCCTTCAGATCGGATCGCTTCATCCCGCCCGCCACGTGCCCAGCCACTGCACCGGCGCCAGCACCGATAGCCCCGCCACCGAGCAAGCCAGTCGCTAGCCCAATACCAGCCGCCGGGAACAAGGCGATCACCGCCCCAACGGCAAGCCCGAGCACGAATCCTCTCGCTGCACCCTGACGAGTCGGCTCCTCGGTACGTTTGACAATTTCAACTTTTCCGTTCGATTTACGGGTTAACACGGCTGCATCGTAGGTGTCGATGATCCCGGTATCCGTATACAGTTTGCGGACAGCATCGTAGTCAGCTAAAGCATCTGATTCGTTGTTGTATTGGTTTGCGAGTACAACGAAGGTGTCAAGTGACATGATCGACTCCTTTCACTTGATGAAATTTTTGATGTCAAAGAATACTCCTACGGATCGAGGTGGGGCAAACGGGTAGGCACGGCTACCTAACCAGCGAACCTCCTCTTGCTTGCTACCGGCGCTTTTATGTATCTCGGAGCCATTGTCCGCGATTTGCTGCGATAGCGTGGTTTCGATGGCACTTGTTGAAATCAGATGGGATGAGAAGGCCGGTCTCCGACGGGATGCTGTACGCTCCCAAGGTATCGACGTGCTTGAAAGCACAGATCAATCAAAGGAGACGCGGAGTCAGCGAAAAGCTGCTGAGACGGCGGGGCGGCCAGCTAACAGTTCTCCGCGGGTGAGGCCCGCATTTTTGCTGGTCTGGACGGCATGGCTGAAACCATGCCCTTCCCATAACCATTGTTGAGATGAGTTCTCACTCAGTGCGGGGCTGTGCGAAATTCTCTTTTCAAAATCGGCGCGTTGGACTAGACTGCGTCTACTCCTCTCTGGGGTGCGCGCAATGCACGTCATCGTACGCCTTCGAATTCGCTCCTCACGACCCGCTGATCGACCGCGATCGCGCTGAACTCCTTCTGCGCACGTCGCGACGTTGATCGCGATTCCTGACATACCCAGCTTCCTTTGAGCGGCGCCGAACGGGAAATGAATCCCGATTCGTGGCGCGGAAATCTGAAGGTGTTACATGGATGCAACGACCACGCTGCCGGAACTTCCACAGCCGAGCATGTGGACATCGATCCGCGAGGCGCTTCGCGGATCGCACCAGGACTACACGTCGGGCGACCTGAACCGCGCCATCCTCCTGCTAGCCATTCCCATGGTGCTGGAGATGGTGCTCGAGTCGCTATTCGCCGTGGTGGACGTGTTTTTTGTCGGACGGATCGGCGCGAACGCGGTGGCAACGGTGGGGCTGACGGAATCTCTGCTGAGTCTCGTGTTTGCGGTGGCGATCGGCTTGAGCATGTCGACCACAGCGATGGTCGCGCGCAGGATCGGGGAGAAAGATCCGGAGGGCGGGTCCATCGCCGGAGTGCAAGCCATCGTGCTGGGACTGACGGTCTCGTTGTGTGTCGGTGTGCCTTGCTTGTTCTATGCGCCGCGCCTGTTGCAGTTGATGGGAGCGTCCCCGGAGATTGTGGCGAGCGGCTCTGGCTACGCCCGCATTGCGCTGGGCGGTTGCGGCGCGATCATGATGTTGTTCCTGAACAACGCGATCTTTCGCGGGGCGGGTGATGCGGCGATTGCGATGCGCCTGCTGTGGGTGTCGAACATCATCAACCTCGTTCTCGATCCTTGCCTGATTTTTGGGTTGGGACCGTTTCCACGACTCGGTGTGACGGGCGCGGCGCTGGCTACGTTCACGGGGCGCAGCATCGGCGTGCTGTACCAGTTCTACCGCCTGGGACGCGGGACGGAACGGCTGCCCAGCCTGGCGCGCCACTTGCGCGTGAATCTCGGCGTGCTGTGGCGGCTGATTCGCGTGTCGATTACGGGAATTCTGCAGTTCGCGATCGCCCACACGAGTTGGATCGGGCTGGTGCGCATTGTGAGCATCTTTGGCGCGGCGGCGCTTGCGGGATATACGATCGCGATCCGCATTCTCATTTTTGTGATCCTGCCGTCGTGGGGATTGAGTAATGCTGCCGCGACGCTGGTGGGGCAGAATCTCGGAGCGCAGAAACCCGATCGCGCGGAGACGTCGGTGTGGCGCACGGGCTTCTACAACATGCTGTTCCTGGGCGGGGTGGGCGTCTTCATGGTGGTGTTCGCGGAGCCGATCGTGCGGCTGTTCACGCATGATCCCGACGTGATTCCCCTGGCGGCTTCCTGCTTGCGCATCTTGAGCTACGGCAATATCGGATACGCCTACGGCATGGTCATGCTGCAGGCGTTTAATGGCGCGGGCGACACGGTGACGCCGACGATCGTGAATCTGTTCGGCTTCTGGTTCCTGGAAATTCCGCTGGCGTATTGGCTGGCGATTCCGATGAACCTGCGGTCGAGAGGAGTCTTTTGGTCGATCGTGATTGCCGAGGGTTCGATTGCTGCGGCGGGCATTCTTTTGTTCCGGCGTGGACGATGGAAGCAGCAGAAGATTTGACGTGGACGATTCCCAGGTCAGCGTCCAACGAGCGGACGCGAACCTGGGGCACCATCCTGGAAGAAGCAGAAGATTTGACGAGGGTCCGTTAGGCGGCAGTTGCTGCAGCTGGGCTTTTTATTCATTGCGAGGTCGATCAACGCATGATTCGTCAAGAGAAGGAAGAAGGGGTCACTGAGGTTATGTTGCCGGGCCGCGAGGAGCGGTCCGTCCTTTGGTCGGAAGCGGTTGCGCAAGCCGAGGCTTACTTCGACGACGTGGCATCGCTTCCGGTCGCACCTAAACTCGATCTGGCGGAGTTGCAGCGGGTTCTTGCGTCGTTTTCATTCGATGAGCCGGATTCGCGGATGGAAGTATTGCAGCGCTACATGGGCGAGTGGAAGAAGCATCAAGTGCACGTTCCGCATCCGTGCTACTTCGGCTTGTTCAATCCGGCGCCGACGTTCATGTCGATTCTCGGAGATCTGATGACGGCCACGGTCAATCCGCAGCTTGCGGCGTGGAGTCACAGCCCGCTGGCGGTGGATACGGAGCGGCACCTGGTGGCGGCGTTTGCGGAGAAATTCGGACTTCCGCCAGAGGATGCGGACGGCTGCCTGACGATCGGAGGAGCCGAGGCAAATCTGACGGGCATGCTTTGCGCGCTCGTAAAAAGATGGCCGGGCATTCTGGAAGATGGCATGCAGGGAGTGAAAGAAAAGCCAGTGTTTTACGGCTCGGCCGAGAGCCATCATACTTTTGTAAAAGCGGCGCGCATGGCCGGGTTGGGGCGAAGCGCGCTGCGTACGGTTCCCGTCACTGACGATTTGCAAATCGACCTGGCAACACTGAGGCGGATGATCGAAGAGGATCGCGCGAGCGGGCGAGAACCTTTTATGGTGATCGGCACAGCCGGGACGACCAGCGCAGGGATCGTGGATCCGCTTGCGGAGCTGAAGAAGATCGCACAGGCGCAAGGAATGTGGTTTCACGTCGATGCGGCGTGGGGTGGAGCAGCGGTTCTCGTGCCTGAGCTTCGCGGGGCGGTCGCGGGCATTGAAGACGCGGATTCAATCACCTTCGACGCGCATAAATTTCTCTCGATGCCGATGGGCACGGGCATGTTCCTGACGCGGCAGCGCGATGTGCTGGGCAGAATGTTTGCGGTAAGCACCAGCTACATGCCGAAAGAAGGCCAGGGGATGGCGGTGGTAGATCCCTATGTGCACTCGCTGCAATGGTCGCGACGATTCATTGGCCTGAAGCTGTTTCTGACGCTGGCCACGACCGGATGGAGCGGCTACGCGCAGGTGCTGCGGCACCAGGTGGAGATGGGGAAGCTGCTGCGCGAGCGGCTGATCGCAAGTGGATGGAGCGTTGTGAATCGAACGGAACTGCCGTTGGTGTGCTTCACACCGGCGAACGAGAGCTGGGACACGATGATGCACCAGAAGGCGGCAGAGGCGGTGGTTGCATCGGGCAAGGCGTGGATCTCGAGTGTTCTGTTGGGCGGGAAGGTTCCCGCGCTGCGCGCGTGCATCACGAACTACCGCACGGGGCCACAGGATATCGAGACACTGATGGCGGTCCTGACCGAGGTCCGAGACGCGGTGGTGGCTGGACGCTGCGGATGAACTTTCGCGTGTGTGGGTGAGCTCGACGGCCCAATTCGTTTATCCTTTCCCCGCAAATTCTCTGGAAAAGGAAGCGCATGTTCTATCTCCCGATTCTTCTGATGATCCTGGGGACGACCTTCTATCACGTTGCGCAAAAGTCGGTTCCGCCTCAAGTCAACCCGATGTTCTCGCTGGTGATGAACTACGTTACGGCCCTGATCGGGACTGCGGTTCTCCTTCCGCTTTATCCGGCGAAGAGCGCGGGGGCATGGTCGCTCAAGGGCATCAATTGGGCCAGTTGCGCCGTCGGAGTGTCGATCGTCGCGGTGGAGTTAT